>Ga0194060_10001679_pt1 | contig 15853 bp, 15 predicted proteins | sample SepL225m_MetaG_FD_163427 | JGI IMG/M metagenome (GOLD analysis project Ga0194060, IMG submission 163427) | Anoxic zone freshwater microbial communities from boreal shield lake in IISD Experimental Lakes Area, Ontario, Canada - Sep2016-L222-5m | ecosystem: Environmental > Aquatic > Freshwater >...
GGTGGTCAGCAGGGTGTTGACCGCGACCGGGACGATCCCGGCCTTGATGGCGCCAAGGAACACGCTGGGCCAGTCGGCGGTGTCGAGGTGGCACAACATCACCCGCTCCTCCATGCACAGGCCGATGCCGGTGAGTGCGTTGGCGGCACGGTTGACGCGCTCGGCCAGCTGGCCGTAGGTGGTGCTGCCCGCATCGTCTATGTAGGCGACTTTCCCGGCGCGGCCTGCAGCAAGGTTGCGCTCGATCAGATCATGCGCCGCGTTGTAGTCCCGGGGCACGTTGACCGCAGGCGTGCTGGAGTGATGGTCAGCAGAGCTGAGAGACGGCATCGAATTCTCCAAAGTTAAACCCAGAGGTATCCGCGTCTCGATGGACGACTTGCCATCGGTGCGAATGTCCATCGGTGCGACATCGGTGCGACATCGGTGCGAAGGTCTATTGTATGTGCGCCTGAGGACCTGTGCAGGACGGGCCGGCGGGCGGCAGGGCTTCCCGGCAAAGCGCAAGCCAGAGCCCCACCCATTCCACCGCCACTTCCTCGGGAAGCGTGCCCGCGCTCGCATTGTGCAGCAGAGGCTCGCCAATTCGCCTGGCGCCCAGTTCGGCCAGCAGGGCATCGAAACGCTTGCCCCCGTTGCAGTAGGTCTCGGCGTAGGTCATATCCCCAAGGGCGATCAGGCCATAGCACACGTTGGACAAATCCGGGCGCGCGGTCTGCAGCGTCTCATACAGCGCCTTGGCGTTGTCCGGTACGTCGCCCTGCCCGTAAGTCGAGGTACAGATGAGAAACAGCCCTCCCCGCTCGAACACCCCCGCGTCCAGCCCGTCCATCAGTTGGGTATGCACGCGGGTATTCTGGTCTTCAAGCGTCAGTTCCAGTTCTTGCGCAACCAGTTGCGCAGTTCCGGTCATGGTTCCCACCAGGATGGTCAGATCCAGTGCCATTGGTCTCTCACGGTTGGTTGCTCACGGTTGCGTTGAGTGCTGCCGACTCGGCGTGCGCAGGGCGCACGCTCTTGACGAAGCGCCAGACTAAATAGGTGCTTGCATTTTCGATTTGATGCAATATAATGCCGCCATGCAATCAATGCAAGCATTATAGTGCATGACACTCCGCTCTGCCAGTAAAGAACCATTCGACCCCACACCGGCGCCCCGATCGGTGGATGAGGGCGAACGCTTGTTGCGGGTGCTGGGCGATCGCGTGCGCGAAGCGCGCGCGCAGCGGGGTATGACACGCAGGATCCTCGCCAGAGATTCCGGGGTTTCCGAACGTTATCTCGCCCAGCTCGAGACCGGCCAGGGCAACATTTCGGTGCTGCTGCTGATGAAAATCGCCCTGTCGCTCAATGTACCGCTGGTCGATCTGATGCGCGAGTCCGAACCTGATGGGCGGGAAGTCGAACTGACCCTGATCGAACAATTTCTCAAGCGCCTGCCGCCGCACAAACTTGCCGAGGTCCGCTCCCAACTGGTGCGGGATTTCGGCAGTACCGACACGGACCGCCTGCGCCGGGTCGCCCTCATCGGCCTGCGCGGAGCCGGCAAATCCACCCTCGGCGCGCGCCTCGCGCGGGAGCTCGGTTGCGCCTTCGTCGAACTGGACCGGGAGATCGAAAGCGAAGCGGGAACCAGCCTGAGCGAGATATTCCTGCTCTATGGCCAGGCCGGATACCGGCGCTACGAGCGCCGTTGCCTTGAACGGGTGCTCGAGAACTACGACCGTGTCGTCATTGCCACAGGCGGCAGCATCGTTTCGGAGACTGCGACCTACGACCTGCTCCTGTCCACCTGTTATACGGTATGGCTGCGCGCCGCGCCCGAGGAACATATGGCCCGCGTGGTGGCACAGGGCGATACCCGCCCCATGGCAGGCAACGAGGAAGTCATGGACGATCTGCGGCGCATCCTCGAAGGGCGCGCGACGCTCTACGGCCAGGCCGATGTCATCGTGGACACCACCGGATCAACCATCGAACAGAGCCTCGCCCAACTCACCAGGGCGACGGCTTTGGATAGCAACGCAACCAGGAGAACCTCATGAGCGCAGTTACGCAAACCGATCCGTCGCAGGCCGGGACGCTGATCAGCTTCGATACCCATCCGGACAGATACAACCACTGGAAGCTCGCCGTCGAGGGCGCCGTGGCCACGCTGTCCATGAATGTCAACGAAGACAAGGGCCTGAAACCAGGCTACAAACTCAAACTCAATTCCTACGATCTGGGCGTGGACATTGAACTGTACGATGCGGTACAGCGCATTCGCTTCGAGCATCCTGCCGTGAAGACGGTCGTGATCACCAGCGCGCGCGAGCGCATGTTCTGCTCCGGCGCCAACATCTACATGTTGGGCCTGTCGACCCACGGGTGGAAGGTCAATTTCTGCAAATTCACCAACGAGACCCGCAACGGGATCGAGGACTCCAGCCGGCACTCGGGGCTGAAGTTCCTTGCGGCGGTGAACGGCACCGTTGCCGGCGGCGGCTACGAGCTCGCGCTCGCCTGTGACGAGATTCTCATGATCGACGACCGCTCCTCCACCGTATCGTTGCCCGAGGTGCCGCTGCTCGGGGTGCTGCCGGGGACCGGCGGCCTCACCCGGGTCACGGACAAACGCAAAGTCAGGCGCGACCTGGCCGACGTTTTTTGCACTACCAGCGAAGGCGTGCGCGCCGACCGCGCCAAACAGTGGAAACTGGTGGACCACGTCGCCAAGCCGCAGGCCTTCGCGCAGGCGGTGAAGGATCGCGTCGCCGCCCTGTCCGCGCAAAGCACGCGCTCCGGCAGCGGCAAGGGTGTCACGCTAACACCGCTTGCGCGCACCATCGACGATGCGGGTTATCACTACCAGCACGTTGACGTCACGGTGGATCGCAAGGCGCGACTGGCCACTATCACGGTATCCGGACCGGCAACGGCGCAACCTGCAGACCTGAACGGCATCCTCGCAGCGGGAGCGGCCTGGTGGCCCATGGCCATGGCGCGCGAACTCGACGACGCCATCCTGATGCTGCGCACCAACGAACTCGAAGCGGGCACCTGGCAACTGAAGACACGCGGCGACATCGACGCCGTCCTGGCCGTGGACCAGAGCATGAAGGACAATGCGAGCCACTGGTTTGTGCACGAGGTGATCGGCATGCTGCGCCGGACGCTCGCTCGCCTGGACGTCACGTCGCGCACTCTGTACGCCATCATCGACCGCGGCTCTTGCTTCGCCGGAACGCTGCTGGAGATCGCGCTGTCAGCGGACCGCAGCTACATGCTCGCGCTGCCCGATGAACCGGACGAGGCGCCGCGCATCGCGCTGTCGGATCTGAACTTCGGCACCTACCCGATGGTAAATCGGCAGACCCGCATACTTACCCGCTTTTGCGACGAGGCCCAACCCGCCGAAGCGATGCGCGCGCACGTCGGTGCGAAACTCAAGGCCGACGACGCCGCACAACTGGGGCTCGTCACCTACACGCCGGACGACCTGGACTGGGACGATGAGGTGCGTCTGGCGATCGAAGAACGCGCAAGCCAGTCCCCCGATGCGCTGACCGGGCTGGAAGCCAATCTGCGCTTCACCGGCGCCGAGACCATGGAAACACGAATATTCGCGCGGCTTACCGCATGGCAAAACTGGATATTCAACCGGCCCAACGCGGTCGGCGAACAGGGCGCGCTGAAAGTCTACGGTACAGGCGGCAAGGCCAAGTTCAACTGGGACCGAATCTAGGAGCACCTTTGAGGACAACGGACCAGAGGAGTGGAAGACTCGCTCCCCGAGTCAGCCGCGCCTATCCTCAGTTCCAAGGCAATTCCAAGCCAATTCCGCGCCGATTCTGTCAGGCGCTCTAAGTCTAGGAGAAAGTCGTGTCGATAAATTATTCAGAACGGATTCCCAACAACGTCAACCTCGCGAGCAACAAGACGCTGCAGCGAGCGCTGGAACACTGGCAGCCGGCTTTCCAGGAGTGGTGGAAGGAAATGGGGCCGGAGAACTCTACCGCGCTCGACGTGTATCTGCGCACCGCAGTCAGCGTGTCTCCCGACGGATGGGCGCATTACGACCATGTGCGCATGCCGGACTACCGCTGGGGCATATTCCTCACACCGGCCGAGGCGGGCCGCAAGGTGAACTTCGGCGCCCACAAGGGCGATCCGGCATGGCAGGAGGTGCCCGGCGAATACCGCTCGACGCTCCGCCGCATCATTGTCACCCAGGGCGACACGGAACCGGCATCGGTCGAGCAGCAGCGGCACCTGGGCCTCACCTGCCCCTCGCTGTACGACCTGCGCAATATTTTCCAGGTCAACGTCGAGGAAGGCCGACACCTCTGGGCGATGGTCTACCTGCTGCACGCCTACTTCGGGCGCGACGGGCGCGAGGAAGCCGAAGCCCTGCTCGAGCGCCGCTCGGGCGACAGCGACAACCCGCGCATCCTGACGGCGTTCAACGAAAAGACGCCGGACTGGCTGTCGTTTTTCATGTTTACGTTCATCACCGACCGCGACGGGAAATATCAGCTGGCCGCGCTCGCCGAATCGGGCTTCGACCCGCTCTCGCGCACCTGCCGGTTCATGCTGACCGAGGAAGCGCACCACCTGTTCGTCGGCGAATCGGGCATCGCCCGCACCATCCAGCGTACCTGTGAAGTGATGAACGAGCACAAGACAGACGACCCGGCCAAGCTGCGCGCCCTGGGCGTAATCGACCTGCCGACAATCCAGAAATACCTCAACTTCCACTTCAGCGTGACCAGCGACCTGTACGGCAACGAGGTGTCCTCGAACGCCGCGTCTTTTTACACCAACGGCCTCAAAGGCCGCTTCGAAGAAACCAAGCTGAACGACGACCACAAGCTGGACACCGGCGAGTACCCCGTCATGGAAGTGGTGGGCGACAACATCGTCACCAAGCAGGTTTCGTCGCTGACGGCGCTCAACGAGCGCCTGCGCGACGACTGGGTGAAAGATGTCGCGGCCGGCGTAACACGCTGGAACAAGGTCCCGGAAAAGGCGGGCGTCCCGTTCCGCTTCAAGCTTCCGCACAAGGGTTTTCACCGCCGCATCGGCGCGTTTTCAGAACACCATATCAGCCCGGAAGGCCAGGTGCTCTCCGAAGCCGCGTGGACCCATCAGCACAAGCAGTGGCTGCCTGTCGAGGAGGACCATGCGTACGTGCGCTCGCTCATGGGCCGCGTCGCCGAGCCCGGCAAATACGCAAACTGGATCGCGGCGCCGGCGCGCGGCATCAACAGTCAGCCGGTGAATTTTGAATATGTGAGGTTCAGCTGATCATCCGGCGGATCGGGCTTGGACGGATTTGGCGTGGATTCTTGTTTTCCGACGTCGCCCGCTGAGCCTGTCCAACTCTATGGAGAATTGATTTCATGAACGCTCCTGCCGAACTTGTCCGCCAGCACCTGATAGACCCTGAAATCTGTATCAGGTGCAATACCTGCGAAGAGACGTGCCCGAAGAACGCCATCACGCACGATACGCGCAACTATGTGGTCCGGTTCGACGTGTGCGAGAACTGCAAGGCCTGCATTTCGCCCTGCCCCACCGGCGCGATCGACAGCTACCGTCGCGTGACCAAATCCAGGCCGCACTCGATTGAAGAGCAACTGACCTGGGACGCGCTGCCCCAGGAGATCGAGCCCGATGAAGCGCAGGCCCCCGAGATCCCCGACGAAGTCGCGCGCATCACGGAGATCGCGACCGCCGGCCAGGGCGGGCCTAGCTTGCCGCCGTGGTCCGCCGCCCATCCCTACGTCGGCCTGTTCACGCTGGCCCGGCCCGCGACGGCAACTGTGACGGGCAACCACCGATTGACCGCCGAAGGTGCGTCTTCGGCCGTCCATCACATCGTGCTCGATTTCGGGCAGACCGCGTTTCCGGTGCTCGAGGGGCAGTCTCTAGGCATTATCCCGCCGGGACTGGACGGCAACGGCAAGCCCCACCACGTAAGGCTCTATTCGGTGGCCAGCCCGAGGAACGGCGAGCGTCCCGGCTACAACAACGTCGCGCTGACGGTCAAACGCGTGCTGGCCGACCACGACGGCAATCCGGTGCGCGGCGTATGCTCGAACTACGTCTGCGAATTGAACAAAGGCGACCAGGTCCAGGTCGTTGGACCCTACGGCGCGAGTTTCCTGATGCCCAACCATCCCGGCTCCTCGATCATGATGATCTGCACGGGCACCGGCTCGGCACCCATGCGCGCGATGACCGAGCGGCGCAGGCGCCGCATTGCGCTCAAGGAAGGCGGCGAACTGGCTCTGTTTTTCGGCGCGCGCGTGCCGGAGGAACTGCCCTATTGCGGACCGCTGATGAAGCTGCCCAAGGATTTCATCGACATCAATCTCGCCTTCTCGCGCGTGCCCGGCGAGCCCAAGCGCTACGTGCAGGACGTGATCCGCGAGCGTGCGGACAAGGTCTCGGCGCTGCTGCGCGACGAGAACTGCTATATCTATATCTGCGGCCTCAAGAGCATGGAGGCCGGCCTCAACGAGGCGTTCGCCGACGTGTGCCGCAATCACGGCATGGACTGGAACACGGTCCTGCACGGATTGAAGCAGGCCAGCCGGTATCACGTGGAAACCTATTAGACAGCAGCACCCATAACAAAACCGACCCACCCGGAGCGACCATGGCCATAGACTACTCGGAGCGAATTCCAAACAACGTCAATCTCGCCGGCGACAAGACGCTGCAGCGCGCGCTGGAACACTGGCAGCCGCATTTTCTCGACTGGTGGCGGGACATGGGACCGCATGACTTCGCCGCCGCAGACGTCTACCTGCGCACCGCGATCGGCGTCGATGCCAAGGGTTGGGCCCATTACGGCGCGACCAAGATGCCCGACTACCGCTGGGGCATATTCCTCGCCGATCCGGTCCCCGACCGCACCATCGGATTCGGCGACTTCTACGGCCAGCCGGTGTGGCAGCAGGTTCCCGGGGAATTCCGCTCGCAGTTCCGCCGCCTGATCGTCACCCAGGGCGACACCGAACCGGCTTCGGTCGAACAGCAGCATCTGCTCGGACACATCTGTCCGTCCCTGTACGATCTGCGCAACCTGTTCCAGGTCAATGTCGAGGAAGGCCGGCACCTCTGGGCGATGGTCTACCTGCTGCACGCCTACTTCGGCCGCGACGGCCGCGAAGAAGCAGAGGAACTGCTTGCGCGCCATTCCGGAGATATAGACAAGCCGCGCATCCTCGGCACCTTCAACGAACCCGTCGAGGATTGGCTGTCGTTCTATTGCTTCACCTATTTCACCGACCGCGACGGTAAGTTCCAGCTCAAGAGCCTCGCCGAATCGTCCTTCGACGCGCTCTCGCGCACCTGCCGGTTCATGCTCACCGAGGAGGCGCACCACATGTTCGTCGGCGAGACGGGCATCGGCCGCGTCGTCAAGCGCACGCTGGAGGTGATGAAGGAACTGGGCACCGACAACCCCGAAGCGATCCGCCGGCACGGCGCGGTGGACCTGCCTCTGCTGCAGCGTTACCTCAATTTCTGGTTCTCTTCCTCGCTCGACCTGTTCGGCTCTGAGATATCCTCGAACGCCGCCAACTCCTTCGCCAACGGCATCAAGGGCCGACCGGACGAGTCGCAGTACGAGGACCACGCCGCGCGCGAAGGAACCTATGAGGTGGCGTTGCCCGATGGCGACCACGTAAAGAAGGAGAACGTGGCCATGCGCAGTGCCATGAACGAGATCACCCGTGCGGCCTACGTCAAGGACTGCGAGATCGGGCTCAAGCGCTGGAACATCCAGATGAAGCGCTCGGGCCACGACATCCAACTGACCCTGCCCTCACCGCGATTCCGCCGATCCATAGGCGCCTGGGCCAATGTGCCGACCGACACGCAGGGTCGCATCATCAGCCGCGAGGAATACGACCGCGGAGTGGCCGGCTGGATTCCGAGCGTATCGGACCGCGCGTACGTCAAGAGCCTGATGCAGCGCGTGACGGCACCGGGCAAGATGGCAAGCTGGGTTGCGCCGCCTGAGCGCGGCATCAACAACCTGCCCGTCGATTACGAGTACGTTCACCTAGCCTGAGCGGGCCATGAGCCGGATCTTTCGAGCCGCCGTCCTTCGCGCCGCGGGCGCCGCTCGGCCCTACGCCGACAGCCGACCGCTCGCGATCGAAACGGTCCGGCTGCCCGCGCCAGCCGAGGGCGAAGTGCTGGTGCAGATCAAAGCGGCGAGCATCTGCCACTCCGATCTGTCCGTTGTGAACGGCGACCGCCGCTGGCCACTGCCGATTGTTCCCGGCCACGAGGCGGCGGGCGTGGTCGCCGAAGCCGGACCCGGCGTCGCTTCGGTAAAGGTCGGCGATCGGGTCGCACTGATATTTCTCGCCCAGTGCGGCTGTTGCGAGCGCTGCGTCGAGGGCAAGCCCTTTTTATGCGAGCGCGGCACCCAGGCGAACCGCGAGGGCCGGCTGATCACCGGCGGACCGCGCCTCAGCCTCCAGGGCCAACCGGTTCATCACCACATGGGATTGTCCGCGTTTGCAGAATATGCGCTGGTCTCCGAGAAGTCTCTGGTGACAATTCCAGCCGACCTCGGATTCGTCGAGGCGAGCCTGTTCGGCTGCGCGGTCATGTGCGGTGCCGGCACCGCGCTGTATTCGGCAGCGGTCAAACCCGGCGATACCGTCGCGGTGTTCGGCCTTGGCGGCGTGGGCCTGTCGGCGATCCTCGGGGCACGCGTCGCCGGCGCGACCCGCATCATCGCCGTGGACGGAATCGCTTCGAAAAAGGAACTCGCTTATTCGCTCGGCGCCACCGACTTCGTCGCTGCGGAGGGCGCCGCGCAAGCCATCCGAGCGCTGCTGCCGCAGGGCGTCGACGCCGCACTGGACGCGAGCGCCACGGTGGAGGGATTCGAGCAGGCGCTGGAATCGACGCGCCGGGGCGGCAGCACGGTCACCGTGAGCCTGCCCGACGCCGGGAAGCAATTCCACTTTCCGCTATCCAGACTGGTGGCAGAAGCGCGCACCATTCGCGGGAGCTATATAGGCTCGTGCATTCCCAGCCGCGACATTCCGGCTTTCATCGGATTGCACCGGCAGGGACGCTTGCCGGTAGAGCGACTGGTCAGCGGCACGCTTGCGCTCGAGGACATCAACGCGGCCATGGATGCGCTTGCCGATGGCCGCGCCGTGCGCCAGGTGATCCTGCTCTAGCCCCCCCGGCCGTCGGAGAGATTCACGTCGTCGTCGGCACTCACCCCGACCGCTTGCCCCGCGCATTCGGCAGAGGTGCGCGAAAGTTTTCAGAAGCAACGATCGCGTCCGCACTCTGCTGGATATCAAGCCCGTTGAGGAGTCTTGTACTCGAATTCCCGTGGAACCTATTCAGTCGCAGTTGCCGCAGTGGTCGCCGCAAGCCGAACAGCCAGGAGAAAACTCCCTGCGATCACGACGACTACGCCGGCCCCGAATACCAGTTCCTTACCCTCGCTCCAGGCGTCGACCACCGGCAAGGCCAGTTTCATCGCACCGAAGGCCGCGACCAGCAGGCTGACTCCTCCCACGACGAGGCTCATGACGCGCGAGGCGACCAAGGCGATCTGATCCGCGCGGCAGATCAGGCGCGAGATCCACAGGCCGTTGACGCCGTCGGTGACCAGCATGCCCAGCATGAAAAGCAGGCCCAGCAGCAGGGCGTGCTGCCAGCCGCCGAATCGCGTCGCCGTAAATGCGAAAAGTGCCGCCTGGCTGACGGTATCGAAGGACAGCGCGAACAAGGCGCCGACCAGTGCCACCAGGCCCGGACTGGCGGCGCGCGCCAGACGGCCGAGCAGTCGCCCTTTGAACCCCACCGGTCGCACGACCTGGTTCGGATCCGCTCGCAGAACGGCATTGATGTTCAGAAACCCGAGTACTCCGAGAAACGCGATTGACACCCATGCGCCAAACGTTTCCAGCCACGGCGGCGCAGGTGCATGAAGCGCGAGTGCGCTGACGGCCAGCGCTATAACCATGACGACGGCGCCGTGTCCGAGGGAAAAAAGCAGGCCGCAATAGGCCGCCAGGCGCGGATTTTCGCGGGCGTTGAACCGCGTGAGCCCATCGATGGTGGCGAGGTGATCCGCGTCGAAACCGTGCTTGAGCCCCAGAACGAAGACCAGCAGGCTCAGAGCGTAAAAATCCTGGGGCAATGTTTCCACGGCGGCATTGGAGGCGATGGGATCAGCCGCGATGATACAGAGGATTTAAGAATATTTCATTATTTGTCTTATTGCTGCATCCGCTCCCCGCTGCATCCGCTCCCCTGCGATCGAGGCGTCCCGCAATCAGGATTTAGGCTTGATGTGCTCGTGCCGGTGGGTATGGCTGGCCTCCCCCTGCCCGTCCGGGTGGCCATGTCTACCCTTGTCGATCTCCACTGCGACCATGTTCAACTGGCCATGGCGCACTCCGCGCTGCGCGATGAGCATATTGGCAAACTCCCGCACCTCTGCGCTTGGTCCGCGCAGGATCAGGCTCTCGATACAGTGCTCGTGGTCCAGATGCGCGTGCATCGCCGACACCGCCAGGTTGTGATGCTCGTGCGAAAGGTGAGTGAGGCGCTCGGCGAGATCCCGCTCATGGTGGTTGTAGACATAGCTCAGATTGGCCACGCAGTGGCGCGCCTCGTCGCGCTCATGGCGGAACGATTCGAGCTGACTGCGCAGCATGTCGCGCACCGCTTCAGACCGGTTGCTGTAGCCACGCGCCTTGATGAGCTTGTCGAACTCGACGGCAAGATCCGCATCGAGGGAAATCGTGAACCTTTCCATATCGCGCCTTCTCCTTCAGGTGGAGACACGGCAAGCACCGGCAGCGGGTCAGTAAGTGCCGGGCTGCGCGTAGTTCTCGAAGCGAGTGTATTCCCCCAGAAACGTCAGCTTCACCGTCCCGATCGGGCCGTTCCGCTGCTTGCCGATGATGATCTCGGCAATGCCTTTGTCGGGCGTGCTGTCGTTGTAGACCTCGTCGCGGTAGATGAACAGGATCAGGTCGGCGTCCTGCTCGATGGCCCCGGACTCCCGCAGGTCGGACATGATCGGCCGTTTGTTGGGCCGCTGCTCCAATCCCCGGTTGAGCTGCGAAAGGGCGATCACGGGAACATCGAGTTCCTTGGCCAGCGCCTTGAGCGAACGCGACATCGCCGATATCTGCGTGGCCCGGTTCTCATCCTCGCTGCCGCTGGTGGAGGACATGAGCTGGAGATAGTCGATCACGATCAGGCCGAGCTTGCCGTATTGCCGGTGCAGCCTGCGCGCCCGCGAGCGCAGCTCCAGCGCGTTAATGGCCGCGCTTTCGTCGATATGGATCGGCGCATCGTGCAACTTGCCCACCGCATTGGTGAGCCGATTCCAGTCTTCATCGGAAAGCTGCCCCGTACGCAGCTTGTGCTGATCGAGACGGCCTATGGAACCGAGCATGCGCATGGCAAGCTGGGTGCCGGACATTTCCATGCTGAACACGGCGACCGGCAACCGGTTCTCCACGGCGACGTGCTCGGCGATGTTCAGCGCGAGCGCGGTCTTGCCCATGCTCGGCCGGCCCGCGACGATGACCAGATCTCCTCCCTGCAGACCGGATGTGCGCTGGTCCAGATCATGGTACCCGGTCGGCACGCCGGTAATGTCCGAAGGATTGTCGCGCTGATACAGGGTTTCCACCCTCTCCATCACCCGGGTGAGCAATTGCTGGATGTCGTGGAATCCCTGTTGCCCCCTGGCCCCGGACTCGGCGATTTGAAACACCTTGGACTCGGCCTCGTCGAGAATCTGCCCGATGTCCTTGCCAGCCGGGTTGAATGCCGAATCGGCGATTTCCGCGCCCACCTCGACCAGTTTTCTCATGATCGCGCGGTCGCGGACAATCTCGCCGTAGCGGCGGATGTTCTGCGCCGAAGGCGTGTTCTGCGCCAAAGCGCCTAGATAGGCCAGTCCTCCTGTCTTGTCGCGGTCCTCGCTCGATTTGATCGATTCATCGATAGTCACGACATCCGCAGGCCGGCCCTTCTCGATGAGTTTGACGATGTGCCGCCAGATGCGCCGGTGATCGTCGCGATAAAAATCGCGCTCGGTGAGAAGGTCTCCAACGCGCTCGAACGCGGTGTTGTCCAGCATCAACCCGCCGAGCACGGACTGCTCCGCCTCGATCGAATGCGGCGGCACCTTGAGCGCGAGCAATTGCGAATCGGCGTGCGCGGGGCCGGACGACTGGAACGGAGGTTGGAGCTGGGACATCGGGTTTATGCCTGCATGGGCTGCGTGAAAAATTCTACCATCCGTGCGCCGCGACGAGTGCGCAAACTGCCACCTGCAGTGAGAGGCCTGGCCGGACGCATGAACAAAAAAGGCCCCTCTCGGGGCCTTTTCTCAGTACGGACCGTATTGCGGACCGGACTGCAGCCTACTGCGCCTGATCGCCCAGCACGGACACGGTGATATGAACAACGACGTCCGAGTGCAAGGCGACGGTCAACGGATGATCGCCAACCAGCTTCAGCGGCCCCTGCGGCAACCGGATCATCGAACGCTCGATGTCGAAGCCCTGGCTCTTTACCGCGGCAACGATATCGTAGCTCGTCACCGATCCGAACAGCCGCCCGTCGACGCCGGCTTTCTGGGTGACCTGCACCATGAGTCCGTCGAGCTTGGCGCCTTTTTCATGCGCCGCCGTCAACGCATCGGCCTGCGCCTTTTCCAGGCTCGCACGGGTTTTCTCGAACTCGGCGAGATTGGTTGCTGTGGCGCGTTTCGCTTTGCCTTGCGGGATCAGGAAATTGCGCGCGTAGCCGTCCTTGACCTTGACGACATCGCCCAGACCGCCGAGGTTCACGACCTTTTCAAGAAGAATGATTTGCATCGCCGTTTCTCCTCAGTGAAGGTCGGTATAAGGCAGCAGCGCAAGATAGCGCGCGCGCTTGATCGCATCCGACAACTGCCGCTGGTACCCGGTCTTGGTGCCGGTGATGCGGGCCGGAATGATCCTGCCGTTCTCGTTGATGAAGTCCTTGAGCAGGTCCACATCCTTGTAGTCGATCCACTCGATCTTTTCCACCGTGAAACGGCAGAATTTGCGCCGCTTGAACAGCGCGCTGACTTTTTTCGGATCGCGGCCGTTCTTGCCGAACTTGCCCTTGCCCTTTCCCTTGCCCTTGCCACCGGGGCCTCTGCCAAATGTTGCCATGTAATTCTCCTAGTTTCCTGTCTCGAATTCGATATGCGTCGCGTGCAGCACCAACTGGTGCAGGGAGCGTCCCTTGCGGTCGAGGAATCCGGTGATCGTCAGCGTGCTGCCAAGCTGGGCCGATGAAAGAAGCTTCGCTTCCCTGTCGAAGGCGACTCCCGCCACCTCGCAACTCACCTTCCGGATTGAACCGCCCTCTGTCTGGCTTGACGCGTGCTCGACCCGGAACTTCAGGATCGGGACGCCACCAGGCGTGCGGCGCAGGACATCCAGTTCTATCAGCCTGCCGCGCAGAACAACTCGGTTTTCCTCGCCCAAGGGCGACTATGCCTCAGCCTTTACTTCCGGCGTTTCAGGCTTGGCCTCCGGCTTCGATTCGGCCGGCCGTCCTTCGCCCTGCAGAACCGATCTCGCCTTCTCTTCCTTCATCATGGGCGAAGGCGTTATCCAGGCGCGTTCCATTTTTACGATCAGATGCCGCAGCACCGCATCGTTGAACTTGAAGGAATGCTCGAGTTCGTCAAGCGTCTCCTGGCCGCATTCGATATTCATGAGGACGTAGTGCGCCTTGTGCACTTTCTGGATCGGGTACGCCAGTTGGCGCCGACCCCAGTCCTCGAGACGGTGGATATTCCCGCCCTTGGAACCGATAGATGTGCGATAGCGCTCGATCATGGCGGGCACCTGCTCGCTCTGATCGGGATGGACGATGAAAACGACTTCGTAATGTCGCATGAGACTCCTTCTGGTCTGTGGCCGCCCGGCTGCGACACCGGTGAGGCAAGGGTTGACGAATTGTGGGATGAACAGAACGCCCGATTACCCGCAGTGGCGTCCGTTCAAGGGGCTGAATTATAAGCGAAACAGCCAGTCGTGACAATAAAATCCTTGCCTTGCCGGCGTCGTCCCGCGATCAGCCCCCAGTCTTGAGCAGGCGCCGCCGGCGCGACTCGAACAGGCATATCCCGCTCGCCACGGAAACGTTCAGGCTCGCCACGCTGCCTTGCATGGGAATGCGCACCAGCGCATCGCAGCGTTCGCGCGTCAGCCGCCGCATGCCCTCGCCTTCTGCCCCCAGGACCCAGGCGATCGACTCAGCCAGATCGGCCTCGTAGAGAGTTGCCGGCGCACGCTCGTCTGCACCGACGACCCAGATGCTTCGCTCCTTCAACTCGTCGAGTGTGCGGGCAAGATTGGTGACCATGTAATAGGGCATGGTTTCGGCTGCGCCGCTCGCCACTTTCGACACCGTCGCCCCGATGCCCGCAGCACGGTCCTTGGGAGCAATGACGGCGTGGGCACCAGCTGCATCGGCCACGCGCAGGCAGGCCCCGAGATTATGTGGATCGGTGACACCGTCGAGCACCAGCAGCAGCGCCGGCTGGGCGAGCGCATCGAGCAGGTCGTCTAGGCTTTCGTGCCGCCGCGTGTCCGTGACCCGCGCTATGACACCCTGATGCCCGCCGCCGCCGAGAAAACCATCCAGACGGGCACCCGGCACCCGCATGAGCTTCGCACCGTGACTCTCGGCCAGTGCGACGAGGTCCTTCGCACGCGCATCCGCGCGACCCTCATCGAGGAATATCTCGATGACCGAGGACGGCTCGGCGCGCAGGCGCGCCTGCACCGCATGGAAACCGGAAATGACCCTTGGCGCTTTCAATGCGGCATCCTCATTCAGCAAGCACAAAATCCATGCGGCTCATCTCCAGGTCGACGCGCGCAATGCGAACGCGAATGCGGTCGGAGAGCCGGTAGCGCTTTTTCATGCGTTCGCCGCGCAGTTCATGGCGCGCCGCATCGAACTGGAAGTAGTCGCCGCCCAGCTCCGAAATATGCACCAGGCCCTCTACGTACACGCCGTCCAGGGCGACAAATATGCCAAAACCGGTGACGGCGGAAATCGACCCTTCGAACTCCTCGCCCACCCGATCCTTCATGTAATAGCACTTGAGCCACGCCTCGACCTCGCGCGTTGCATCGTCGGCGCGCCGCTCGGTCTCCGAGCAGTGCCGGCCCAGATCGGCCCAGTTGCCCGACGCATAGCGATCGCCCAGCAGCACCGCCTTGATGGCGCGGTGGACCAGCAGGTCCGGGTAGCGCCGGATGGGTGAAGTGAAATGGGTGTAATGCTCGTATGCAAGCCCGAAATGACCCATGTTCTCAGGACTGTACACGGCCTGGCGAAGTGAGCGCAGCAGCACCGTCTGCAGCAGTTGCACGTCGGGCCGGTGTTTTACCGAATCGAGCAGGCGCGCGTAATCCTTGGCGTGCGGTTCGTCGCCACCGCCCAGGTCCAGACCAAAACCCTTGAGAAAATCGCGCAGGCCGGCGAGCTTCTCCGGGGTGGGCCCTTCGTGGATGCGATACAGTGCCGGATGCTCGTTCTTCTGCAGGAAGTCCGATGCGCAGACATTCGCCGCGAGCATGCATTCCTCGATCACCTTATGCGCCTCGTTGCGCTCGACCGGCACGATATTCGCAAGCCGCTCCTTGTCATCGAACACGAACGCCGTCTCCAGGGTCTCGAAGTCGATCGCTCCGCGCTTTTTCCGGGCACGGGCAAGGCGCTCGTACAATTGGTACAGCATCCGCAGCTGCGGCAGCATGTCGTTCAGTTCCGGGGCCGCCCCTGCACCCGCCTTCCC
>Ga0194060_10001680_pt1 | contig 15850 bp, 14 predicted proteins | sample SepL225m_MetaG_FD_163427 | JGI IMG/M metagenome (GOLD analysis project Ga0194060, IMG submission 163427) | Anoxic zone freshwater microbial communities from boreal shield lake in IISD Experimental Lakes Area, Ontario, Canada - Sep2016-L222-5m | ecosystem: Environmental > Aquatic > Freshwater >...
CTGATTGACTCCTTGGGCTTACGGAGCCTCGACCACAAACTTCGACTGGTTCGCGAGCTAACTCAAGTAATCGATTTTCCAGCAAGCCGCCCTTGTTGAAGGGCTGATTACGCTGCGAACCGGACGCGAAACTTTCTCTTGACCAGCCGTTAATTCCTGGCCGTCAACTGCTGATCAGAGCTCTCGCTGGCGGTCAGCGAGTCCCCTACCGTTGGCAGCAGAGGCAGTATTTCGTGCTTTTCTTGCGTGCGCCGAAACCTACATTGACACTAGGACGAAGGCCAAATTAGCCTCAAAAAGGCCTGTTTTAAGGCCAGTCGCAACAACTATGGCCAATTGGTCGCAGAACTTTGGCGCGAGTCGCAATTACTCTGGCGCCCTACGCCGGCCACAAAAATGTTAAACGTCAATATTGCCGGCCCGCAGCGCGTTGGTTTCAATGAACTCGCGCCGTGGTTCGACTTCGTCGCCCATCAGCATGGTGAAGACGCGGTCGGCTTCGATGGCGTCGTCGATCTGCACTTTGAGCAGGCGGCGCACGGTTGGGTCCATGGTGGTTTCCCAGAGCTGCGCCGGGTTCATTTCGCCCAGGCCTTTGTAGCGCTGGCGTGAGGTGGCGTGTTCCGCTTGCGCGATCAGCCAGGCCATGGCTTCGCGGAAGTCGCTGACTTTTTCTTCCTTCTGGCGCTCGCCTTCGCCGCGCATCACTTTGGCGCCATCGCTGAGCAGCCCCTTGAAGGTGTTGGCGGCTTCGGCCAGTGCGGCGTAATCGGAGCCGTGCACGAAGTCTTGCGTCAGCACGCTGCTCTTGACGTTGCCATGGTGGCGGCGGCTGATGCGCAGAATCGGCTTGTCGGTGCGCACGTCAAACTCGCCGGCCACTTCGGCGTCCGGGAGTTTGGCTTGCAGTGCGGCGGCGGAAGCTTGCGCGTCGGCCACCGTGTCCAGGTTCAGTGCCACGCCGTCGGCCACCGAGCGCAGGGCTTCGGCGTCCATGAAGTTGCGCAGGCGTTCGATCACGCCTTGCGCCACCTGGTGCTTGCGCGCCAGTTCGGCCAGCGTTTCACCCGAGAGCAAACTGCCGGCTTCGCCGCCGGTGTGCACTGAGGCGTTGATCAGCGCAATGCGCAGCAGAAAACTGTCGAGTGCGGAACCGTCTTTGAGGTAAAGCTCTTCCTTGCCGGCTTTGACCTTGTACAGCGGCGGCTGCGCGATGTAGATGTGACCGCGCTCCACCAGTTCAGGCATCTGGCGGTAGAAGAAGGTCAGCAGCAGCGTGCGGATGTGGGCGCCGTCAACGTCGGCATCGGTCATGATGATGATGCGGTGGTAGCGCAGCTTGGCAACGTTGAAGTCGTCGTTGCCGGTGGTGCCGCCGGCCTTGCCGATGCCGGTGCCCAGGGCGGTGATGAGGGTCAGGATTTCGTTGCTGGTCAGCAGCTTTTCATAGCGTGCTTTTTCCACATTCAGAATCTTGCCGCGCAACGGCAGAATCGCCTGGAACTTGCGGTCGCGCCCTTGCTTGGCCGAGCCGCCGGCGGAGTCGCCCTCGACGATGTAGATTTCGCACAGTGCCGGGTCTTTTTCCTGGCAATCGGCCAGTTTGCCGGGCAGGCCCATGCCGTCGAGCACGCCCTTGCGGCGCGTCATGTCGCGCGCTTTGCGCGCGGCCTCGCGGGCACGTGCCGCTTCGATGATTTTGCCGACGATGATCTTGGCGTCAGCCGGGCGTTCCTGCAGGTAGTCGTAGAGCAGTTTGCTGACGATGTCTTCCACCGGGCCGCGCACTTCGGAGCTCACCAGTTTGTCCTTGGTCTGGCTGCTGAATTTGGGTTCGGGCACTTTGACCGACAGCACGCAGGTCAGGCCTTCGCGCATGTCGTCGCCGGTGACTTCAACCTTGGCTTTCTTGGCCACCTCGGTGTCGTCGATGTACTTGTTGATGACGCGTGTCATGGCTGCGCGCAAGCCGGTCAGGTGGGTGCCGCCATCACGCTGCGGGATGTTGTTGGTAAAGCACAGCACCTGTTCGTTGTAGCCGCTGTTCCACTGCATCGCCACCTCGACACCGATGTTGGTGTTCTGGTCGCTCTGGCGGTCGCCCATGGCGTGGAAGATGTTGGGGTTGAGGACCGTCTTGCCCTTGTTGATGAAGTTGACAAAACCGCGCACGCCACCGGCGCCGGAAAAGTCGTCTTCCTTGCCGGTGCGCTCGTCCTTCAGGCGGATGCGCACGCCGTTGTTCAGGAAGCTCAGCTCGCGCAGGCGTTTGCTCAGGATTTCGTAATGGAAGTCGTTGTTCTGCTGAAAGATGTCGGTGTCAGGCAGAAAGTGAACTTCGGTGCCGCGTCGTTCGGTCTCGCCGATGACTTTCATGGGCGAGACGTCGACACCGTTGACGGTTTCCGTGATGCGGTTTTGCACAAAGCCCTTGCTGAACTCCATGACATGGACCTTGCCATCACGCCGGATCGTCAGGCGCAGCATTTTGGACAGGGCATTGACGCAACTTACGCCGACGCCGTGCAGGCCGCCCGAGACCTTGTAGCTGTTCTGGTTGAACTTGCCGCCGGCGTGCAGTTCGGTCAGGGATATTTCAGCAGCCGAACGCTTGGGCTCGTGCTTGTCGTCCATCTTGATGCCGGTCGGGATGCCGCGTCCGTTGTCGACCACGCTGACCGAGTTGTCGGAGTGGATGGTGACGAGAATGTCGTCGCAGTGGCCGGCCAGGGATTCGTCGATCGAGTTGTCGACCACTTCAAACACCAGGTGGTGCAGGCCGGTGCCGTCCGACGTGTCGCCGATGTACATGCCGGGGCGCTTGCGCACCGCTTCCAGACCTTCAAGAATCTGGATCGAGTCTTCACCGTAAGCAGCGGATGCGCCAGCCTGGTTGGTGTCGATGGTCGGCTGGAAATTGGAGCTGTCGGCGCTGCCCTCGCCCGTATGCACCACGCCTTCACTGGTGGCGGAGGGCTGGGCTGGCTTGTTTTCTTCGGTCATAACTGCTTCTAATCGGTTGGGGGTTGCGCCCTGCTGCGCTTGGTTCTGCCCCGCAAAATTTCAATATTTCTCAAACTCTTGAATGACCAAACCCGCAATGAACTTTTGGTTCATCGCGGGCTCGGCTTTGTACTGATACAAATCTTTGTGCGTCAAATCCGCATCGGCATGACCACATACTTGAAGGTGGCGTTATCAGGAATGGTGAACAGTGCCGAGCTGTTGCCGTCCGACAGTTCCAGCTTCACCATTTCCTGCGTCATGTTGCTCAGCGCATCGATCAGGTAGGTTACGTTGAAACCGATCTCGATGCTGTCGCCGTCATAGTCGATGTCAAGCTCGTCCACCGCTTCTTCCTGTTCGGCGTTGTTGGATGCAACCCGCAGCGTGCCGGGGTCGATGTTCAGACGCACACCCTTGAATTTTTCGCTGGTCAGGATGGCGGTGCGCTGCAGTGTTGCCAGCAGGGCGCCACGACCCATTGTGATCTTGTTTTTGTGGTTTTTTGGAATGACGCGGTTGTAATCCGGGAATTTGCCCTCGACCAGTTTGGTAACGAACTCCATACCGTCAAAGCTGAACTTGGCCTGGTTGTTGGCAAATTGCATCTCGATGGCGCCGTCCGCATCGGACAGCAGGCGTTGCAGTTCGATAACGGTCTTGCGCGGCAGGATCACCTCTTGCTTGGGAACGTCCACATCGAGAGTTGCCGAGGCGAACGCCAGTCGGTGGCCATCGGTTGCAACCAGGCTCAATTGCTTGCCTTCGGCGACAAAAAGAATGCCGTTGAGGTAATAGCGGATATCATGCACCGCCATCGCGAATGACACCTGGCCGAGCAGGTCTTTCAGCGTCTTTTGCGGAACGCTGAACACGGGTCCAAAACTGGCTGCTTCCTGTACCAGCGGGAAATCTTCTGCGGCCAGGGTTTGCAGCGTGAATTTGCTCTTGCCGCCCTTCAGGATCACTTTGCTGGCGCTTGATTCCAGCGACACAGTCTGATCTGCCGGCATGGTGCGCAGGATATCGATCAGCTTGCGTGCGCCCACCGTCGTTGTGAAATCACCCGCGTCGCCATCAAACTCGGCGTTGGTGCGGATCTGGATCTCAAGATCACTGGTGGTGAATTGCAGAGAGCCACCGGTCTTTCGAATCAGCACGTTGGCCAGTATCGGCAATGTGTGCCGCCGCTCAACGATGCCGGCTACTGATTGCAAAACTGCCAAAACTTTGTCTTGCGTTGTTCTCAGGACAATCATGTCAACCCCTTTATTAATATCTGCGATTCAATTCGATGACCGATGGGACAGGCATTTCCTGCCAAAGCGGCTATTTTCGCCTTTTTTCTACCTGCCTTCAGCCCTTGAGCGTCTGTTCCAGCACATGGAGCTGCTGGTTCAGTTCGGTCACCTGCTGGCGCTCACCGCCAATCTTGCGCACAGCGTGCAACACCGTGGTGTGGTCGCGCCCGCCAAACAACTCGCCAATTTCAGGCAGACTTTTTTGCGTGAGTTCCTTGGCCAGGTACATGGCAATCTGTCGCGGCCGGGCGATGCTGGCGGGCCGCTTCTTGGAATACATGTCGGCAATCTTGATCTTGTAGTAGTCGGCAACCGTCTTCTGGATGTTTTCCACCGAAATCTGGCGGTTTTGAATCGAGAGCAGATCGCGCAAGGCCTCGCGTGCCAGAAGAATCGAGATTTCCTTCTGGTTGAAACGGGAGTACGCCAGGATCTTGCGCAGCGCGCCTTCGAGTTCGCGGACGTTGGAGCGCACATTCTTGGCCACGAAAAATGCAACTTCTTCCGGCATATCGATGCCTTCGACCCGTGCCTTGTTGATCAGGATGGCGACGCGCATTTCCAGTTCGGGCGGTTCAATCGCCACCGTCAGGCCCGAGTCAAAGCGCGAGACCAGTCGCTCGTGGATGTCGGTCAAGCCCTTCGGGTAGGTGTCGCTGGTCATCACAATGTGCGACTTTTTGGCCAGCAGCGCCTCGAAGGCGTTGAAAAACTCTTCCTGGGTGCGCTCTTTGTTGGCAAAAAACTGGACATCATCAATCAGCAACAGATCGAGTGAGTGGTAGCGTTCCTTGAACTCGTCAAATGTTTTGCGTTGATAGGCCTTGACCACATCCGAGACAAATTGTTCGGCATGGATGTAGAGAACTTTGGCGCCGGGCTTGTCGGCCAGCAACCGATTGCCAATGGCGTGCATCAAATGGGTTTTGCCCAGGCCGACGCCACCGTAAATAAAGAGCGGGTTGTACAGATGGCCCGGCATGCCGGCAACGTGCATGGCGGCTGCACGCGCCATTCGGTTCGCTGTTCCTTCAACCAGTGTGTCGAATGTCAGGGAGCTGTTGAGGCGGTTCTTGAGTTCACTCGGGCTTCTTTGTTCCCCGATCTCGTTGCTTTCTTCAATCGAACTTGGCTCTGCCGCATTGTGTACAGACGGCAGTTTGGCGGCCACTTCTCGCGGAGCAAGCGCTAACTCAATTTGAACGGCCTGGCCAGAAAGCCGTCCCAGCAGACCAGTGATCCGGGTGCCGTACTGCGCCCTTACCCAGTCCAGTTTGAATCGGTTGGCGACAAAGATCGTGACTTTTGACAGGTCATCTGAAACCTGTGCCTGCAGCGGCTTTATCCAGGTGTTGAACTGTTGTTCTGGCAACTCCTGCGCCAGTTGATCGATGCAGCTTTGCCACAGGCTTTGCCCGGCTTCATGCCCCGCTGCGCCAGATTGACTGGCGAATTGTCCCTCTGTCATTGTTCTTGCCGACTTCTGTGGATAGTTTTCAATTGTTGTGCTAAAAATTCTAGCTTATCAAGATTTTATCCACAATACGGATTTGCTTCATGCAAGTTTCAGGGCTGCGCGATTTACATTAGCCCAGGCATTGCCGGGGTGCCGAAAATTTGCGATAATCGCCGGTTCCTCTGGCCATGCTGGGGGAGACAAGACAGTGGTCCGCCCGATTTGATGGCGGGTCCTCACCGAGCCCTTTAGGATTTTCAAAATGAAACGCACTTACCAACCATCCAAGATTCGCCGCGCCCGCACCCACGGCTTCCTGGTTCGCATGAAGACCCGTGGCGGCCGTGCGGTGATCAATGCGCGCCGCGCCAAGGGCCGCAAGCGCCTGGCTGTCTGATTTCGGCGACCTGCCTCGCGCGATGCGGACACGCAGTTTTGTCGTCACACCCAAGTGCAGCGACTGAAAACGCGCAGCCAGTTTCAGGCCGTTCTGAACGGCACAACCGTGGCACGTACGGCCCATTTCGCTTTGCACCGTGCCACATTGGACGCGTCGATAGGTCGGTCAACTGCGCCTGAACCTTTGGCCCCACCCGTGATGACACTCTTCCCTATACAAGACGTGTGGATGGGTGCGTTTGTGCCTAAGCGCTGGGCCAAGCGGGCTGTGACCCGTAACGCCATCAAGCGCCAGATCTACAGTGTTAGCGTCGACTTTGAATCGGTATTGGCCAGAGCAGCGCATGTTGTGCGTTTGCGCACGACTTTCGATCGCAGCCAATTCACCAGCGCCACTTCTGATCGGCTCAAAGAAGCGATCCGCGGCGAGTTGCAGCAACTGTTTGCCAAGGCATCGATCCCCCGGCCCACGCCAAACCTGTTGACGGATAGCCCATGATCAAGACCCTGTTGATTGGCTTGGTCAAGGGCTATCGCTTGTTGCTCAGTCCGTGGCTGGGCTCGTCCTGTCGGTTCGAGCCGACTTGTTCTGTTTACTCATTGCAGGCACTGCAAGCGCATGGTGCCGCAGCCGGTTCCTACTTGACGCTGGCGCGACTGGCGCGCTGCCATCCCTGGTGCGAGGGTGGCGCTGATCCCGTGGCGTCCGAACCGCCCCGGCTTTTTAGCCGACTGATTCCCCATTTCACTCAAAAGAAGTCTTCATGAACGATATTCGTCGCACCATTCTGTGGGTGATTTTTGGTTTTTCCATGGTGTTGTTGTGGGACCAGTGGCAGGTTTACAACGGACATAAAGCCACTTTCTTTCCTGGTGCCAATAAGGCCGTCTCGACCGCCGGTGCACCAGCTGCGCCGTCAAGTGTGCCTGGCATTGTGACGAACCCCGCTGCGGCGGTCGCAGGGGTGCCTGGGGCTGCGGCGCCGGTTGCTGTGGCTGAGGCACCGGTTGCGCCGCGTGAGCGTTTGGTGGTGACGACCGATGTGCTCAAGCTGACGTTTGACTCGCAGGGTGGGTCCTTGCTGCAGACCGAATTCCTGCGCCATGTCGATATGGCCGACAAGAGCAAGAACGTCGTTTTGCTCGACGATAACAAGGACCGCAGCTACACCGCACAAACCGGTCTTATCGGCAGCGTCGTAGGTGCGGCATTGCCGACCCACAAGACCATCATGAGTGTGGCGCCGGGTGAGCGCGCCCTCAAGGATGGCGACAAGGAACTGGTGGTTCGCTTCGAGTCCCCCGAGGTGGGCGGCGTCAAACTGGTGAAGACCTTCACCTTGACGCGCGGTGCGTACGCAATCGCGGTCAAGCACGAGGTTGTCAACGTGGGTGCCACCCCGGTGTCGCCACAGCTCTACCTGCAATTGGTGCGCGATGGCAACAAGCCCCTGGGCGAATCATCCTTCTACTCAACTTTTACCGGGCCGGCCGTCTACACCGAGGCCAAGAAGTATCAGAAAGTCGAATTCAAGGACATCGACAACAACAAGGTTGATATCGAGAAGAGTGCTGTCAACGGTTACGTGGCCATGGTGCAGCATTACTTTGCCAGTGCCTGGTTGCTGGGCGATGGCATCAAACGTGACCTGTTTATGCGCAAGGTCGATACCAATCTCTACGCAGTGGGCATGATCACGCCGCTGGATACGATAGCGCCGGGCGCCAGCAAGACCGTGGAGGCCAAATTCTTTGCCGGTCCGCAGGAAGAGAAGATGATGGAGTCTCTGGCTCCCGGACTGGAACTGGTGAAAGACTATGGCTGGCTCACCATTTTGGCCAAGCCCTTGTACTGGTTGCTCGACAAGATTCAGAGCTTTATGGCCAACTGGGGCTGGTCGATCATGGCCCTGGTGTTGTTGCTGAAAGCGGCTTTTTACTGGCTCAATGCCAAAGCCTACGCCAGCATGGCCAAGATGAAAGCCATCAATCCCAAAGTGACCGAAATGCGTGAGCGTTTGAAGGACAATCCGCAGCAAATGCAGCAGGAGATGATGCGCATTTACCGCGAAGAAAAGGTCAACCCGATGGGTGGCTGTTTCCCGATCATGATCCAGATTCCGGTCTTCATTGCGCTTTACTGGGTTCTGTTGTCCAGTGTCGAGATGCGCAATGCGCCCTGGGTGATGTGGATTCACGACCTCTCATCGCCCGATCCTTTTTATATCCTGCCGGTGGTCATGACCCTGACCACGGTGTTGCAGACGGCGCTGAACCCGGCGCCACCGGACCCGATGCAGGCCAAGATGATGTGGTTCATGCCGCTGGCCTTCAGCGTGATGTTCTTTTTCTTCCCGGCCGGTTTGGTGCTGTACTGGATTACCAACAACGTGCTGTCGATTGCGCAGCAGTGGATCATCAACACCCGCATGGGTGTGCCGCCGCAGTTCAACCTGCCCAAGTTCAAGTAGAAAAGGGCCGCGCAAGCGGCCCTTCTGCCATGTAGCTTCATGCTTGCAAGCCCGAATCAACCCATTGCCGCAATCGCTACGGCGCCCGGGCGCGGGGCGGTCGGTATTGTGCGGGTTTCAGGTCAGCGGCTTGCGCCTCTGATCGAAGCGCTGTGCGGGCAGGTCCTGAAGCCGCGTGAAGCGACTTACCTGCCGTTTCGTGCCCAGGATGGCGCCATCATTGACCAGGGTCTTGCGATTTATTTCCCGGCACCGCATTCGTTCACGGGTGAGGATGTGCTGGAACTGCAGGCGCATGGTGGTCCCGTGGTGTTGCAACTTTTGCTGGCGCGTTGCCTGCAAGCTGCGGCAGAAATGGACCACAGCACAGGACAAGCCAGACTGGCCGGCCTGCGCGTGGCAGAGCCTGGCGAGTTTTCACAACGTGCGTTTCTCAACGACAAGATTGATCTGGCCCAAGCAGAGGCGATTGCCGACCTGATCGATGCCAGCACCGAGGCGGCTGCGCGCAGTGCCAGCCGCTCCTTGTCGGGTGCCTTTTCGGCGGAAATTCATGTGCTGCGTGATGCGCTCATTCAACTGCGCATGCTGGTCGAGGCAACGCTGGATTTTCCTGAGGAGGAAATCGACTTCTTGCGCCAGGCCGATGCAATCGGACAACTCACAAGGTTGCGACAGATTCTGGGCACGGTACAGCAGCGGGCGCGACAAGGGGCACTGCTGCGCGACGGGATCAAGGTCGTGATCGCCGGGCAGCCCAACGCCGGCAAATCCTCCCTGCTCAATGCACTGGCCGGAGTCGAACTGGCGATCGTGACGCCGATTGCCGGAACCACCCGCGACAAGGTGCAGCAAACCATCCAGATTGAAGGTGTTCCGGTGCACGTGGTGGATACAGCCGGTCTGCGCGACAGTGACGACGAGGTCGAAAAAATCGGCATCGCCCATGCCTGGGGCGCGATCGAGGCGGCTGATGCGGTTTTATTTCTGCACGATCTGACCCGCATCGATACCGGCGATTACCTGATTGCCGATGCCGTGATTGCAGACACGCTGGTGCAAAAACTCTCGAGCAAAGTTCCGGTTATCGATATCTGGAACAAGCTTGATGCCTGTGCTGCGCCGCAGCCTGCGGGCGGTTTGGCGTTATCGGCGAAGACGGGCGCCGGACTGGACGCATTGCGCCACAAATTGCTGGAACTGGCAGGCTGGCAAGCCAATACCGAGGGCGTCTACCTGGCGCGGGCGCGGCACGTCGATGCCTTGCACCGGGTGGAAGAACACCTGCAGGAGGCACAAGTCCATTTGGCAGCGCAGGCGCAGTCACTCGATCTACTCGCCGAAGAACTGCGGCTGGGGCAAAACGCTTTGGGTGAAATAACCGGCGAATTCACGTCCGATGACCTGCTGGGGGTCATCTTTTCCCGGTTTTGCATCGGCAAATAAGCTGGCTTCAGTGCCCCGAAAAATCGACCAGGGTGAACAGTGACAGACCGCCGGCGCGCAGTCTGTCAGAACCGCCCAATTCCGGCAAGTCGACGATAGCGGCGCCTTCCATCACCTGGGCACCGAGTTTTTCCAGCAATTTCTTGCCGGCCATCATGGTGCCGCCGGTGGCGATCAGGTCGTCAATCAAAAGTACGCGCTCACCGGGCTTGACCGCATCCGTGTGCAATTCAACGGTGGCGCTCCCGTATTCGAGCTCATAGGTTTCCTCAACCGTTGTGAAGGGCAGTTTGCCCTTCTTGCGAATCGGGATGAAGCCGACATTCAACTCATAAGCCACGACAGAGCCCAAAATGAAACCGCGCGCATCAAGACCCGCGACCACATCGGGGCGCAGGGCCGGGTCCATGTAGCGATGAACGAAGGCATCGATTAAAACCCGGAACACCTTGGCTTCCTGCAGCAGCGGTGTGATGTCACGGAACTGCACACCTGGCGCGGGCCAATCGGGCACGGTGCGGATGTGGTCTCGGAGGTACTGGTTGACGCTGAAGTTTTGCATGGCACATCGGGGAGAGGCTCGGAGCTCTATTGTGCATCGGGCTGCGTCGATGCCGCTCAGCAACAGATTAGCCCACGAGCAATACTTGCTCTGCCAGCGCCAGCGCCTCTGCTTTGCCGGAGAGCACCAGCGTATCGTTGTCTTCAATCACCGGATCCTGCGCGATGGACATGACCTTGCCGTCGCTGCGGCGCAAACTGACGACGCGAACGTCCAAGCCTGGCAGCGTGATCAACTGACTGACGCGTTGGCCAATGCAGCGGGCCGCCAGTGGCAAGGTCAGCGATGTCAAGCGCTCCTGGTGCAGTTCATCGACTGAGTCGTCGTCGGCCCCATGGAAGTAGCCGCGTAGCAGGTTGTAACGCGCATCGCGCTGGCCCTGCACGATGCGCAACACACGTCGCACCGGCACCCCAACCAGTGCCAGCGCATGGGTGGCCAGCATCAGTGAGCCTTCGATAGCTTCGGGCACGACTTCAGTGGCACCGGCTTGGCGCAGTGCCTCCAGATCATGGTCATCCTGGGTGCGCACGATGACGGGCACCTGGGGTGCGTGGGCACGGGTATGGGCCAGCACCTTCATGGCGCCGGGCACTTCAAGGTAGGTGATGACGACAGCGCTGGCGCGCGCCAGCCCCGCTGCCATCAAGGCCTGCAAGCGCGCCGCATCGCCAAAGACCACCGAATCACCAGCCGCAGCGGCCTGGCGCACGCGGTCGGGGTCAAGGTCGAGTGCCATGTAGGGAATGCCTTCAAGGTCGAGCATGCGCGCCAGATTCTGGCCGCAGCGTCCGAAGCCACAAATGATCACGTGCTTGTTGACGTTGATCGATTTGCGTGCAATGGTGGTCATTTGCAGGGATTGCTGCAGCCATTCGCTGCTGACCAGTTTCATCACCAGTCGGTTGCTGTACAGGACGATAAAAGGCGTAGCCAGCATCGACAGCACCATGCTGGCAAGGATCGGGTTGAGCAGGGCCGGTGGCACCAGCGCGCTTTCCTGCGCCAGCGTCAACAGCACAAAACCAAACTCGCCGGCTTGCGCGAGGTACAGGCCGGTTCTTAGCGAGACCCCGGTTGTGGCACCGAGTGCGCGCGACAGCAGAGCGACGATGGCGGCTTTGAACAACACTGGCAGCGTCACCAGCAGCAGCACCAGCGGCCAACGCTCCAGCACCAGACGCCAGTCCAGCATCATCCCGATGCTGATGAAGAACAGGCCCAGCAAAACATCGTGAAAGGGCCGGATATCGGTTTCCACCTGTTGCTTGTACTGGGTTTCCGAGATCAGCATGCCAGCGATGAAGGCGCCCAGTGCCAGGCTCAACCCGGTGAGTTCAGTCAGCCAGGCCAGTCCCAGCGTAATGAGCAAAAGGTTGAGCACAAACAATTCCTCGCTTTTGCGCCGGGCCACCAGAGTGAGCCAGAATCGCATCACGCGCGGGCCGCCCACCAGCAGCAAGCCGATCAGGATGGTGGCCTTGACGCTGGCGATGGCCAGTGTCTGCAGCAGTTGCTCACCCGAAGCGCCAAGTGCCGGGATCAGCACCAGCAAGGGAACCACCGCCAGATCCTGAAACAGCAGGACGCCCATCACGCGTTTGCCGTGCTCGGATTCCATTTCGAGGCGCTCCGTCATGAGTTTGACCACAATCGCGGTGCTGCTCATGGCCAGGGCTGCGGACAGGGACAAGGCAGTCTTCCAGTCCATAGCCCATAGGGTCGGCAGCAGCGTCGCCAGTCCGAGTGCGATGACGGTGGCGCCGAGCATGGTCAGAAGAACCTGGAAGAAACCCAGTCCAAACACATGGCGGCGCATGGCGCGCAGCTTGGGCAGGTTGAATTCCAGTCCGATGACGAACATCAGAAATACGACGCCGAATTCGCCCAAACGACGCACGCCATCGGCGTTCTTTGCCAGTGCCAACGCATTGGGACCAAGCAGCACGCCCACGGTCAGATAGCCCAGCATGGGCGGCAACTTCAGGTAGCGGCAAACCACCACCCCCAGCACGGCGGCCAGCAGATAAAGCAGGGTGAGTTCGAGCGGGCTCATGCCTACATACTAGCAAGTGCCGTATCCGTCTATAAAATGAAGCCATGACACCTCAATCCAAGCGGCCCCCCGCCTTTGCTGCGGAGCAGGCTATTCGACTGGCTCGGGAAACACTGGAGATCGAGGCCGCAGCGGTACTCGGTTTGGGGCGACACCTTGGCAGTTCATTTGCCAAAGCCGTTGAAATGATGCTGGGTCTGAGCGGCCGTGTGGTGGTGATGGGGATGGGCAAGAGTGGTCATATCGGACGCAAAATCAGCGCGACGCTGGCGTCGACGGGAACGCCCGCCATGTTCGTGCATCCGGCTGAAGCCAGCCACGGCGATCTGGGCATGATTCAGCCTGACGATCTGGTGCTGGCAATCTCGAACAGCGGCGAATCCGAAGAATTGACATCCATCCTGCCCGTGCTCAAACGCATGGGGACGCGCTTGATCGCCATGACCGGCAGGGCGGACTCGACCTTGGCGCAGCACGCAGATTTATTTCTGGATTGCGCGGTCGAGAAAGAAGCCTGTCCGTTGAATCTGGCGCCCACCGCCAGCACCACGGCGCAACTCGCTCTGGGGGACGCACTGGCGGTGGCGTTGCTGGATGCGCGCGGTTTCAAGGCGGAGGATTTCGCACGCTCGCATCCGGGCGGTGCACTTGGGCGCAAACTGCTTACGCACGTGAGCGACGTGATGCGCTCGGGCGAGGCCGTGCCCAGAGTCGCTGCGCACGCGAGCTTCAGTGATCTGATGCGCGAGATGAGCAGCAAAGGTCTGGGTGCGGCGGCCGTCGTTGATGAAGCGGGACAGGTACTGGGCATTTTTACCGATGGCGACTTGCGACGCCTGGTTGAAAAGGGCATCGATTTGCGCAGTCTCAGCGCACAGCAGGTCATGCATCCCAAGCCCAGCACCATCGCCAGTGATGCACTGGCGGTTGAAGCGGCCGAACTGATGGAGTTGCGCTGTATCACCAGCGTACTGGTGATCGATGCGGAAGGTCGCTTGTGCGGCGCCCTTAACAGCAATGATTTGATGCGGGCCAAAGTGATATGAGTTCGATTATTCCCGCGCTCAATTTCGCACCCGAGTTGCTGCTCAAGGCGCAGGGTATCCGCGTGGTCTTTTTCGATGTGGACGGTGTGCTGACCGATGGGGGTCTGCACTTTACCGAGGCCGGCGAGACCATCAAGCGCTTTCATACGCTCGATGGACATGGGCTCAAATTATTGCAGCGGGTGGGCATCGTTCCGGCGGTCATCACTGGACGCGATTCGAAACCGCTGCGCCTGCGCCTGGCGGCGCTGGGCATCGACCATGTGCATTACGGTACCGAGGATAAGCAGCCAGCAGCCCGACAAACGCTCAATGATCTGGGGCTGGAATGGTCACAGGCCGCTGCGATGGGTGACGACTGGCCCGATCTGGCCTTGATGCGGTCCTGCGCGCTGGCGTGCGCACCGCTTAACGCCCATTGTGAGGTTAAGGCGGTGGCGCATTACGTGACCGGCGTTGGTGGTGGTTACGGTGCAGTCCGTGAGGTCTGTGATCTCTTGCTGATTGCCAGTGGCCACTACGTGAGCCTGCTGGCGGAGACGGTGCCGTGATTCGGCTGCTGCGCGCTGTTTCGGCGCAACTGTCGCTTTATCTGCCGATTGTGCTGATGGGGCTGCTGGCGCTCGGAACCTACTGGCTGGTGCGGAGCACGCCGCAGCTGCTGCCAAGCCTGCCTGCATTGGCACCGAGGCATGAACCTGATTACCTGATGCACAACTTTTCGGTGAAAACATTTGACGATGGCGGGCGCTTGAAAAGCGAATTAATGGGAAGCGATGCGCGTCACTATCCCGATACCGACACGCTGGAAATCGATCTGGTCCGGATACGTTCACTCAATGAAGGCAACCGGTTGACGACGGCCAGCGCGAGACGGGCCTTGAGCAATGGGGATGCATCGGAGGTCCAACTGTTCGGTGAGGCGCGCGTAGTGCGTGAGCCGGTGACGTTGAAGGCTGGAGCATCTGAACCGCGCAGCGAGTTTCGCGGAGAGTTTCTACATGCCTTTATGCAAACCGGACGGGTTCGCTCGCACCTGCCAGTAGAACTGATTCGCGGGCAGGATCGGATAACGGCCGATGCGATGGATTTCGACGAGCGCAGCCGTGTCTTGCAGCTCAAGGGTCGTGTCAGAGGTGTGTTGATGCCCGGAGTTGCCCCGTAGGCGTCAACGTAACAGGCCATGGGCAGACTCGTCTTTATCACTGGCGCATCGAGTGGCATTGGTCAGGCGTTGGCTTGGCGTTATTACCAAGCCGGTTATTCCCTGGCGCTGGTGGCACGCCGCGTGACCGATATCCAAGCATGGGTTGCAGAACAACAGATCGATCCCGCGCGGTGTCAAATTTACCAGGCGGATGTTGCGCAAGTCGACAGCATCGTGGCGGCAGGAAAGACTTGTTTGGAACATCAAGGGCTGCCTGATGTCGTGATCGCCTGCGCCGGGATCAGTGTAGGCGTGGACACGGCGCTGCGTGCCGACCTGGATGTGATTGCCAGAACCTTCGCCGTCAATAACACGGGAACGGCAGCCAGTTTTCATCCTTTTATTGAAGGCATGTTGCAACGCGGCTCCGGTCGATTGGTTGGCATTGCCAGCGTCAACGGGATCCGCGGCTTGCCAGGCCACGGCGCGAACTGTCCGAGTAAGGCTGCCATGATCAGTTACTGCGAATGCCTCCGCGGTGAAATGCGGGGTAGTGGCGTCAAGGTGGTGACCCTGTGCCCGGGCTATGTTGAAACGCCTTTGACGCGCAAGAACGCCTTCCGCATGCCGTTCTTGTTGAGTTCGCAGGTGTTTGCGGACAGAGCATTCGGGGCGATTGAGTCGGGTGTCAGTTATCGCGTTATTCCATGGCAGATGGGGGTGCTGGCGAAAGTGCTGCGCGTGTTGCCAAACTCGCTGTTCGACAAGGTAATAGCAGGCCGACCCCGCAAGCCACGCAATCCCGATGCTTGAGGGTGCATCGAACTGGGGATTCAGTTAACGATTTAGCGATGCAACAAAAAAGGGCCACAAGGGCCCTTTTTTTGATTGGCGCAATGCCAGTCTGGTGCTTAGTAGCTGCTACGGCCACCGCCGTAACCACCGCCGCCGCCGCCGCCACGG
>Ga0194060_10001681_pt1 | contig 15843 bp, 9 predicted proteins | sample SepL225m_MetaG_FD_163427 | JGI IMG/M metagenome (GOLD analysis project Ga0194060, IMG submission 163427) | Anoxic zone freshwater microbial communities from boreal shield lake in IISD Experimental Lakes Area, Ontario, Canada - Sep2016-L222-5m | ecosystem: Environmental > Aquatic > Freshwater >...
GTTTAAAGGCGCCCTTGATGAAGCGCTTCTGCTTGCCCTCGGTGGCATAGTTCAGCGCCAGGGTGCCGATCAATGCCGGAAAAACTGCGACTAGGAGGAAGATGACGGGAAGCCAGAAGCCATGAGCGTAGGCGAGGCAACCCAGCAAGGCGGGGAGCGGCAATAGGATCACGAAAACGAGAATGTTTTGCCATGCGTGACGGCCCAGGCGGATGGCGATGGCGCCTCCACAAGCAAGGGAAAATGCCAGCAGAAGCGAACACCATCCCGCCGCATCGCGCATGAAGTCGCCCGCCAGCAAGTTGTCGAGAAACGTGGCGTGGATCTCCACGCCAGGGTAGGTGGAATCAATAGGAGATGGGCGTAAATCTTTGAGTCCTGGCGCGGTGAATCCCAGGAAAACGTAGGCACCCTTAAAAAAGGATGAGGCAATCATGGGAGGCTTGCCTTCCCGCATCAGCAGTTCGGATTCGATGACGCCGGAGACGTTGACGGTTTTGTGCGTTTTTGACCCACCACGGTAGCGCAGGATGGCCTGCCCGTTCCGGTCGAGGTGCATCTTGATATGTCTTTTATTGATGCCGAACCAGGATTCATGAAGGGTTAGGGATCGGTTCGTAGAGGAGGCCAGATAGGCGCCCAAACCCAAAGAGGGGACGACCTGTTCATCGAACAGGCTGAACGGGCGCAACCTGCGGTAAATGCCATCAGGATCGGGATTCCCGAATACGGAGCCCAGAAGGGTCGCGTTTGTTGCCACATTCGGAATGGGGAACATGGCCCTCGCCATTTTAAAGGGGTTGTTCTGCGGGGGGTATCGATCTTTAAATCTGATGCTGGAATGGGCGACCTCGGAGGGCCAGTTGGTGTAACTGCCGGTCTCGTTGCCGACAAATAGCGTTCCGACAAACGCCGGGGTTTGTCGGATGGCTTCCCCAAGTGCTGCATCTTGATCAATCTGTGCAGAGGGTTCGCTGAAAATAACATCAAAGGCAACAGTCTTTGCCCCAGCGCGACGGCAAAAATCCAGAACAGGGCCGTAAACTTCACGGGGCCATGGCCATTCCCAGCCCTGCTTTTTGCCCCAGTCCAAACTGTCCTGGTCGAGGAATATCAGCCGGATCTGGTCGCTGGTCTGTTCAGGATGGGCAAACAGGCCGACTTCCATATCCCAGACCCGGTTTTCCCAGCGGTCAAGCACCTTGAATTGCCACAGGAGGCTCGCCAGCAGGGCGGAAAGTAACCCGATGCCCAGCGCCTGCAGGAGGCGCTGGCGGAGCATGACGGACGATTCCTTGCCATCCTTTTGCACCTTAGAGGCCCCGCATGTTCTCGTTGAAACGGGGGTGACGGGAAGCAGTGTCCATGGAGGCGGGCGTCTTGATGAGTTTTGCTAATTCGTCGATCCGATCCTTGGGGGCCGGGTGTGTTTTTGCGAAATCGTGGCCACCGGGCTTGAGATCTTTCTCCATCTGCTGGAGCATCGCGACCAATCCGTTGGGGGAATAACCTGCGCGTTCCAGAATGGTCACGGCGGCCTTGTCGGCCTGGAATTCATATTTGCGGGCATAACCGCTGTTCACCATTTTGGAGGTAATGTCCGAAATGGAGCCCTCGAACGCCTTGGTCAGTTCAGCCACATTATTGCCTGCCAGATTCTTGGCGCCCTCTGCCAAGATTGTCGTCACGGCGGCTGAATAACGGCTCTTATCAATGGCTTGCAACCCATGGTTCAACTCCACATGGCCAATCTCATGGGCTAGAACCCCTGCCAAGGCATCTTCGGTTTTGCAACAGCGCAGCATGCCGCGGGAGACCAGAATGAGCCCGCCGGGTGCCGCAAAGGCATTGATATCCGGCGTATCCATGACCAGGAAGTGATAGCCGCCAAACGTTTCCGGCTTATCCGAGAACATGGCCAGATATTGCCCGACCGTATTCAGGTAGGTTGTGAGGCTACGATTATCGAAGGGTTTATTCTGCGAGAGGATCGTGGCCGCCACGGTTCGTCCAATATAGTATTCCTGTTCGGGGGTCATGGACTCCGAAGCCTTGTCGATGGCCCCGGCGCTCTTATTGATGGACTGGGCCTGGTCAGCGGTTATGGCGCCGGTCGCCACTCCCAGCCCTGTGCCCACTTCGGAGATTTTTTCCAAGGTTCCGCAACCGGCCACCAGGATACACAATGTAAGCGCTATCAGATTCCGGGGGTTCATTTTGCACCTCCAGCAGAGTGAAGTTTGCCTGCCTTGGCGAACTCCTGGATATCGGCTATCGGGATTTTGATTTTCTCCATTTTATCGATGGGGGCAAAATTAATTTCCTTATGGTTGTTTTTGAACTGGGCTTCGACATCGGAGTTGAATCCCTTGCCAGCCAGGGCCATTTCGCCGCTGGAGGCGGATGTTTGGGCGCCAGCGCCGGATTTCATGACAATGTTCTTCTTGGTGAGGGCGGAGTTGTGAAGCCACCCGGATTGCCCGGAGGCGCTGACTTGAAGCCAGGCTCCGTTCTCGGATTGGATGGTGACTTTGTCGCCATAGGCGAGCGAGGTGACCACCTTGCCGAGATAGGAGGGAGTCTCCCGAAGATCCGCCTTGTTAATTTGAACGCTCATGACCGTGGTCGTGGCCGCGAAAGTCAATGCCGCCGAAAGCCCGACCCCGCCCATTACCAGGAACAATCGTTTAATTGACATATCAGTTCTCCTTTCGAAGCCGGAAATATACATGAGAGCCCGCATCCCTGCAAGCAGGCGTGTCAGCAGGCGTGTCATGCGGGTTATGTGAGGATTTTAAGTTGAACCAATCTGGCGAGTTCGACGACACGGTCGAGCGATATGGCCGGCGTGCCTCGCTGCTCCACAGCCGCCGCGCCTGCGGCTACTGCCCGAGCTATGATTTCGGGGGTGATCACCCGCGTTCGAAAATAGTCGGCGCAGAATTGGCCGAGAAGCATGTCGCCCGCACCTGTCGTATCCAGGCACGGTACGACCGGGGACGTGGCGAACCAAATTCGGCCCTGCCCGGCGAACCAGGCGCCACGTGCGCCATCAGAGACAATGACGGCCTCATGGTTGGTTGTGAGCTTGTGTAGGGTGCGCAATAGGGCCTCTTTCGACTCCAGCGATTCGCCCAGAACGTTCTCCAGTTCCTCGCGGTTGGGTTTGATCACGTTCGGCTTTTCGAGAAGCGCGGCCGCCAACGCCGGCCCGGACGTGTCCGCCACGGTCAGGCAGTTCAAGGCACGGAAATGGCGAAGCAGACGGGCGTAGGTGTCTGGTGGGAAAAGCGCCGGCAGTGAACCGCTTATAATAATGACCGCGCCGGGGCTGGCGAGGGAACTGGCATAGGCGAGCAGGGTGCTTTCATTGAAGGCAAGGGTGGGGAAGCCGGGGCGATTAAATTTCATTTCCAGGCCCTGGCCATCAGAGATCATAAGGTTGACCCGCGTGGGATGTGGCACGGTAAGAAAGCGGCAGGCTACGCCGATGGGGGAAAGTGCGGATTCATAGAACGCAAGACGGTCATCTCCGAGCAGGCCGGCAGCGATAACAGGGTATCCGTTCGCAGCGAGCATTTTGGCGACATTGACTCCTTTGCCGCCGGGGGAGCTGGTTTCGGTTTCCACAGTGTGAACGTTATGGAGCGCGAGAGCACCTGTTACGGTGATCGCTTGATCGATTGCAGGATTCAAGGTGATGGTTACGAACATGGTATGACTGTAACACAGGCCCGAGCGGCTGTGAAAGCCCGAAGGTTTCCTGGAGGTTGGCATATGGCTGCGATTTTGACGTTTGTCACGCTTGAAGTATCCGGCGGACTGCTTTATAACTGCTTCAGCAACTTTGTCGTTGAGCCTTGTGTGGCTCCAATCGATTTTCTTTTGAAGAAACGCTTTGTGAGAAACGTAGTCTCTTGTGAAAGCCCGCATGATCCGGGGGTTTATGTGACCGAACCTATCGAGACAATGGAAGCTATTATTACAGAGCATGAGGCGACGCTTCTGCGTTATGCCTCCAGTTTGCTCCGGGATCCTCATGCGGCCCAGGATGTTGTGCAAAACGTATTTATCAAGCTTTTCTCGCAGTGGACGCCTCATTCCAGGCCCACCGAAGCCCTCCGAGCCTGGCTGTTCCGGGTGACCCATAATGAGGCCATTGATGCCATCCGCCGCCGCCAGCGGCTTCACTTTCTCCATTTGCGGCAGGCACAGGAGCAAACGCCACCGTCGGGCGCTTCATCCCCGGACGACGACCGGATGGAGCAGGTTCTGGCCGCCGTCAGAAAGTTGGATGTTCCTGAACAGCAGGTGGTTTTGCTTCGCTTGCAGGAAGGTCTCTCGTACCAGGAGATTGCGCGGATCACGGGACGATCCGAGGGGAATGTAGGCTGCATTCTGCATCATGCGGTCAAGAAACTCGGCCGTCTGGTTCAGCGTGAACCCGACATGCCGGGAGGGGGGACACAGCCATGACCTGCGACACCGTAAAAATGCGGTTGATCGAGTACTTGTCCGGCGCCGTGGATGAGGCGACCCGTCAAGAAGTCGATCACCATCTGGCGATCTGCAGCCGCTGCCGCGCGGAAGTTGAGGAGTTTCGCGTTACCTTGGATCTGCTTCACCGTGGCTTGGCGTCCCGGAAAGGACAAACCCTGCGGTTGGATGCCGCACATCGCAGTCAGGTTATGAAGACCGTACCGGGTAACCGCAAGACGTCTAAACGCCCTGTTATCTGGTGGGTGAAGTGGCAGCCGCTGCTTAGTACCGCCGCCGCTATGCTCCTTCTTTTTGTGATGGCGGCGTTATTTATGCCGGCGTCATCCCGGTCACACCAATACGTGCAAAAGGGCTTTGGCGTATCACGCAAGGGCGGCGGGAGTACGCGATTTTACAGCGTGCCGACTGCATGCATGGATGCGCGCCCAGCGAAGACGGTTTCGGGAGAGATGCTCGAGGATGTTAGTCCGGAGACCACTATTGTGACCATGGACAGGGATGAAGAGGCGAGGGAGGTCGACAGGGTGAGCAAGACTGTGAATACTGAATTCGGGCAACTTGCTCCGGCTTCGTCGGTAAGCGCGATGGCGTCTCTTCCTTCTGAGGCGGGGAATGGCGAAATAGTGGATTCAAAAGGTTTCGTGAGGGTCGGAGGAAAACCTATTCTGGCGGTTGGTGGTGAGGTCGCCGTGGCCGAAAGTAATCTCCGTATGCCAGAGGCCACCAAATCTCGATCCAGTGGCGTCCAAATGGACGAGTTGAGGTCTGATAAATATAGTCGGGCTACTAAATTTAGTCGGGCTACGGAACAAGCATTTAAGTATGCCTCGGGTAACGCGATGAGTGATCCTTCGGATGCAAGCGGGGATGAGGGTTCAGATGGTGACCGAAAAAAAGGCGAACCACCTGGCAACACCGTCAATTCGCCGATGCCGACGCATGAAGAGGTCGCCATGGCTAAAAGTCCTTTTGTGATGAGGGGATTGAATGGCACCCGTACTAAGGGTGGCCGGATGGGTTCATTGCGCACCTATGGCGGCTCCATTGAGGGCGCGGCGAGAGCTGATGAACCACGTGACAATGAGCCAGCAAAACCGTCTTCGGGTCCGGCCGGTGCTGGTCCTGGCGATAAGTTGATGGCGCAAGGGTATGGTGTCGGCTCGGGCGAATCTCGTGTTCTTTTAGATTATGCTGAGAGAGATAGGATTGAGGCACTAAAGGAGAAGGAAACGGGTCGAATAAAGGCAAACGCCAAGGCGGAGAAAAAGAGGTTGGAGAGTTCTGAAGTCGAAGTTGAGGAACCCGCCCCCGTCTACAATCAGGAGATCGTGACGGCCGGCAATCCCTTCTCCACCTTTGCGATTGATGTGGATACGGCGTCCTTTACCCGGGCGAGGAAATTCCTTTTGGGCGGAACGTTGCCGCCATCCGGCGCTGTGAGAGTTGAGGAATTTATCAATGCCTTTGAGTATGCCTATCCCTCGCCTGACCGCCACGCGTTCTCGGTTTACACCGACCGCGTCCGCTCGCCTTTCCGTTCCCATCTGGAACTTCTCAGAATCGGAGTCCGTGGCAAGGTGATTGGGCGTGACCGTCAGCGGACGTCCGTGCTGACCCTGGTGATCGACACCTCAGGCTCCATGAATACGCCCGATCGCCTGGACTTGATCAAGGCCTCGCTACGGTTGTTACTATTGAATCTGTCGCCAGCCGATCGAATCTCCATCGTAACCTTCGGCTCCGAAGCGCGGTTGTTGCTGGATGACGTTCCCTTGTCCGAGAATAAAGCTATTCTCGCCCAGTTGGACAGTATTCAGGCAACAGGGTCAACCCAGTTGGAGGGCGGGCTTAAACTGGGATATGAAACAGCGGTCCGGCATTTTCGTAGTGGCTCCGTAAATCGTGTCCTGCTTTTGTCCGATGGTGTGGCCAATCTGGGTGCCGGCACTGCCGAAGAAATCCTCAGCCAGGTGGCGGCGGCACGCCAGCAGGGGGTGTATTGCTCTGTCTTTGGCTTCGGCCAGGGGCCCTACAACGACGCCATGCTGGAAACGCTGGCCGACAAAGGCGACGGCGTCTACCGCTTTGTGGATTCGTTGGCCGAAGCTCGGCAGGTGTTTGTGGATGATCTGGCCGCAACATTGCATGTCATTGCGCGCGACGTCAAAATACAGGTGGAGTTTGATCCCAATCGCGTGAAGTCATACCGTCAGGTTGGCTATGAGAACCGCGCGTTGACCAAGGAGCAGTTCCGCGATGACAAGGTGGATGCAGGCGAGGTGGGCTCGGGTCAATCGGTGACCGCGCTGTACGAGATTGCCGTGCAGGGTAACGCGGCGGATCCCCTGGGTACGGTCCGGCTGCGCTGGAAGGATCCCGAATCGGGCCAGGTTGAGGAAATGGCCCATATGATCCGCGCGTCAGACCGCTACGAGAATTTTACCCAGGCTCCCGTACGATTCCGTCTCGCGGCAGGGGCGGCGGAGTTTGCGGATCATCTACGGAACAATCCTTTGGTGATGGGATCGGAAATGGCTGAGGTGGGACGCGTGATCCGCTCCGTTGGTTTGGAATTGAATCTGGATCAGAAGGTGGCGGATCTCGTGCGCATGGTCTCGATGGCCGAGAAGCTGATGAAGTAAAAGATGACTCCTGGGAACGCCAATCTCGCGATTGGCGGGGAGTGTCTGGTGATGCCAATCAAGGAGATTGGCGTTCCTGGGAATAAAGGAGTGTGCTTATGAAGAAATTCCTCGTATGGATGGCGGTGAGTTGGTTGGGTATGACGGGTTTTGGCATGGGTGCCCCTGAGCCGGATACTACCGTCAAGGCGGTCACCGTGACCGGTGAAGTGAAGGGGGAGAATGTCACCTTCACCATCGATCTCACCGTTGATGTGAACCGCCGGGGCTCTGTGCTGGCGGTGGCGGATGGCGCCCTCGTCTACACCGAAGGGACGCTATCAGACCGGATCGAACTCCAGCGGAACGGTGCGCAATATGCCTTAAAATTCGCCTCGCGCGGGGAGCAGCATGTTAAGCTCACGTTTGCGGTGGCGCCCGAACGGCAGGGCGAGTGGCGGCAGGCCCGCTTCGCGATACCAGAGACCATCGTCCGTCAGATTACCATGCTTTGCGACCGTGAGGATCTAGATATTCAGTTTGATAGTGCGGTGCAAATGGAACGTCACCGCAATCAGGCAGGGCAGACGGAGGTGATGGCCTATCTCACCCCGGGCGTGCCAGTAAACGTGCGATGGAAGCCTCAGGTTCGCAAGCTGGAAGGAGAATTGGCCGTGACCTGCGACGGAAAAACCGTGGCGTTGGCTAGCGTGGGCGTTTTGAAACTGAATACTTTGTTCACCTACCGTATCGTTCAGGGGATGCTGGACAAAATGACCCTTGCGGTTCCTGATCAATTGAATGTAACCCAGGTGGTGGGGGCTGACATCCGGGAATGGCGTCTGGAAACCCTTCCCGCCGGTGGTCGGAGGCTGAATGTGGTGCTGAGTCGGCCTCAGGAGCGTACCTATACCCTTCGCGTGGAAGGCGAGCGAGTGCTGCCGCCATTTCCCTGCAAATTTGATCTTCCCGTGGTGGTTCCCGAGAATGTAATTCGCGCCAACGGGTTTCTCCTGTTGGGAACCGATAGCGCGGTCAAGCTGATGGTTGGACGGGCGGCCGGACTGAGCCAGATTGATCCCAGTGCGTATCCCCGCGGGGGCAGGGACACGGATGAGCAGGCGATTCCCGCCCGGGTGGCTTACGCCTATCAGTATGCGCATATGCCTTTCCAGATGGATATTTCGGCCGAGGATATCGTCACGGCTCTGAGCGCGGATTCGCGCCTGACGGTGAGCTATGAGGACAACGGGGTGGGAGTGGATGCCGCCCTTGACGTTGAAATTCGCGACGCTCCTGCCAGGGAAGTGGTGCTGGAAACCGAGTCGGGTTGGTCTGTGGCCCAGGTACAGGGTGGGCAAGTGACGGACTACGACGTTCGAGATGTCAAGGGCCGGCGTGAGATTCATGTCTATTTCAAGGAGGCGGTTTTGGGCCATGCCTTGGTCACCCTCCGTCTGGAACGTCCGTTGGGCACCGGCTTAGCCACATTTATGGCGCCGCGTCTTGATGTCCGGGGGGCACGCTCCGAACGCGGATATGTGGTGATGCGTGCTGAGAAGGGGGTGCGCTTGAAGGAGCAGAGGGCCGAAGGAATCCGGGAAATCCATACCGCCTCGGTTCCGCTCCACGTTCCTGACGCCCAGCGCGCCTATCGGTTCAAGAGCCCTGATTGGATTCTCCAGGTTTCAGTGGAGCAGGCGGATGCCGCCATTCATGCCGAGGTATTTCAACTGATCTCGCTGGGCGAAGGCGCGCTCTATGGCAGCGTCTCAACAACCTACCGGATTGAGGGGGCACCCGTGCGCCGGTTTGTCGTCAAGGTTCCCGCTGCCTATCAGAATATCGAGTTTACCGGGCGAGATGTCCGAAGCTGGCAGCGTGACGGGGAACTGGTGACGGTGGCGCTTCAGGAGAAAGTGCTGGGCGACTACACCCTGCTGATGACCTATGATCAGCCCTTTGCTTATGAGGGGGCGGAACTTCTGGTGGGCGGCGTGGAAACAGCGGGGACCATGAGCGAGGTTGGTTATGTGGCTTTGTCTGGCCCCGCCAGTCTTACGTTTGAGGCAGAAAAACAGCGAGATACCTCCGTGATATCGATCCAGTCCGGTGAGCTGCCAAGGGAATATGCCTTGCTGATCAATGATCCGGTGTTGAAGGCTTACAAGTACGTCCGGACGCCGCATGTGACTCGGTTGGTGGTCCGTCGGTTTGAAACGCAAGCCATGTTGGATTGCGTGGCCGATCATATTTCGATGCGCACCCGGATCAGTCTTGAAGGTGAGGCGGTGACTGAGGCGACGTATTTTGTAAAAAACGCGTCCCAGCAATTTATGGGAGTCACCCTGCCGAAAGGCGCCAAACTCTGGTCGGCGCGTGTCGATGGGGAAACCATTCAGGTGCTCGACGGTGACCAGGGCGTGACGTTGATTCCCATTAAGCGCCTGGCGGACGCGGATACCCCCTCGCGGATCGATATCGTGTATGCCGAGGCCCGGTCCAAGTTAGGCTGGTTTAGCGGACTGTCATTCAGCGCCCCACTCTCGGCCGCGCAGTCGGTCTTTGCGCGTTGGACGTTGGTTGGACCGGATAAACTGTCATTTTTGGCGACCGGCGGCAATATGACGGCGCCTACGGGGCCGGGATCGGGTCTGAGTGCCCTGATGGTGATGCTGAAGTCGATGTTGGCCGGGGTGGCGCGTGAATGCCCGATACTGCTTATATGGAGTCTTCTGGCTCTGCTGACAGGTATCGGTCTTGCCAACAGGATTGGCCGGCGCAAGGGGTTGAGTTGGGGTACCATGGGGATCCTGCTGATTAGCGCGGTCCTCTTGATGGGGCTAAGCCATGCCGCATTAAACGAGTTGGATAATTGTATCGACGTGCTGTGGAGTGCGGCAGGCCAACCCCGCGCTGTGACGCATAATATTTCTTTCACGAAGTCGGTGACGATGTCTGACCGGGAGCTGACCGTGTCGGTTCGCACGGTGCCGTCGTGGCTCGGCGGCACTGGCGGCCTGTTGCGGCTCGGGCTGGGTGGACTTGCTGGCCTCGTGGTCTTGCTACAGGCATTCCGAGGCGGGGGTACGCGGCGGCCTATTGTCTTTGCCGTCGGCATGACGTTGCTCCTGTGGAGCCTGATGGCGATTCCGGCGCTGGTTCCTGTGACGGCACTCTTGATGTTGCTGGTGGCGCCGGTGTGGGCCTGGGTGTCGTTGGTGCGGCGTGCGTATCGTCGCGGTTGTACCCGTTGGGCGGCGGAATCACAGGAGAACGGGGACGACATGATGCCTCTACCTTTTGCCGATGTTCCCCCGCCGATGGCAACGCCTCCCGCTGTACCGTCGGGATCCACCACGGGTGGATCCACCCCACTGGGTTTAGTCGTATTGCTGTTCGCTTTAATGGGGGCGGCTTCCGTGGTGCAGGCCAAATCTGAATATCCGGTTTCGAAGCTTGTGACGCAGGATGCGGTGGTGGTTGTTGCCCCCGTCATGAATGAGGTGTTGCTGAAAGTGAACGCCCCGGATCCAGTGAAAGACCGGGATGGGAATGCGCTGGTGGAGATGACGCTGATCCTGGAGACGAGCAAACCGGAGCGTTTCATGGTGTTCCCATCAAACTATGTTCTCGTGGCCTCCTCGGTGACGACTCGGCAGGGCCGGCTTTCGGCAGAACGTGACGGGTTTTATGTCAACCTGGAAAGCAAGGGTGTCTACACGCTGACGTTCAAAGGGTTTGTACATGTCACGGGCGAAAGCGGCGTCTGGGCGCTTCCGTTGAATTTGCCGGCAAATATCAAGAACCGGGTCGTGGTCACCGTCCCCGCCACAGGGTGGGAGATCGCGAGTCCGTATGCGGCGTTGTTGAATGTCACTGAGAAGGACAAGACCACGGTGGGCGTTATGACCATCGCCGGTGGCAAACGGGGGAACATTACCTGGCAGCCTCGGGAACGCAAAACGAAACTGGAGCAGACGGTATTCTATTGTGATCTGCAGACCTATGCATTACTGGCGCCAGGCTTGGTCAATATGACACATCTGGCCCGCTGCCAGGTGGCGCAGGGAGAAATTCAAACCCTCCGGTTTGTCATTCCCAAAGGAGTGAGTGTGACGGCGGTGTCGGGGGAAGGACTGGGGACCTGGCGATTTGAACCGGACACCCGCATTCTGGAAGCGTGGATGGGAAAGCCGGTCAGCGGTGAATTTGCTTTATCCATTACCACCCAGGTGCCGCGAGAGGGGCTGCCATACGACGCCATACTGGAAGTGCCCACCGTTGAAGGGTGTGCGCGCCAGCGTGGCTCTGTGGCTTTGGCCGCCGGCAGTTCGGTGCAGGTGCGACTGGATAACCTCAAAGGGTTGAGCACAATGAATGTCGGCGACTTTCCCAGTGAAGCGGCGCAGATGGCGCTGAGGGGCACACGCACTGCGGATCAGCCCGAAATCCGGTCTGCGTACCGCTATCATGAGTTGCCGGTCAATGCGTTAGTGCATGCGGAACGGGTGTTGCCCGAGGTGCGGGTGACGGAGCAGGCGAATCTGGATATCTCCGATGAGCGCATGGTGCTCAGTTCGCGCCTGGTGTTGGCCATCTCGCGGGCGGGTATTTTCGATCAACGCCTGAATTTGCCCGAGGCCTTTGACATTGAGTCGCTGTCCGGCGAGGACATCAGCCACTGGGACGAGGTTCGCGAGGGAGGCCATGGCGTGATCATTCACTTCCGCAAGCAGGCGATGGGTGACCGCACGGTGAATATTGTGATGGGGCGCATGGAGAAGGGACTCGAAGCCCAGATCAAGGTTCCGCGAATCGGTGTGGTCGATGCCGTCAAGCATGTCGGCACCCTGGCGGTTTCAGGAGAGCGGGGCGTGCGTTTGCTGACCACGGAGCGTGATGGCGTCAGTGAGATCCATCCGCGCGAGTTGGGAATAGAGCAGACGGGAGTCCTGGCGTTTCGACTTCTGAGGCCGGACTGGGCAGTGATGCTAAAAACCGAAACGCTGTTGCCGGTGTTGCACGCCGATGTGTTGCAAAGGGTGGATATTTCGGAGGGAATGATTCACGGGCGTTGCCTAGTGCAGTACAAGATCGATCAGGCCGGGCTGAAGACGTTTAAGCTCAAGGCGCCTGCTCCTGGCGTGTCCTTGACAGTCTCTGGACGCGGCATCGCCAAAGTGATCGAGGTGGATCGCACCAACGGGCTGTGGGAAGTGGAACTGCAGGGGAAGGTTGAAACCCGGTACCAGATGGAAGTGAACTACCAGCAAGCCTGCGAGGCTAAGGATGGCAAACTGAAGGTGAGCCCCTTGTGCACCGTGGATACGGAGTCGCAAAAGGGATTTGTGGTGGCCTTTACCACGGGACGCCTGCAGGTCAAGGCGGACGAGGTGCCGGTCGGACTACATGAAGACGATGCCCGCAATGTGCCGGGAACCTTCGGCGCCGGGAATCTATCCGACGCCATCCTGTGCTACCGTACGACAAGGCCCGATTACGAGTTGAATCTCTCGGTGGTTCGCCATGACTCGGCGGCCGTCCTGGCGGCACGGGTGGAGTCTGTCGGCATTACCTCGGTTCTGTCGGAGGATGGACAAATGGTGACGCGGGTGGTCATGCAGATGAACGTGGGAACCCTGCGCTTTTTGGAAGTGACCCTGCCGCCGGCGGCGAAGTCGTGGTCGGCCTTTGTGGGCGGAGCGGCGGCGGCTCCGTTGAAAGATCATGGCAAACTGCTGATTCCGCTTGATGGCGCACGGTCGGTGGGCAATGCGTCGGTGGAGTTAAGTTACGTATCCATGGCGGGGGTGGGGCAGTTCTTCGGGCATCAACGGATTGAGGGGCCCCGGTTTAATGTTCCGCTGGCCAACGTGCGCTGGGATCTCTATGCGCCTTCTGGGTACCGGTACTACGGATTTGACGGAACCATGACGTACAAGTCTGAATGGCGGCAAGACGGGATAATTGCGTTTGATGCCGCTCAGTATGAGACGCAGAACAAGGCGGCCTATCTGGCGAACAACTCCATGGCGGAATCGATCCTTAAGGAAGGGGAGTCGCTCTGGAAGCAAGGTAAGCAGGCCGAGGCCAAGCAGGCGCTGAAACAGGCGCTGGTTTTCTCGCAAGGCAAGCAGGAGTTGAATGAGGATGCCCGTATCCAATATCGCAACCTGATGCGCCAGCAGGCGGTCGTTGGCTTCTACAACCGGCGCGCGGCCCTGAAGAAGTCGAGGAATGTGGTGGATCAGGAAGACGCGGCGCCCCAGACTCAGCAGCAGGCGGCGCAACAGGTGAACGAAGGCCAGTGGACGGCAGACTACGGGCGGCAAGTTGAGCAGAAGCTGGACGCGAAGGACACCGACAACCTGAACCTGGTGGCCGACAAGATGCTGGAGCAGCAGAACGCCGCCCAGATACATGCGAACCCGATCCGGGTAACGGTGCCGGTGCAGGGGATACACCTGCCGTTTTCACGGGAACTTCAAATCAATCCGGGCGTAGACATGGTCTTGGAATTTAAGGCGAGCGGCGGCCGAATTTGGGGTTGGCTGGCCACAATGGGGGCGGCTCTAATCTTGATTCTGGTTTTCTGGAGCCTGATGTGTCTGATGCCGCGCAAAGTATTGTAGAAAGTTATGCGCCTGTGGACACTTCATCCTCAATACTTGGACGCGCGCGGACTTGTTGCGCTTTGGCGTGAGGCGTTACTGGCGCAAGCGGTTTTGGGAGGGCAAACACGGGGTTACACCCGTCATCCCCAACTCATTCGTTTTCGGGATTCTCCGTCTCCCTTGGAATCGATTGCATCCTATTTGCAAGTCGTTCATGTCGAAGCCACCCGGCGTGGTTACGACTTCGACATCACGAAAATAGCCTCTCATGGGCGCGTGAAGTCTATTGTGGTCACCTGCGGACAACTCGATTATGAGTGGGCGCACCTTAACGCGAAACTGCGCATTCGTGCCCCGGCGTGGCTTGCCAAATGGGAACCTCTTTTCTCTATCAAAGCGCACCCCCTGTTTCGGATTGTTCCCGGCGCAGTGGCGGAGTGGGAAATTCGGTAGGGCAGGCGCGCCGTCGCCCGCCGTGTTGCGTGGGAACGCACGGGGATGCTCTTGACCGGCGTTGCGGCGCTTGATGGCGCGAGTGCCCTACCGGTGCATCCACTTTATGGCTCTAAATCATGAGCCGTTCAATATCCAGGTCTGTTGATGGGGCTACTATCAATTGACGCTTTCCTGCAGGGGTGGTGACGATGATGATGACTTGAGGGTTTGTCCGGGCGTCGCTGTAGCGGGCACAGAGGCGGGCGGCCTCGGTGATATGGACTTCCTGGGGGTTGCCGGTGACGAGCACCGTAGGCCCCGGAATCACCTCGACGTTGAGCAGCACATCGCCGGGTTGAATCAGGGCTTCGAGCATATCGTTTTCCGCAGCGTCACGGCCGACGATGGCCTTGACGGTGGAGGAGAGCCTGAAATGGCGCCCGATCTTAAGCAACTTGATGGCGAGCAGGTTCTTGATTTGCCCGTTGCGCCGAAGATCCCACAACCGTCCGGCAAAATGGGGCTCAGTGAGTTTGCAGCCGCCTGCCGAGGGGGGATATTCCGTTATGCCATACTGTTCAGCCAGTTGTTGTTGCGGCTTTCGGCTGCGTCCGTTCAGGCCAAGCAACATGCTGCGATCCACCCAACCCAGTCGTTCGGGTTCGGTCTCGGGAAGGAGTTGGGCGCTTAAGGGACGCAATAGCCGGTCTTTATAGCCCGAATCCTCGGCCACGATATTGAGAGTGCGCCGGGTTTGAGACATAGGGCGCTGGTTCAGGACTTCGCCGGTGGCCACGAAGTTGATTCCGTCGCGTTCCAATATTTTGCCGGCACGCCGGATCATGGCGGCGTGACAGTCGATGCAGGGGTTGATGCAGGAGCCGAAGCCGTGCTTGGGGTGTTCTATGATGGAGATCAGGTCATCGGCGAATTCCTCGACAATGAGGGGAACGCCGAGCAGTGTCGCTGCGGCCCGGGCTTTGTTGGCGTTGAAGAAGGGGGTTTCAAAACTCAGGCCTGTGACCTGAATGCCCTGGGCTTTCAGGAGCGCCACGGCGAGCATGCTATCAAGGCCGCCGGACATCATCACCAGCGCGGAAATCTTTTTTTCGCTTGTCATCAGGCTCTAATAGAGAAAGAGGCCTGTGTCATGCAATACTAATCCGAAACGCTTCGGATACTTGGCGCGCAGTGACTCCCTGAATGGCCACGCGTTTCTGGCGGCTGGTTTGCCCGGAGAGGAGGGTGATCTGTCGCTGGGGAATACCGAGCGTTTCTGAGAGAAACTCGATCAGGGCGTCGTTGGCTTTGCCATCAACCGGCGGGGCTTGGAGTCGGATTTTCAGGGCGTCGCCATGCTGTCCCTGAATCTGGCTCTTTGAGGCGCGTGGTGTGGCATGCACCCGAATGATCACGTCGCTCTTGCACTCTGTAATCCAAGTCATCTTCCCTGATTCAATATCTTAATTATCCTGAATTGTCACACGTTCTTGCATTCGGGCTTGAATTCCAGGCACTTTTCCCGCACCTTACCGCACTGATCGTATGAATTTAAGGAGATGGTATGGATATGAATGAAGGTCGTAAAATTCGCTGGTATGAAGTGATGTATGTGGTGGTTCTGCTCGGGCTTCTGGCTTGGAGTGTGTTCTTTATGAATCCGCACAAGG
>Ga0194060_10001682_pt1 | contig 15840 bp, 16 predicted proteins | sample SepL225m_MetaG_FD_163427 | JGI IMG/M metagenome (GOLD analysis project Ga0194060, IMG submission 163427) | Anoxic zone freshwater microbial communities from boreal shield lake in IISD Experimental Lakes Area, Ontario, Canada - Sep2016-L222-5m | ecosystem: Environmental > Aquatic > Freshwater >...
AAAGAAGGACATCCCATTTAAAGAAAAATATAAATGGTGGGTATATAACATTAATTTTTATTTACAATCTAAAAAGGCATTTGCTGTTTTTTCAAAATCATTAAAATTGGGATTTGATAATTTAAATAAAACATATTATCGAATTTGTAGTACTCCTCCCCAGTCAAAAAGCATAATAAGCGATGAACAGTAATCCCCTCGTTAGTATTTTAATGACTGCTTACAATCGTGAGAAATATATTGGAGAAGCTATTGAATGTGTACTTGCATCCACCTATACCAATTTTGAATTAATCATAGTGGATGATGGTTCGAATGATAACACTGTTAGCATTGTAAAAACTTATGAAAAAAATGATAGAAGAATTAAATTATACGTAAATGAAAAAAATATTGGACAATTCAATAATAGGAATTTAGCAGCAACTTATGCACAAGGCATTTATTTAAAATATTTAGATTCAGATGATTTAATATATCCAAATGGGTTGGAAATTTTAATAAATGTGATGGAAAGATTTCCTGAAGCTGCATATGGTTTATGCTCTATCGAACAGGATGTCGACAAAATATTTCCTTTCATACTCAGTCCAATAGAAACTTATGAAAGGCATTTTTGTAAAAAAAAATGGGTATTTCATAAAGCGCCATTATCCTCGATAATTAGAAAAGAAATATTTTTTAATGTTGGCGGTTTTGCAAATCAAAATGGGGATGGTGATTATGAAATGTGGCTACATTTATCATGTAATTACAATGTTGTATTAATTCAGGATGGAATAGTATGGTATAGGGAGCATGATGATCAAATTGATTTTCAAAGACGTAATGACCCTCTTATTAGTTTTCGATATTTTTTGATTACTTTAAATTATATGATGGATAATTGCCCTTTAGATAAAGCTGTAAAGATTAAAATAATTAAAGAAACACATTCCATGATGGTGAGGAATATCATAAAAGTATTTTTTAATTATTCTCCGAAAAAGGCATCTCAAATGTTTAAAATGGCGAACTATAATATCTTTTCTTTTTTTAAGAAATGTCTTCAATCAATTTTGACTAAAGGATAATTTGTTAAGGTTTAAAAATTTACAATGATTCATAAACTATATTATTTCATAAAACATCCTTTAAAATTGCCAATAATTTTTCTTACAAAGTTTATTCCTTATTTTAAGTTTCTGTATCAAACAAGTGACTATCAAAATAGAATCAATTTTTCTTTTTGGTTTAAACAGAAAATACTTAATTGTGGGGGTAATAAAAATGTTTATTGGCCTGTTCATTTTACCAGTAAAGTTTATGATGTTGAGAGAATATTAGTTGGAATTGATGCGTACCCGGGCATTATGGGAGGTTGTTATATAACCGGAAGAGGCGGTTTGACAATTGGAGATTACACCCAGATAGCTCCCAATGTAGTAATTGTTACTGCTAATCATGATATTTATGATTCAAGAAAATATATTGAAGCACCTGTGAAAATTGGTAAATATTGCTGGATTGGCGCTGGAGCGAAAATAATGCCAGGTGTCGAGTTGGGGGATTGGACTATTGTTGGATCGGGAACAGTAGTAACTAAGTCATTTTCTGAAGGATATTGTGTCATAGTAGGTGTGCCCGCAACTAAAATAAAAGAGCTTGATAAAAAAAAGTGCATCCCTTATAATCATAAGTTTAAATTTTATGGGTACTTATCCGAAAAGAAATTTGAGGAATACAGAAAAAGAAAGATGAAAATTTAGTGAATATAAACAAAGCATACCAACAGTGTAGTATCAGTGTAATGGATACCATTGCAGACCCCGACATTCGATTTGATGAAAAAGGAATCTGCAATTATTATTACGAATATAAAAAGGCGGAGGCTGAAAAAGTGATTCCCGGCGAAGTCGGGTTACACAAACTGGAAGAAACAATTGAATCCATTAAACAGTCAGGAAGAAACAAACCATATGACTGTATTATTGGTTTAAGTGGAGGTGTAGATAGTTCTTATCTTGCTTACCTAGCAAAACAGTATAATCTTCGTCCGCTGGTAGTACATTTCGATAATGGATGGAACAGTGAATTTGCTGTTATGAATATTGAAAGTATGGTGAATAAGCTGGGGTTTGATTTATATACACTTGTTGTTGACTGGGAAGAATTTAAAGATATTCAGCTCTCCTATATTAAAGCCTCTGTTATTGATATTGAAGTTGTAACCGATCACGCAATTACCGGTTCTATTGCCCGGCTTTGTAAGCAATACGGGATAAGATATTCTTTAACCGGAAACAATGTAGTTACAGAATTTCTGATGCCTAAAAGCTGGATTTTTAACAAGAGCGATCATATAAACCTGCAGGCTATTCATAAACAGTTCGGCACCAGGCCTCTGAAAACGTATCCCCTTTATGATACGTATCTGAAAAAATATATGCAATCCTATCTTAAGGCAGAATCTATTGCTTTGCTTAATTATTTACCGTTTAACAAAAAAGAAGTAAAAGAACTAATCGGAAAGGAACTGGGTTGGAGAGATTATGGTGGAAAGCACTATGAATCAATTTTCACTAAGTTTTACCAGGCATATATTCTGCCACGGAAATTTAATGTTGATAAGCGGAAGCCGCATTTGTCCACGTTGATTTTTTCGGGGCAAATGACTAAAGAAGAGGCTATAGAAGAATTGGCAAAACCACTTTATCCGGAAAGTGAATTGAAACAGGACTATGATTTTGTATTAAAGAAATTTGAATTAACCGATGCTGAATTTCAAAATTACATGCAGAATCCGGCTCGAAAGCATGAAGATTTTGCAATAGAAACATCCATTTATAAGCGATATCCCTATCTAAAGATTTTGAAACCCTTAGCTCAATTTATACAGGGCAGGCAATGAAACAAAGAATAAAGCAAGCTATCATCAAAGGAATTAACAGTCTGAAATTCAGCTCGGAAAAGTGGGGGACGCCCAAAGGAATTATTTCTACAGGTGAATGGTGCCGAACAAATAAATCAACCTATTTAACTGTTTTTAATCGGAAAACAGTTTTTGAAAATCATCCCTCTACTTTTGATGGTAAGGTTAATTCTCTTTTTCAAAATGAATATAAACGGGATTTGCATGAGGCATTTGTGGCAAAAATTCCAAATGGAAGAGTCTGGGGAAGAAATGGTACAGTAATTACATCTGATGATCTTTTGCTTGAGGATGTTTCAAGAGAGTTTGGAAAATACAAGGGTGTCACGGGAAAGAATCATTCTGTATTTAATCGGTTTCATTTGGGCAAATTGATGAAAATCAAGGGTAATGTGGCTGTTATTTCAACTGCAGGGTGCAGTAACTACTATCATTGGATGATTGATGTTTTACCTAGAGTGCAATTGCTGAAACTTGCTAATCTCTTCAATTCAATTGACTATTTTATCATTGATTACACAGGTCTTCATTTTCAAAAAGAGAGTTTAAAAAAAAGTGGTATTGGTGAAAATAAAGTTATTAGGTCAAACAGCCAATGGAAGTTTCATGTTGTTGCTGAAAACCTGGTAGTTCCATCCCTCCCTTCCGAATTATCAATCGTTAATCAATGGCAGGTTGATTATTTAAAAGAGGTTTTTCTTCCCACTGAACCTGTTAAAACAACCTTGGATAGGAAACTATTTATAGGCCGAAAAAAAGCAAATAACCGGTTGCTTCTAAATGAAGATGAAATTTTTCAGTACCTATCGAAAGTGGGATATGAAATCTTTTACCCTGAAGATCATTCAATTTCAGACGTTGCTGCTATTATGCATCAGGCGACAGATGTAGTTTCAGTTCATGGGGCCGGCAATACTAATTGGGTATTCTGTGAACCGGGTACAAATTTCACTGAGTTGTTTTTATCAACACAGATATACCCCAATTATTGGTTAATAGCGAATTGTGTAAGGGGGAATTATTTATATATAACATCGGGGGATGGTGAGTTAAATCCCGGGAAAGATCCGGTTGTAAATAAAAGGGATGATAATTTTAAAATCTCCCTGTCAGATATTGAAAAAGTATTACACAAAAATTAATTAAGTGAATTTAAAAATATATCTCGTAAAGAAAGAAATATACTCAATGGTAAAGAGTATCATTAAAACCATGATTAAACCCCCGAGCTTTGTTCAGGTAAATGTTTCTTACATACTGGAAATGCTAGTCAAAGAAAAGGCAGTTACAAACTTCCTGCAGATCGGTTCAAATGATGGGAAGAAAAATGATCCAATCAGACCCTTGGTTGAAGAGTTCAGTATTAAAGGTATTCTGGTAGAACCTTTCGGGGATAATTTTAATAAATTATGTGAAAACTATGCCGCCTGGAGGCATTTATTGGTTTTTGAACAAATCGGAATTTCTGACATGAAAACGGATTTGGACTTTTATTATGTAAAAGATATTCAGGAAAATGAACCGGATTGGTATGATCAGGTAGGGTCATTTGATAAAGAAACATTTATAAAAAACATTGAAGTCATCCCTGCTCTTTTACAAAGAATTGGAGTAAAGAAAATTTCCTGTGATACAGTAGATAATATTCTTGAGAGAAATTATTTTTCCAAAATTGACCTGATTCATATAGATGCAGAGGGTTACGATTTCAGGATTCTTAAAAGTATTGATTTTAATAAGTGGAAGCCCAAAGCTATTCTTTTTGAAACTGACTGGATGACTCAATATGAGTTAAAAGAAGCGACCCGGTTGTTTAAAAATAATGGATATAATGTTTATTACGAAGGAATAGATTGCATTGCATTACAAAACGGGTAATAATTATTAAGGCGAATGATAGCGATCATTAACTACGGGTTAGGTAATCTTAGTTCCATTCTCAATATGTGCAAACGCTCGGGAATTGAAGCAATGGTTACATTTGATCCTGCAGTGATCAGAAAGGCAGATAAACTGATCCTGCCGGGTGTTGGCCATTTTAAAAAGGGAATGGATAATCTGAAGGAATCAGGTCTGCTACCATTGCTGAATGAATTGGTGTTACAAGAAAAGAAACCAATTCTGGGTATTTGCCTGGGTGCACAACTGATGACCATGCACAGTGAAGAAGGTGATGTGGACGGATTGAAATGGGTAAATGCTGATACGGTACGGTTTAAACAGGAGCAGTTAAACGGATTGAAAGTGCCGCATATGGGCTGGAGTGATATAAAAATAAAGGACAATAATCCCTTATGGAAAGATCTTCCTGATGAACCGAGGTTTTATCATGTGCACAGCTATCATTTAGCTTTTAATGATACAGCTTCTATCAGTGCCACTGCAAACTATGGATATGAATTTGTATCTGCTTTTCATCAAAACAATATTTACGGCACACAGTTTCATCCGGAGAAAAGCCACAAATTTGGAATGAAAGTATTAGAAAATTTTTCAAGACTATAGCCATGAACCGGGTAAGAATTATACCGGTGTTATTATTAAGTAAGGGGGGACTTTATAAAACAGTGAGGTTTCTGAAGGAGCAGTATATCGGCGATCCCATCAATGCAGTGAAGATATTTAATGAAAAAGAGGCGGATGAACTGGTGTTGCTTGATTACACAGCATCGAAAGAGAAAAGGGGGATAGACCATAAGAAGATCGCTGAAATAGCGGGTGAAGCATTCATGCCGATGGCTTATGGCGGCGCAATACAAAATTTTGACGATGCCAAGAAAGTATTTGACGGAGGCTTTGAAAAAGTGGTCTTGAACTCGGTTTTGTTTTCTAACCCCGGCTTAATTGAACAGATTGCAAGTGTCTATGGAGCGCAGGCTGTTGTTGGTTCAATAGATGTAAAGAAAAACCTGTTTGGAAAATATAAAGTGTATTCCCATTCTGGAACAAATAATACAGGACATGATCCGGTGGAATGGGCAAGAATACTTGAACAAAAGGGGGTGGGTGAAATTATGATCAACTCTATTGAACATGACGGTACCTGGGTGGGTTATGATGAAGTGCTGATTGAAAAAATTTCCCATGCAGTGCATATTCCGGTAATTGCATGTGGTGGTGCCGGAAGCACAGATGATTTTAAAAAAGCAGTCAATGCCGGTGCGTCGGCAGTAGCAGCCGGCAGCATGTTTGTTTATCAGAAAAAAGGAATGGGGGTGCTTATCAGTTTCCCGTCTGCTTTCAAACTAGTGAAATAATTAATTATGAGTATTCAACAAATCAATTTCGCTATCATCGGCTGCGGCCGAATAGCACAACGGCATGCAGAGCATATTAACAACATAGGAAAACTGGTTGCAGTATGTGATATTGTTCCCGAAAAAGCAAGGGCTTTGGCAGAAAAATACAAGGCAAAGCCTTATAGTTCTGTTGAAGCTATGTTAGCTGATCAAAATGAAATTACTGTAGTGAGTGTATGTTCTCCCAACGGTTTACATGCAGCACATACCATTGCAGCTTTAAAAGCAGGCTTTCATGTTTTATGTGAAAAACCAATGGCGCTGAACGTACACGACTGCGGGGAAATGATTAAGGAAGCCGAGAAGGCCAACCGCCGTTTATTTATTGTAAAGCAGAACAGGTTCAACCCGCCAGTAGCAGCTGTAAAAAAGATCATTGATGAAGGCAGGCTGGGAAAAATATACAGTGTACAGTTGAACTGTTTCTGGAACCGTAATAATGAGTACTACCAGAACACCTGGAAGGGAACAAAGGATCTGGATGGTGGAACTTTGTTTACCCAGTTCAGTCATTTCATTGATCTGTTATACTGGATGGTGGGTGAAGTAAAAGATGCGCAGGCATTCATTGCCAATTATCATCACCGGGGAATTATTGAGTTTGAAGATACGGGTACGGTAAGCCTGAAATTTTATAATGATGTGATCGGCACCATTCATTATTCGGTGAACAGTTTTGATCATAATATGGAAGGCTCGCTTACCATTTTTGGAGAAAAAGGAACTGTAAAGATCGGCGGGCAATATCTCAACGAAATGGAATACCAGAGCATAGACAATTACGTAATCAAGGATCTGCCACCTGGCAACCCCCCCAATAATTATGGAAAGTATTTTGGCTCCATGAGTAATCATGATAAGGTTTATCAGAATCTGGTGGAAGTGTTGAGTAATGGCGGGATAATTGCCACCAATGGTTTTGAAGGCCTGAAGACAGTTGAGATCATTGATAAAATATATTCAGCGGCGCTTAATACAACAGTTAAAAATTAATACTTAAAATAAATCAAATGATTAATTTCATCAATGATCCCGTTTATCTGAAAATGTGTGAACGTTTAAAAAGGAGAAAGATTGATAATCTTTATCAGGATCCGTATCACCGGTATTCCCGGATTTTACAATATTTACATAGGAAGAATCTTATCAGTGAAGGTGTTTCCTGTCTTGATTTAGGTTGTTTAAGACCTGAACTGGCTTCTCTTTTAATTAATAATTATAATGCAGATGTGACTGGAATAGATCAGTGGGATATGAAAGCATCCTGGCCTGAAATAAAAATGAATTTTATTCAAACAGATTTGGCAGGAGATTTTACTGCATATATTCCGAAGGAATTTGACATTGTATTTGCACTGGAAGTTTTAGAACATATGATTGATACTGATTTATTCCTGGAGCGGATAAAAAAATCAGTTAAAAAGGGCGGAATTGTAGCGATCTCTACACCGAATATTAACAACTTAAGAAACAGGATAATGGTTCCGCTGGGTGGATACCCGGTTTCTATGGAGTATAAAAATATTATACATCATGTAAGGCTTTATAATGTAAAAGCACTGAAATCGCATCTTGAGGAACATGGATTTGAAGTACTGGATATTTATGGCGTTAATTTCCTGCCATACAAAGGCCTGATGAGTAATCGTATTTACAGAAAAATATCTGAATGGCTGGCTGTAAAATTACCTGCACTTTGTTCCAATATGATAGCTATTGTTAAGTTACCAAAATAAAATAAAGTGCCTGAAATAAAAATATCGCAAATAAAGGAAGATGTCATTTTTGGTGAACAGGTTATGGTCGTCACTCCTGTGAACCTTTATGGATGTACGATCGGCAATAATTGTTTTATAGGCCCATTTGTTGAAATACAGAAGGATGTGATAATTGGTGACAATACAAAAGTGCAGAGCCATAGTTTTATCTGTGAATTGGTTACGATCGGGCATGATTGCTTTATCGGTCATGGGGTGATGTTTATCAATGATCTGTTCAGCGGTGGGGGCCCGGCCCGTGGAGATAAGAGTAAATGGAAAAGCACTTTCATCGGTAATCATGTTTCACTGGGCAGTAATGCAACGATTCTTCCGGTAACTATTTGTGATCAGGTAGTGGTTGGTGCAGGTGCCGTGGTAACAAAGGATATTACAGAGCCGGGTGTTTATGCAGGAAACCCTGCCAGAAAAATTCGTTCAATCTAATTATACAAATATGAAAATACCTTTTGTTGATTTATATGCTCAGTACCAGACAATCAAAAAGGATATGGATACGGCAATTGAACAAACCATTGTAAACTCCTCTTATATTGGTGGTGCAGCCATTACAAACTTTGAACAGTCTTTTGCTTCATTTCTTGGCGTTAAATATGTGGTGGCCTGTGCAAACGGAACCGATTCCATGGAAATTATTTTAAAAGCATGGGGCATTGGCGTAGGAGATGAAGTGATTGTTCCGGCTCATTCCTGGATCAGCACAGCAGAAGCGGTAGGTAATGTGGGGGCAACACCAGTATTTGTTGATGTGGAAGCTGATTATTTTACCATGGATGTTTCTTTGATTGAAAAATCCATTACTACTAAAACAAAAGCGATCATTCCTGTTCATTTGTATGGGCACCCGGCAGATATGCCGTCCATCATGGAGCTTGCAAAAAAATATGAATTGAAAGTACTGGAAGATTGTGCACAGGCACATGGTGCAACCATTCACGGAAAGAAAGTGGGTTCATTTGGTGATGCTGCCAGTTACAGTTTTTATCCCGGCAAAAATTTAGGTGCCTATGGTGATGCAGGTTGTATGACCACCAATGATGATGCCCTGGCAGCAACCATCCGTATGATAGCCAATCACGGGCAGCAGGGGAAACACAATCATTTGATGGAAGGAAGAAACAGCCGGCTCGATGGATTGCAGGCTGCTATTCTTTCAGCAAAACTTCCGTACCTGGAAGAATGGACAGAATCAAGGATTAGCAATGCAGCAGCCTATACAAAACTTCTTATTGGCAGTTCAGTGAAGACACCTTTGGTAAAAGAAGGATATAAACATGTACATCACTTGTATGTGATCAAAACAAAGCATCGGGAAGAACTGGTAAGGTTGCTGAAAGCAAATGAGATTGAAACAGCAGTACATTATCCAACTGCCCTGCCCTTCCTTCCCTGTTATGCCAACCGTCATTTTAAACCGGCCGATTTCCCGGCGGCATTTGCCAATCAATCAGAGATCCTTTCTATTCCCCTGTTTGCAGAATTAACAAGGGCACAGATTGAACGGGTAGCTTCACTAGTCCATTCAATTAAAGATGTTTCAGTTCAGGGATAAAATTGTGTTTATTATTTCCCCCGAACGCTGGGGAACCATGAAAGTAAGCAAGCATCACTATGCACTGGAACTTGCTGCACAAAACTGCCGTGTTTATTTTATTGAACCGCCACAGCTTTCAAATACGGGTATTGAAATTAAAGCATGTGCCGATCATTCACTGATCAGTATTGTAAATTATAAACCTGTTTTCAGGGGCAAACGTTTTTTACCTTCTTTTTTGTATTCTTTCCTGCTAAAGCAACAGGTAAAAGCATTGCTGAAAAAAATTAATGAAAAACCTGATGTAGTATGGAGTTTCCAGGGTTATCTTTTTCAAAACCTGCAATGGTTTGGAGCGCCGGTGAATCTTTTTTTTGCAGCTGATCAGTTCTATTATGATAAGTTACCGGCTGAAATTTATTCAGCAACTCTTTCATTAGCTGTTTCGGATACTATTTATGAACGCATCAAACAAAGTGACAGTCCAGTATATTTAATCGGACATGGTTTGCAGAAGAATTTTGTAAAAGGCGCTGAAGAAATATTGCAAAGAGGTGTTCCTATTTCAGTAAATAAAAAATTGATTGCCGGTTTCACAGGTAATCTGCGGATGGAAGCATTAGATAAGCAGACTATGATGAAAGTGATTGAAACAAATCCTGACGTGCATTTTATTTTCTGGGGATCATATAAAACAAAGGACTTAAACCTGGGTGGGATTAATAATCATGAAACTGATGCATTTATTTCTTTTCTTCAAATCCAAAATAATGTAGAACTAAGAGGAGTTTTGAACAGCGAACAATTACAGGAGCAAATGAAGGAAGCTGATCTTTTCTGGCTTTGCTGGAAAATTGGGGTGAATAATTTATGGGATGGTTCTAATTCACATAAAATCCTTGAATATTTATCAACCGGCCACCCTGTGGTTTCTCATTATGTAAGCAGTTACAAGAACACTGATTTATTATATATGTTGCCTATAAGAGATAATGACAGATATATTTTACTCTTTCAAAAAACAATCGAACTAGTAAAAAGTGGAGAATCAGATGTAATGATACGTAATCGATTGATAAAGGCAGTTAATAGTTCCTATTCTGATCAAATAAGGAAAATAGAGATATTAATCAGCGATCATTTATTTTCATGATTAGATTAATGAGAGAAACACCGAAACAAATTGTGATTATTACAGGGCAGCATATGGTGGCTAATCCAAGAGTTTGGAAAGAAGCAAACTCGCTGGCAGAAAATGGGTATAAAGTTACAGTTCTGACTACTTTTTATGATTCAAAGAAAAAAGTACTGGATAAAGTATTGTTACATCCGTCAATTCAATATAAAGCAGCTGTTAATTTAATAAAACATGAAGGATCCTTTGCTGATATTTATTTTGCAAGGATATGGAGAAGAATCGCATTAATTGTAAAAAAAACAGGAAAGATTGATTTACCCGGGTTACTAATATTTCGCTTGGCAAAACAAGTGAAACTTGCTGAAGCAGAACAGGCTGATTTGTATATTGCTCACCAGGAAGTGGGGCTTCTTGTAGGAAATGAATTAATAAAGAAAGGTAAAAAAGTTGCCTTTGATTTTGAAGACTGGTACAGCCATGATTATCTTGTTCCTGATCGTCCTGTTAAATTGTTGAAAGTATTGGAGAAGTTTGCTTTAGCGAACGGAATTTATTGTAGTTGCCCCTCTCAATCTATGGCAAATGCATTAAAAAAGGCTTATCCTTCAGGAAAGAAAATAGAAGTGTTGTATAATGGCTTTTCCTCAAGAGAAAATGTTGCCCAAAATATTACAGCAAGTCAAAGCCCAACAATGGTATGGTTTTCCCAAACGATTGGCCCTGGAAGAGGACTGGAAAATTTCTTGGAAGCAATGCATCATGTAAAAACAAAAGTTGAATTATTGCTTATTGGAAATTGTTTAAGTTATTACAAAGATGAGCTACGGAAAAAATTCCCTTTTAAACTAGGGCATCAACTGATTTTTCATCCACCTGTTTCGCATTATGAATTGATTTCTAAGCTTTCTCTGAATAATATAGGTTTAGCCATTGAAAATAGATTTCCTGAGAGCAGAAATCAAACTATAACAAATAAAATCCTACAATATTTACAGGCAGGTATAAGAGTACTAGCAACAGACACCGCAGGTCAGAAAGAGGTAGCATCTTTCTTCCCTGATGTAGTTGTGACATTGCCTATTGATTTACCTGAGTTATGGGCAGAACAGATAGAGTTTTTATTGCATTCAAATGCTGTAGATAGAAAGCAACAGTTGGAACAATTTGATTCTATATTTTCATGGGAGAGACAGGAAAAGAAAATTCTTAGTTTGGTTGAAAATAGTTTGAAAATGGAAATTTTAAAATCTTAATTAATTCAATATTTAACTTGCAGAAACGGATTTTGATTATATCACCTCATTTCCCACCCATCAATGCACCTGATATGCAAAGAGTCAGAATGAGCCTTCCTTATTACAAAGAACTGGGCTGGGAAGTGGAAATAATTTGTGTTGATGAGCAATATGTAGAAGGTTATCGGGATGATATTTTGCTGGAAACAGTTCCTGCTGATATAATAGTTCATAAAGTAAAAGCATGGCCGGTTTCTTTAACAAGAAAACTAGGATTGGGTAGTTTATCCATGCGTTCTTTTTTTCAGTATCGAAAAAAAGGGAATGCATTATTGTCTTCTGGAAAATTTGACCTGGTATTTTTTTCTACAACTGCATTTCATGTAATGGCACTTGGTCCTTACTGGAAGAAGAAATATAAAGTACCTTTTGTTTTAGATATGCAGGACCCCTGGAGAAATGATTTTTATCTGGATAAACCTAAGCATGAAAGACCTCCTAAATTTTTTATCTCGTACAATATTGATAAGTACTTGGAAGCCAGAACGGTTCCTTTTGCTGATGCGATTATAAGTGTGTCAAAAGCCTATTGTGATACTTTTAAAATCAGGTATAAAAATTTCAAAGATTCAACTTGTACGGTTATCCCATTTGGAGCTTTATCGCAGGATTTTATTATAATGGAGCAGCACCGGGTTAAGGCGGAGAAGATACAGTTTGATGAGCAGAAGATTAATGTAGTATATGTTGGCAGAGGAGGGCATGATATGAAGTTTGCTTTACAACTTTTTTTTAAAACGCTTGCCATCGGATTAAAACAACGAAATGATCTTTTTAAAAACATTCATTGTTGGTTTGTAGGTACCAGTTATGCCATTGAAGGCAAGGGTACAAAAACGATTGAACCTATTGCAGAGTCAGAAAATGTAAAGGAGTTTGTAACAGAGATCACAGACCGTATTCCCTATTTTGAAACACTAGCGCTGCTTAAAAAAGCAACAATATTATTTATTCCGGGTTCAACAGATACAGGCTATACGGCATCAAAGATATATCCGTACATTCTTGCTAAAAAACCGCTGCTGGCTTGTTTTCATAAAGATAGTAGTGTAGTGGATATTCTTCATCAGTCAAAAGTAGGGCAGCTTGTTACATTTGAAAATGAGGATGTTTCAACAGGTACATTGGTTAAAGAAATGTATGAAAAACTCTGTTATCTTTTGGTGCATAAAGACGATCAGCATCAATATGATCTAACAGGCTTTAGTCCTTATACTGCTGAAGAAATGACACGTAAACTGGTAGCGGTATTTAATGATGTGATAAAAAGGGATTGATATTATGAAACGCCTCGCCATCATAACCACCCATCCCATTCAATACAATGCGCCATTATTTAAATTACTGCAACAGCGGGGCAATATTAATATAAAGGTTTTTTACACCTGGGGCAAAGCGGTATTGGAAAAAAAATTTGATCCCGGTTTTGGCAAAACCATCAACTGGGATATTCCTTTGCTGGAAGGATATGAATATGTATTTGAAAAAAATATTTCGACTGATGCAGGCTCTCATCATTTTAAAGGGATTGATAATCCTGAACTGATCAATCATATAACTGAATGGGGTGCCGATGCCATTTTGGTTTATGGCTGGTCATTTAAAAGTCACCTGCAATGTCTGCGTTATTTTAAAAATAAAATACCGGTTTATTTTAGGGGCGATTCAACCCTGCTTAATGAAAGCTTTGGGTTTAAAAAAATACTGAGAACCATTTTTTTAAAATGGGTGTACAACTATGTAGACAAGGCATTTTATGTGGGTACTCAAAATAAAAAATATTATTCAAAGCACGGGCTTAAAGAAAACCAATTGGTACTTGCTCCACATGCGATAGATAATGACCGCTTTTTTGATAAGGACGATGCATATAATGAAAAAGCATTGGAATGGCGTAGGCAGTTGAATATTGCAGATGATGAACTGGTATTTTTATTTGCGGGTAAACTGGAGCTTGTGAAGCATATTGATTTATTAATTACTGCTTTTAAGTCTTTAAATAAGCAGGGCAATCATTTGTTGATTGTGGGTAATGGAATTTTAGAAAACAACTTGAAAGCGAAATTTGATATGAATTCTAATATTCATTTTATTGATTTTCAGAACCAGACGATGATGCCCATTGTTTACCGCCTGGGCGATATATTTATACTTCCATCTAAAAGCGAAACCTGGGGCCTGGCTGTAAATGAAGCCATGGCCTGCAATAGGCCGGTTTTGGTTAGCCATAAATGTGGTTCTGCTGTTGACCTGGTAGACAATGGAAAAAACGGTTATGTATTTACGGCAGGCGATGTACAGGATTTGATAAAAAAAATGCGTTTATTAATTGAGCATAAGGACAATTTGGTTAGCATGGGGCAATATGCCAAAGAAAAAATTTGCCACTGGAATTATGAATATGTGGCAAGGGCAATAGAAACAGAACTGCTAAAATAATGGAAAGCTTATTTAATACCAGGTTTAATTGGAATGTATTTTTAATAATAGCGATTCTTATTTATTTATTTTTTCCGGGCCTTAGCTGGTATTCGTATTTAGCCATACTGATTTCTATTCACCAGTTTTTTCTGTTGTTTTTTTCTATTGATCATGTGTTGCCCATCCGTTATTTATTTGGCACACTCATGTGCCTGCAAATGTTTATTGGCCCGGTGCTGGCTTATAATGGGGTTGATGACTACCAATATTTTATGTACACCATGAAGGTGCCTGAAGCTGTTTATTTTAGTTATGTTATCCCCGCTGTTAGTTGTTTTATTATAGGCCTGCATTTTACTGCGGGCAAATTAAAGGGCGAAATGTTAAACGTAAATGCCTTACATGCATTTACTAATGCAAGGCCCGATCTGCCATTTTGGTTAATTGGTATAGGTTTTGTTGCCAGTATGATTGCCGGTTTTTTCTCAAGCGATCTGGCCTTTGTTTTTTATTTACTGGGTAATTTTAAATATATAGGGGCATTTTTACTGGTGCTCAGTGGCAAACAACTAAAGACAATAGCATTGGTTATTGTTTATGGCTCTATCGTTTTGTCATCATTAGGTGGTGGCATGTTTCACGATTTGCTAACCTGGCTCATGATGATCGGGGCGGTATTAGCCATAAAATACAAACCGGGTATCAATACTAAGGCCATAGCCGGGGGGTTATTTATTTTTCTGGCCATCCTTATTCAGCAGGTAAAGGGAACATACCGAGATGCTACCGCTGAGGGCCAGGAAGCCGGTGTGGAAACCTTTCAAAAAGTGGTAGAGGAGGGCCGGGAGGCCAATACCTTATTTAGTTTTAAAAGTTTGGCCATTAGTACGGTGCGGATAAACCAGGGTTTTATCATTACAAATATTATGACACAAGTGCCTGCCAAAGTACCCTTTGCAAATGGTACAGAGCTGGGTATTATTTTGGAAGCGGCCATTTTACCAAGGATACTGGCACCCAATAAATTAAATGCAGGCGACCGTGCTTTATTTACAAAGTACTCCGGAATGGGTTTGCGAAGGGGTACTTCTATGGGCCTAAGTTCTGTGGGTGATGCCTATATTAATTTTGGCATAGTTGGTGGTTGCCTCTTTATGTTTTGCCTGGGCTTTTTGTACAATACCGTACTTAAGCTTTTTGATAAATATGGTAAAGAATTTCCTGTACTGCTATTATTTGTACCGCTGGTTTTTTATTATCCCATCCGCCCCGATTGCGAACTTCAAACCATTCTCGGTCACTTAGTAAAATCCTGCTTTTTAATATTTGTCATATTTTTTATTTGGAAAAAGCAATTTCGTGTACAACCAGCTGAGTCTTGAGAACAATTTATATTTCTATCCCCTGGTTTCTTCCCGCCTATAAAGCCGGGGGCCCTATTCAATCCGTATCCAATCTGGTTGA
>Ga0194060_10001684_pt1 | contig 15834 bp, 16 predicted proteins | sample SepL225m_MetaG_FD_163427 | JGI IMG/M metagenome (GOLD analysis project Ga0194060, IMG submission 163427) | Anoxic zone freshwater microbial communities from boreal shield lake in IISD Experimental Lakes Area, Ontario, Canada - Sep2016-L222-5m | ecosystem: Environmental > Aquatic > Freshwater >...
GGGCCGTTGAGGCCGTTGTTTCTCTCCAGCGGAAGTCGGTAGAGAAGGGAACAGACAGGATTTCGTGGGATGAAATCAATGCCGAGGTTCAAGCTGTTCGTGAAAAGCGGGCCTGATGGAAATTGTCATCGACACCAATGTTCTGGTCGCGGGTCTGTTATCGCCCTTCGGAGCGTGCGGCGAAATCCTGCGCATGGTCTCCGCCGGTGAACTGATGCTTGCCTATGATGCCAGGATTCTCTCCGAATACAACGAGGTGCTGCGACGCCCGAAGTTTGGTTTTGCAGAAGAAAAGGTAGCCGCGCTTCTTGACTATATTGTGTATCGTGGCCGGGCTGTTGCGCCTTCCCCCTTGTCCCAATCGCTCCCTGATCCCGACGACGAACCATTTCTCGAAGTGGCCCTTGCGAGTCATGCGGTATGCCTTGTTACGGGCAATCAAAAACATTTCCCCGCTGAACGATGCCAAGACGCTCACGTCATTTCACCCGACGAGTTTTTAATTTTTTTCAAAAATCAATTAACAGTTTGAAGGAGGAAGCATTGATGGCGACAAATGAATCCTATAATCCCGGTCAACTCTGAAGACGTAGCTATACTTTTAAAAATAAACCCAGTAATTATTCTTTCAAACATGGATACTTTTCGGGAGGCATTAAGAAATCTCAGTACTCGTCCACCTTTGATTTTGGCCTTCGGCAGGAAAGCGTATGCAATTATTAACAAAAATCTATACAAAAACGAGTTCAAGCTTCTTCGCTTCGCTTTCAGCTTAACTCAATGTTAGAGAGCAAGAAATGGATATGACACTACTTAAAGAGGCCCTGAACTGCCCTCAGTGCGTAATAAGCGTGATGGGAGAACATGCTGGCGAAGGCATTGCTGCAATCTTTCATAGGAAAGTCGCCGATATCGAACTATCAGGAAAGACCTTCTGGCTCATGAAATCGCCTAAAGCGCGCCCCCCGCAAGTTCAGGATATATGCAAAACTATCCCAGCATACACAATATTTGTTGAACCGGCGACCAAGGGTGGCGCTCGGGGCACAACGGCAGAGGATGCATCAAGGGAATACTCCCCGGATAGAGAGAAATGGTATCGTCTTCCTGCAGGCATAGGCCCTGTTACCGGGAAATTGGATACCAGTGCAGCAGCCCTTGTTTTCGACATGATGACGACTGTCGTCAATGGAACGTTGGACATGTGGGGTTATGGAGATTTCCTTGATGCGCAGAAGCCAATGAAATTTATACTTGGTTGTTCTACGGTCTGTGCTGTCCGAAAGGATATGACATCGCATCCCGGAAAAATGAAATCGCGTTATCGTGGAATTGTTGCGGTAGCACGACTTGCGCAACCATATTGTGTGTGGCTTCGATGAATCGCTAACAAGGCATTTCACCTGCCGGGAAATTCGGGGACGCCTTACCAGCTATTTTCGGAAACAATGATGATACCTTAAGTAATATCAAGGGAAAACACGAGGAGCTTCCATGAGCATACAAATAAAAATCTTTTCCGACTATATCTGACCCTTCTGTTACATCGGCAAGGGCATTGTCGACAAGCTAAAAGAAATCTACGACATTGAGGATCTCTGGGTCAGCTATGAGCTCCATCCCGAGACGCCTGCCGAGGGCATTCTGCTTGCGGAAAGATTCAAGGGGCATGACGTATCCAAGATGTACGACCAATTGCGTCAACGGGGGAAATAATTCACTATTGTTTTCGCCGATCGCACGCTGCTGTCCAATTCCCGGCTCGCCCTGGAAGCCAGTGAATATGCCCGTGACCAGGGGAAATACGAACGTTTCCATGGGAATATGTTTCTTGAGTATTTCACGGAAGCACGGGATATTGGCAGCTTGGAGGTGATCTCGGCAGTTCCCTGCAAGATCGTCCGGAATGAGGAATAACAAAATGGATATTCACGCTATTCCTGGGCATATCATGGTCATCATTTAAGAGAGAATCTGGGATGGGAAATGCGCCGCTGGAATATGGGGTGACAAAACTCTCCGAACCTATCGAGATCGACGGGAACTGGGACAAACCGTCTTATGAGAAAATCGAGCCGCTGGTTGTCAACCGGCACATGGGAGAGGAGCCGGATCACCGCCCCACCGTGCTGGCTAAACTGGCGTGGGATGACGACTCCCTCTGCATCATCTTCCGCGTTGACGATCGCTATGTTCGGGCGGTGGCCGGGAAATACCAGGATCCCGTCTGTTTGGACAGTTGCGTGGAATTTTTCTTTACACCCGGCGCCAATCTCGGGTACTCCTATTTCAATATCGAGATCAATTGCGGCGGTACCATGCTTTTCTGGTGGCATCCGGAAGGAAAACAGGCTATCCCTGTGGAGGCAATAGATGGCGGGAGAGTTGAAATTGGTCACTCCCTGCCGAGAATCGTTGATCCGGAAATCGGAGCGCCCACCACATGGACTCTGGAATACCGGCTGCCCTTTGCGGTCGTCCGGAACTACTGCCCTGTTGCCGGCCAACCGGCGCCGGGTAACGTATGGAAGGCCAATTTCTATAAATGCGCCGATGCGACTTCTCATCCCCATTGGCTTACGTGGTCCTTCGTCGATCATCCAACGCCGAAGTTTCACCTGCCGCAGTATTTTGGCGCCTTGAAGTTTGAGTAAGGACTGAAAAAGGAGGAATCTTTTTTTTATTTCCGTAGCGATGTTCTCTAATTTACAATAATAATGGAAAAACAGTGAGCAGGTGAGAACGTATGAAGGAGGGCAGCGGGTGAAAAAGTTACTGTTTGTAACAATCCTGTTAGCGTTGGCAAGCGCTTTTCCGGTCACGGCAAGGGCAGCGGTAGATATAAGCATTGGTATTTCTTTGCCGCCCTTGATTGCCTTCTCAGGGCCGCCGGATGTGATCGTATTACCTGATACCAACGATGTTTACGTTGTTCCCGATATAGATGAGGACCTGTATTTCTGGGACGGCTGGTGGTGGCGTCTGTGGGAAGGACGTTGGTACCGTTCACGTTATCATGATCGCGATTGGAGTTATTACGATGATGTCCCCGATTTTTATTTTGATGTCGAGCCGGGTTGGAGAGGATATTACCGAGACCATAATTGGTATGGATATCACTGGAACTATGAACGGATTCCTAACCGACGGCTGCAACGGAATTGGCAGAGCTGGCATAATGATGGACTTTGGGAAAGGCAAAGAAACTGGGGTATCCGGAACTATCAACCGCGACCAACGCAACAGAGACAGGAGCTGAGACAGCAACGGCAAGAGCAATTTCAGCACCGGCCGGAAGTGCAGAGATATCAGCACCAAAGACAAGAGCCTCCGGAGAGAGTCCAGCCGCTGCCCAGGCAAGAGGAAAGGCCTCCTGCGACGCGACGTAAACAGCAGCCTCCGGAGAGAGTCCAACCGCCGCCAAGGCAGGAGCAGAGACCTCCGGCTCTGCAACCGAGACAGGAACCTCCGGAGAGAGTCCAACCGCCGCCAAGGCAGGAGCAGAGACCTCCGGCTCTGCAACCGAGACAGGAACCTCCGGAGAGAGTCCAGCAGCCGCCAAGGCAGGAGCAGAGGCCTCCGATGCCGCACCGTGAACAGGAAACTCCGGAGATCGTCCAGCAGCCGCAACAGCAGGAACGGAGAGGAGAGCGTGCTCAACCTCGGGACCAGCAACGCCCGGAGGAGCGAAAGGGGGATTCGGAGCATCGAAGGTAGTGCTATGCCGGTAATTGACCAGGGGGTTAAGCCATCTTGAAGGAAAAATTAATCAAATTACTGGCCACCGCTTGCGGAAGCGGCTATGCGCCCGTGGCGCCGGGAACGGCGGGTACCCTGGTGGGTATCCTGCTCTATTTCCCGTTGGCTTCCCTGCCCTGGCCGGCCTATCTTTTGTTTCTCCTGGTCTTTACGGCGGCGGCAGTTTATCTGGCCCGGGAGGCGGAGATTGTCTTCAGGCAAAAAGACGCTTCCTGCATCGTGGTGGACGAAGTAGTGGGCTTCCTGTGGACCCTCTTTGCCGTGCCGCCTACCCTCCTTGCCGTTATAATTGGTTTTCTTTTATTCCGTTTTTTCGATATAGTGAAACCCTTTCCCGCGCGCCTCATCCAGGATAAGCTCCCCGGCGGGTACGGCGTGGTCGGCGACGATGTCATTGCCGGCATCTACGGCAATTTAGTGCTCCAGGTGTTGTTAAAATTTTCTCTAATATAAGGGTGATGAATGAGAATCGGCATATTAACCATAGGGAATGAACTGACCAGCGGCAAGACCCAGGATACGAACACGAACTTTATCGCCCGCCAGCTGTACCGGCTGGGCTGGCAGATTACGGCGATGCTGTCGGTGGGCGACAACGATGACGCTATCAAGAGCGGTCTTGAATATCTCCGGGGGCTGGCCGATGGCCTGATCGTCACGGGTGGCCTGGGACCAACGGTGGACGATATTACCACTGCCGCCATTGCCCGCGCCTTCGGCCGGCGGCTGGTCATGGATGAGGCGGTCTTGCAGCATGTCAAAGACCGGATGACGGGCCGCGGCCTGAAGTGGACGGAGAATAACGCGAAGCAGGCCCTTTTCCCGGAGCACGCGGAAACGATTGAAAATCGCGTGGGAACGGCCTGGGGATTTGCACTGGAACAAAACGGCAAGATCATCGCCGTCATGCCGGGCGTCCCATCGGAGGCGGAAAAGATGTTGGTAGAGGGCGTAATCCCGCTTTTCCGCCGCAAATTTTCCGAGGATGATGTCCAGGTGGTGACGCGGATCATCAAACTGTCCGGCGTCTCGGAATCGTCCATAGATCAGGAGCTCGCCACTGTGCCCTTTGCTAAGCTGGGTGTAACCGTGGGATTTTACCCGCGCTTCCCGGAGCTTGAGGTGGTGCTCACTGCCCGGCATCGCGACCGGGACAAGGCTCAGGAGGCAATCACCCAGGCCGAGGGCGAAGTCGTTAAAAGACTTTTCGCAAACATTTTTGCCTACGATCAGGATTCCCTGGAAGGAGTCGTGGCGGCCTTGCTCGGCCGGAAAAAATTAACCCTGGCACTGGCCGAATCCTGCACCGGCGGTCTGCTGGCCGACCGGCTGACCAATGTGCCGGGCAGCTCCGTTTTTTTTGAACGGGGCATCGTCACGTACAGCAATGCCTCCAAAGAGGAGCTGCTCCTGGTGCCGCCGGCAGTTATCCGGCAGCATGGCGCCGTCAGCCAGGAAACGGCCGTGCTGATGGCGGAGGGGGTCAGGAAAACGGCATGCACCGATCTGGGCTTGGCCGTAACGGGTATCGCCGGACCGGACGGCGGCACGGAAGCCAAACCCGTCGGCACCGTTTTTATTGCGCTGGCCGATGGGAAAAACACTCTTTGCCGTCAGTTTGCTTTCCGGTGGGACCGGCGGCGCATCAAGGTCAATGCGTCCCAATGGGCGCTCCTCATGCTAAAAAATTATTTGACGGAGTGCTAGATCATGAGCAACACCCAAGGGGGGAGATAATGAACGAAAAAGTCATCACCAATCAAGCCGCTGATCCGATGGTGCCCGTGACCATGCCTGAGCAGTTCCCTGCCGCAGAACAGTTTGCGGTCCTTCCGGGCACACGATTGTGGTACTCGGACACCGGAGGCGATGGAGAGCCGGTGGTATTTCTGCATCCTGCGGCATCGGGTAACCCGCTGCTGTGGGGATACCAGCAGCCGGTATTCGCCAAAGCCGGCTACCGCGTCATCTGCTACGCCCGGCGGGGCTATTATCAATCCGATCCGCCGCCTCGGGAAAATCCCGGTATAGCGTCCGAAGATCTGCACGGCCTTATTGGATTTCTGAATCTGGGAAAGGTCCACCTCGTGAGCTCAGCCGCAGGCGGCAGTGTTGCGGCAGACTATGCCCTTTCGCATCCCGATCGTCTCTTGAGTCTGGTGATTTCCAACAACTATGCCGGCGTGCGGGAGGGATACATCCGGGAGGCGGCCGATGCGATCAGGCCGGAACAGTGGAATGATTTACCGCGCTGGTTCCGGGAAATCGGCCCCTCCTACCTCGCGGCCAACCCTGAAGGTGTCAAGCAATGGGTCGCGCTTGCGGACCGGTCATCAGCAAAAAAAGGAATCGATCAAAAGAGCGCCCATGCCATATCGGCAAAAAAACTGGAGGAGATAATCGTCCCGACACTCCTGTTTACGGGCATGGCGGATTTGACGTCGCCGCCATCGCTGATGCGGATGGTCGCCAAACACATCCGTGGCAGCGAACTCGTGATCGTTGCCGAATCAGGGCACTCCCTTTACTGGGAACAGCCGGAGGTATTCAACCGCACGGTAGTGGACTTCCTTGCCCGGCATCCCCGGTAAGGAATGCGCACCCGGCGTCAGGGAACCCAAATAACTATTCATGAGATGACAAGGAGTGAATGTGATGAAAAAACGAGACGTAACGATGGCGCTGATTGGCGATACATTCGTGCAGCGACCGGATCCGGATTCCGCTTTTGCCCCGGCCCTGCCTATTTTCAAGGACGCCGACATCGTTTTCTGCAATTTGGAGACGGTTGTTGCCGATGCCAAGTACCTATCCCCTTATGACGTTGACCGCCGTCCCCGCACCGACGAAGCGATCTTTCCCGCCTATCTGCGGGCCGGCATAAACGTCATGAATGTGGCCAACAATCCCGGCATGTACCACGGGTTAGATTGCTTTCTGCGCTCCCTGGACGTGCTTGATGCAGCAGGGGTTGTATACGGCGGCGGCGGCCGGAACCTGGCGGCGGCCCGTAAGCCAGCTCTGATCGAACGGAACGGTACCAAGATCGCCTTTGTCTGCCGTGCTTCCGTGTGCGCGGTGAATGCCGCCGCAACGCCGCAGCGGCCGGGCATCGCTACCTTCCGCATCGCAACGGCCTATGAAGCGCGGGCCAGGATCAACGAAGTTCCGGGTTCTCCGCCCATTATCCATACCCTGCCGAATGCCCAGGATATCGAGGCGCTGCAGGAGGATGTCCATGCTGCCCGGCAACAGGCTGACGTCGTGGTCGTTTCCTGGCATTGGGGAGTTTCGCCGGCGACGGGAGGCAGTGGCGAGCTGGTAGGGTATCAGATGGCGATGGGCCGGGCGGCTATCGATTTCGGCGCCGATTTAGTTATCGGCCATCACCCGCATGTACTGCAAGCCATCGAAGTGTACCGGGGAAAGGCCATTGCTTACTCCCTGGGGAACTATGTGCATGATATGAAATCCTCTGATGACAAGGGCAGCAAGATGGATGCAATGCTGCTGCGCTGTCTTGTCCGGGACGGGAAGATCCAACGGCTCTCATTCGTTCCGGGCCGTATTGACGGTCACGGTCCACCGAACTTTTTCCGCCCGGCCGAGGCGCCAGGCGTGGTGCAGCACATGCAACAGATTTCCGAGCGCTTCGGCACGCGGTTCGAAGTGGGGGAAGAAGAAGTGTCCGTTGTTCTGGACGCGAACTGACGTAAACAACAGGTGCCGACGTTCGTTGGTGTAGAAAATGCTCGTGGACGCTCACACTTCCCGGATGCTAATCGTCGGTTTTCAGATCGGCGCGGGGGTAAGTAAGGGGGCTTTGGGCCAGGTTCGGCGCGATGCAGGTCTCGGCGTCCGTATCCGGCGAAATTGTCGGGAAAGCCGATCTCGACCTTGGTTCCCGGCGAGGCGTAACTGTTCAGGAGCTTTTCGATTAATTTTTTACTTGACAGGTGCAGCGTTTTTCGTTAAGCCACAGACCATAACATTAAAACCCTATTGAAAAATGCGTCCCCTGAGGACGCATTGCCTATATCTGAAGTCCAGAAGAATCCTATTTCCAAAGTGTTTTAGACATAACCGAAGAATCGGCGGCTGCAAGTACCGCGAAGCAAGTTAGAGCGTGGAGATTCAATGGAGCAGCGGATGGCGATGCAACGGGTGGCGCTGCCGTGGAGTCAGGTAAAAGCTTATGCCGGAAGTAGTAAGCGCGATAGGCTCGGTACCGGAAACGACTTGTTTGCCGTCCCTCTGTGAGAAGGAGTGATCATGCCGAAGGCACAATTAAAGGATGTCGAGATCTACTATGAAGATTCCGGCAGCGGTGAAACCGTCCTGCTTGCACCGCCCTCCTGGTGGCCCGGCGACACGTGGAACGTCGGGGTTGTACCTGCGTTGAGCGGGCGTTACCGCACGATTATTTTTGACCCACGCGGGACCGGCCGGAGCAGCAAGCCCGATAACGGCTATACGATCAGCCAATTCGCCCAAGATACTATTGCACTGTTGGCGGCGCTGGGCATTTCCCGCTGCCATGCAGTTGGTTTTGCTCTTGGCGGCCAGATCGTGCAGGCACTGGCGATCGAGCGGCCGGATCTGGTCGCGACGCTGACCATTGCCGCTGTGGGAGCGGGATCGAAAACAACGGCCGGCGGCGTTCGTGGCGCCACCCATGATGACGAAGGCGAGATTCGCGCCCAGGGTTTCGAGCGCTTCATCCGCGGCCATATAGAAAACACCCACACGGCCTTTCACCCTGTTTTTTATCGCGAACACCCCGAGGTAGCCGCAGCCCTCTCCCAAGCCCTCTGGGACGGTCAAGGCAGTTTCGAGCAATTCCGTTGCCATGCCGAGGCGCGGCGGACCTGGGATACTCTGGGTAACGCCGGCAAGGTCAAGGTGCCGACGCTGGTTCTCTGCGGCGCAGCCGATGATGTCAATCGCGGCGGCAGCACTCCCGTCGCTACGGCGCGCCGATTGGCGGAATTGATTCAGGGCGCCGAATTGTCGCTGCTTTCCGGAGTCAAGCATATGACCTTCTGGGATGGTACGGGCGGGCTCATGGCACTGCAGGAGTTTTTAGCGCGCCATCCGATAAGGGGATGATTGTAGGCGATGGGTTCGTTCAACCGTGAGCACTGTTCCTTTCCACATTAAACGACAAGTATAACCGCTGCGAACAAAAAGGAGGTCAACCGTCATGAGAATGGAAAAGCACGAGATGCATGCCTGGGCCGTGGTGTTTGCTTCGATCCTGCTCAGCTTATTGTTCTTCTGCCCCGGCTACGCCGCAGAAAGGGGCAAAGGTGTGAGCAGTGACGCCATCGCGCAGCTCTACGCCGCTGCAAAAAAGGAAGGCACCGTTGTTGTCTATGGTCCGAGCGACCCGATCGTTTACCAGAAGGCTCAGGAAGCGCTGGACAAGCAGTATCCGGGCATCAAGATCGAACACTTTGAGAGTCTGCCCGAGCCGGTCGTCCAGCGCGCCATTGCCGAAAGTCAGGCAGGCAAGCAGAGCAGTGTCGATATCATCCAGTCAGGTTCATTGCGTGCGGTGCGGCCATTGATCGATCGCGATATGCTCGTTGTCTATCCCGGCTGGGGAACGGACTTCGGGTTGGATGCCCTGTATGCCGGCAACCGCTTTGTCGGCACCTACAATCTCACCCTCCCGATCTGCTACAATTCAAAGATGGTGAGCCTGCAGGATGTGCCCAAGCGCTGGGAGGATTTGGCTGACGCCAAGTGGAAAGGCCGAAAAATCATCGTCGAGGCCCGCCTCGTGCCTTTTGCCATGCTGGGTACCGAGATCGGCAAGACCAAGGCCGTGGATTTGGCGAAAAAGTTACTGGCCCAGGACCCCATCATTGTTCAGGGCGGTACGACGGTAGTGAATGCATTGGCGAGCGGACAGGCGCCTATCGCTGTCGGGGCGTACGGGTATAAGATCGATCAGACGCAGAAGAAAGGGGCGCCCGTTGACTGGGTACCTCTCAGTCCGTTGCCCATGCTTACATCGGCCTTGGGGGTACTGAAAACGGCGGCTCACCCCAATGCGGCAAAATTTTTTGCCGGATGGCTGGGCACCACGGAGGGGCAGAAAATAATCTACGAATATTCGGGACAGGCGATTCTGGTCGGTAAGAACGCCTACGGTCCGGAAGCGGAACGGGTCAAGACGGCCCGTCCGAAGATTATTCTGGAAACGGATCAGAACTTCGCGGCAATTCAAGACGTTCAGCGGGAACTGGGCAAACTCTCCGGGGCACTGCGATAAGGGTATTCGGACCATGAACAAGAGGAAGTTCACCACCCGATCATGGGCTTTTGGCCTGACTCTTCTTGTCGTGTCATATCTTGTCCTCGTTCCTCTGGTCATGCTGTTCTATGCCAGCATTAAGAGTACCGAGGACAAATTGCCTTTTGAGGCAACCGTTACGACCCTCTCGAACTATGCTCTGCTTTTTACCAGTCCCTCAACGTTGCCGATCCTTTTGAACACCCTGCTGTTTACTGCCGGATCACTGGCCATCGGTCTGCCGATTGCCATTCTCTTTGCCTGGCTGTTGGAACGCACCGCAATTCCGGCGCGGAAATGGTTTTCCGCACTGATCCTCCTTCCGATGACGATACCTTCCTTGTTGTCTGCCATTGCCTGGATCCAGCTGCTGGACCCGCGCATCGGCCTCGTGAACATCATGGTGCGCGCTGTATTGGGCATGAAAGCGGATACCGGGCCGTTTGACATCTATTCGTTATACGGCATGTGCTTAGTGCAGGGGCTGCGGCTCGTACCGTCAGCATACTTGATGATTTCGGCATCCTTTCGGGCCATGGATCCTTCGTTGGAGGAGCAAAGCTCCATGGCGGGCCGTAATATCGCGCAGACCACAATGCGAGTGACATTGCCCATCGTTCGTCCGGCTCTGCTCGCCGCGCTGATCTATTACATTATTGTCGTCGTCGAAGCGTTTGATGTTCCGGGACTATTGGGTTTTACGGCGCGCATCCGGGTACTGAGTACGGCTATTTACTGGGCAACCCATTCGGAGGTTGGGCTGCCCGACTATGGCCTCGCTTCCGCCCTGGGAATGGTTGTTTTAGTGATGGCGCTCATTTTAATGTGGCTTTATCACCTGCTGACGAAGCACCAGGAACGATTCACCACGATTACCGGAAAAGGATACCGGCCACGGCAGATTCGTTTGGGTACCTGGACCATACCGGCCGTGGCAGTGTGTATTTTTTATTTATTCATAGCGGTGATCCTGCCGTTTTTGATGTTGCTGTGGACCAGCGTCCAACCATTCTATTCGGTTCCCTCGGTTGATGCTTTCAGTCGTGTTACGTTTGAAGGCTACTCAAGCATCTGGAGTGACGGCAACGTTGTCCGGTCTGTCTGGAATACGATAAAACTTGCCCTGGTTACTGCGACGGCATCTGTTTTCCTGTCGATCTTTGTCGGCTGGTGTGTCGTGCGGCAAAAGCAGGAATCGGGATTCTTGGCGAAATATCTGGCCACGGTGTCGTTTCTTCCCCAGAGCGTGCCCAGCATCGTCATTGCTCTGGCGCTTATCTTCGTTTATATTCGTTTTCCCCTTCCCATCTATGGAACACTGTGGATTATCGCCCTTGCCATGACCACCCGGTATATTGCTTTTAGTTCACGCACCACCACGGCCGCACTCATGCAGGTCCACGGTGAACTGGAGGAAGCCTCCCAAATGTCCGGAGCTCCCTGGTTGAGAACGTTAAGAAAAATCACCATGCCGCTGCTGGCGCCGGCGATGATCAACGTGTTTTTCTGGGTTGCGGTGCATGCCATGCAGGAGCTGTCTATGGCCCTGATGCTGTATAATCCGAAGACTATCGTTGTGTCTGCAACGATATGGAACATGTGGCAAAACGGCAAAACGGCAGATGCTGCGGTTTTGGGCGTGCTTTTGATTTTCATGTCTGCACTTTTGCTTCTCGGCGGACAGGTTTTGTCTCATATGCGCGGAAAATCGCACCAGTAGAACGAACACCAGAGGAACAAAACAATGATTTACGTAAAGGATCTGGCAAAAATTTTTCAGGGCCCCAAAGGTGAGGTGCGTGCCTTGCGAGGAGTTTCCTTCACCGCGGAAAGGGGGCAATTGTTCACATTGCTTGGTTCCAGCGGATGCGGTAAGACGACCACCCTACGCTGTATTGCCGGGCTGGAGCAGCCAGTCGAAGGAGAGATTGTTGTCGATGATCGCGCCGTATTCAGGGCATCCGATGGCACCTTTATTCCTCCGGAACAGCGGCGCATGGGCATGGTTTTTCAATCCTACGCCATTTGGCCCCACATGACGGTATTTCAGAACGTTGCCTATCCATTATCGCAAGCGGTGAGCCGCAAAGAGCTCAAAGAACGGGTTGGGCGGGTTTTAGATCAACTGGGGCTGGGTAATTTATCAGATCGCCTGGCACCGAATCTCAGCGGCGGGCAGCAGCAGCGGGTCGCACTTGCCCGGGCACTGGTCGCCCAGCCGCAAGTTCTTTTGCTTGATGAGCCACTGAGCAATCTCGATGCCCGCTTGCGGGAGCAGATGAGATTCGAACTCAAGGCGTTGCAGGAATCATTGAACATTACCACGGTCTATGTAACCCATGATCAGGAAGAGGCGCTCGCCATGTCGGATCGCATCGGTCTGATGCATGACGGGGTGCTGGTGGAAGTTGGTTCGCCGACGGATCTTTACCTGCGGCCTGCCCACAAAATTACGGCCGATTTTCTGGGGACGTCGAACTTTGTGCCCGTAACCGTCCTGCACGGCGGCAGCCAAACAGGCGATGAAATGTCGGTAGAATGCTCAATTGGCTCATTCATTGCCAAGCGCAGTGTGGAATGGCAACCGGGAATGCCGGCAACGCTCTTCTTCCGTCCCGAGTATATCGAATTGGCGAACGAGAGCGACACTGCGGGAATGAAGCTGAACAAAGGCACGGGCATTGTGGAGCGGGTGGTGTTTCTTGGCAACTCGACGGATATCGTGATTCGCTGCGGTGAGACCAGGCTGCGGGTGCGTGAGCATCCGGCACGAACCCCTGCGCCGGGCAAGCCCGTGCATTTTACCATCGCGCCGGATGCCTGCATCGTTTTTCCCGCTGCCTCCGACGACCGGAAGATCGTTTCATCAAAAGAAGGAGAGAGGTAATGGAATCGACTCAATCATCTAGTGAAGGCGACCGCCAAAGCGGTCTGGGGTGGCGGCTCTATGCAAATATGCTCGTCACGCGACTCTTTGACGAGTCCTGTATCCGGTGGGAACATGAAGGCAAGATGTCGGTGCAGGTATTTCCCAGCCGCGGTCAGGAAGGAATCGCCATCGGGGCTTGTCTGGCCATGGAACAGGGTGATGCCGTCATTCCCTCCCTGCGCACCCGCGGCGCCATCATTGCGATGGGCGTTTCACTGGCCGAGCAGTTGCGTGAGATTATGCATAGCCCGCTGGCAGCGAATGAATCGCGCGATGCGCCGCATCATAGTTCCTGGCCCGAGCGCGGGATCATGCCCGGATCAAGCATGATCGGCGGCCATCTCGCTCAGGCAGCAGGGATCGCGTTGGCGATGCAGCTGGAAGGCCAGCATGCAGTCAGTGTTGCTTTCTTCGGCGACGGCACATTGGGGTCGGGTGATTATCACGAGACTGCCCATATTGCGGGCGTATGGAAGCTTCCCCTGATTCTGGTCTGTGAAAACAATGGCTGGGAAATGGCCACGCCCTGGCAAAAGGTACGCAAACATCGCTCGCTGATTCCCTATGCCGAACCTTTCGGTTTTGCCACGCGCAGCGTCGACGGCAACGATCCTTGGGATGTTTACCATTCGGCCCGCTGGGCACGGGCGACGGCACTCAGTGGTCAGCCCGTTTTCCTCGATTGCATGACGTTCCGCAGCGGCACCTACAGCTCCCATTTCGGCGAAGTTCGGCCGAATATTGAAAATGAACTGGCCACGTGGGAAAAACGCGATCCTCTCAAGCGCATGGCTGATTGGTTGATCACTCATGACCATGCCTCGGCTGACGATATAGAGGAAATCCGGATACAAGAACAACGGCGGATCGATGATGCGTTCAATCAGGTTTTTGCCGAATGCCACACTTAGCGAAGGGAGTGCGTTGATGTCTACATTGACTTATCGAGATGCCATTGGAACCGCCCTTGAGGATGCCCTGCGCGAAGAGTCGCGTCTCATTCTTATCGGCCAAAATATCGCCGGGTTCGCCTTGAAAAAAATGGCGGCAGAATTCGGTGAGAACCGTATTCGCGACACCAGCATCAGTGAAAGCGCCATGGTCGGCATGGCGGTGGGCGCGGCGATGAAGGGGTGGAAGACCGTGGTGATGATCGCTTACGCCGATATCTCTGCCGTCTGTCACAAAGCCATTGTGCACAGCGCGGCTAAATTAAACTACCTCACCTGCGGCCGGCTGCCCTGCCCGGTCATTATCCGCCTCCCGATTGCGCGCTTCCGCGGACATGGGCCCATGGGTAATGCAGTCGCCGTCTCCTGGTTCTATAACGTTCCTCATCTGAATATCGTCATGCCCGGTTCCGCCAATGAGGCCTACTGGAGTTTTCGTGAGGCGCTGCAACGTCCGACGCCGACGCTGTTCTTCGAAGACCGGTCGTTGCATTCCCGGGCCGATGAAATTCAGCCGCATAATCCGGGCGGAAAGGCGCACATCACCCGCTCCGGCGACCGGCTGACCATCATTGCGGCCGGTCGTACGGCTGCGCTCGCCGCAGACGCCGCAGACGCCCTGGCGAAGCAGGGAAGTCCCGGCGCGGTTGAGGTCGTGAGTCTGGGTTTCATCAAACCGCTGGACCGGGAGACCATTCTGCAAGCGGCAGGCAAAACCGGCAGAGTGCTGATCATCCAGGATGAACCGCTCTGGGCCGGTTATGCCCCCTATGTTCGTTGTCTTCTCGACGAGCTGCCGTCCGCTACCCTCGCCGTTGCTCCGCGGATCATCGCCGGTGCCGACGATTTTCTGCCCTTTTGGGACGAGCACCCCTTCGTGCCCTCCCTGGAGAGCGTACTCGCTGCAGCCCAGGAACTGATGAAATAAATAGTATTGATGCAGAGGAGGCATTCGTGGATCTACTGAAAACAATGTTGCAGATCAGGCTATTCGAGGAGCGGGTCAACAAGCTTTACGGTGATGGCCTTATGCCGGGGAATCAACATTCATACCGGGGCGAGGAGGCGGTGGCGGTCGGGGTGTGCAGTTCCCTGGAACCGACTGATCTTATTGCCAGTTATCACCGCGGCAACGGTCATATGATTGCCAAAGGGCTGGATATCTATCGCCTCTTTGCCGAGTTTTTAGGGAAGGAAGACGGGTATTCCCGTGGTCGGGGCGGGAAGATGCATATCGTCGCTCTCGAGAAGGGGTTTCTGGGAACCAATGGCATCGTGGGGGCTACGGTACCCATAGCCTGTGGCGCTGCCTTTGCCGCCCAGGTGCGTAAAAGCGGCCAGGTGGCAGTGAGTTTCATGGGTGACGGGGCGGTGAACCAGGGGGCAGTCCATGAGGCAATGAACATGGCTTCCCTGTGGAAACTGCCGGTCCTGTTCGTGGTGGAAAACAATCAGTATGCGCACTCCGTCAGCGTTCCCCGCAGTTCCGCCGACCCTTGCCTTGCCCATCGGGCGCGGGCCTACGACATGGAGGGTCTGACTATTGACGGGAATGATGTGCTGGCGGTAAAAAATGCGGCCGTCTGGGCAATCGGCAAGGCCCGGAAAGGCGAAGGCCCCACGCTGCTGGAATGCCTTACCTACCGCTGGGATGGCCATTTCGGCGGCGATCCCGGTACTACCTACCGGACCCGTGAGGAACTCCAGCAATGGCGCGACCGCTGTCCGATTAAACACTATGTGGCCCACCTTATCAAGCAGGGCGTCATAACGGAAGAGGCTTACAATGCGCTTTATACAGAGATCAAGGAGCAAATCGAGGCGGCAGCGGTAAAGGCGTTAGCCGCCGCGGAACCCGATCCCTCCGTTGCCCTCGTTCCACTCTATGCGGAGGT
>Ga0194060_10001685_pt1 | contig 15829 bp, 10 predicted proteins | sample SepL225m_MetaG_FD_163427 | JGI IMG/M metagenome (GOLD analysis project Ga0194060, IMG submission 163427) | Anoxic zone freshwater microbial communities from boreal shield lake in IISD Experimental Lakes Area, Ontario, Canada - Sep2016-L222-5m | ecosystem: Environmental > Aquatic > Freshwater >...
CTATCAGAAAAGCTTACGGATTTAAAACTGTAGAATGCTTAAAAACAGCCTTGTATCATACACTTGGAGATTTGCCTGAGCCATTATGCGTCCACCGATTCTGCTGACGAGCCAAATTTTCAATCGAACCAATCAGCCGCTCCTTGAAACTCTCATCAAACAGCCCAGTATCAAGCACCAGTCTGTTGTTCGCCTTTAGGAACTCCAACGTCAACGGTTTCATATAACCGGGATTTGTCAGGTCACGCTCAATCTCGTTGATGGCAAACAGCTTCACCCATTCGTCATGCTGCGCTTCGTTTGCCGAAATCTCCCCATAAAGCTCCTCCGGCACCCGATCCAGCGTGATGCAGTAATTCGTCTCCACCACAAACTTTTTCTTCAACCAGAGTTTTTTCTGGAAATTTTCCAACTGAGCCAGAAAATCTATCAGCTTACCGGCAATCTTCCGCAACACCTTGATCTTGGAGAGATAGCTCTCAACTGCTGGAGCATCGGCGTTTTCAATATCATCCAGGCGCATCACTTCGTTTTTGATGTAGAAATCCAGCTCCCGGCGGAGAAATGCCCCCAGATCCTTATGAATGAAATAATCACAACTGTTTCGGGCGGTGTACTGGTTGATATATTTGGCCAGCAGAGGGCGGGTTTTATCTTTGTCAGTCGGCGCGGCAATTTGTAATAAACGGAGGTATGCTTCAACTGTACGGTCAGTTTTTACCACCTCTGCAAGTTGGCACAAAGCCGTTGCAACCGCTTCACCATTGCGCTTGTCACGCCAGGTTCCTTCTTGTGTGCCACCCTTTTCGGCATCGGCACGATACTCAAAATTAATCACCAACTCGCCAACCGCTGAAACCTCGACCGGCTTTGCTGCGTGAATGATGAAAAAGCGTTTCTGCCCCTCAGCCGCTTTGACATTGCCATGTTCGCCTTCCGAAGCATCAATAATACGGAAATGCACTTTTACCGGGAGATCAGGAATCTGATTGAGAATCCGCTCTTCCGCTTTCATAACGCGAATCTCAGCCGCTTGGGTCAGATCAAAGCTGTAGTTGGCGAAATATTCTGCCGTTTTTATGTAGTACTGGTCGGCATTGGCCCAATGCAGCTTCACCTCTTCACCATTGTACGGAACCGCAAAGGGCGCGGCTTTGCCGGCGGTCTCGCGTGCAAAATAGCGGCGCGAAATAAAATCACCGTCGTCATAATACCGCTCAAAAAAACGATAGAGATGATCATAGACATCCGCTTCCGCCGACGCGGTGTCTTTGAGGGTGTCCAGCGCAGCGTGTGCCTTTTTGACCGGTTCGGTATCTTCAGGATTCGGCGCACCAAAATCTTTCGCCGTTTGCACCGCTTTTACATAATTCGCCTGCAGTTCAACCTGCCGCGCTTCATCACCCGCGCCAAAAGCGTCGGCAACTATTTTCAGCAGGTCGCTGTCAATAAACGCGGCAACATCTTTCGCCTTAACGTGCATGATACGGTAGAAACCAAAATCAAGATCTGGCTGATCAAGTTGAAAAAGTTCTTTCAGTTTTTTCAGCAGGCGGTCACGTAGCTGTTCTTTTGTTGGCATTGTATGGGTAGCTCCTTGGGTTTTGGTCGTCTGTCTATGTAGGGGCGGCGCTTGCTCTGCCCAAAATGGGTGCGTCTGGGGTGAAGCAGATTCGGGCGCGGCAAGCAGCGCCCCTACGCAAATCACACCACTGTCCACCGGATTTTAAACAACTCCTGCGTTTCGCTTCGTTGCGCCAGACGCTTCTCAAGCTGCGTAATCAGCTCGTCCCGTTTGGCAACGATCTCGTCTTCTACCGAAAATATCTCCTGTCGCTGCCGTCGCTGCTGCTTCTCCAACTTTTGAATCTTCTGCTGGATTTCGTGCTGTTCCTCCAAACCGGTTGCCTGCCTGGCATGGCGCTGCAGAGCTTTGATCTGCTCTTTCGTTTCCTTCAATACCCGCTCTGCCGCCACAACCATGTCGTCTGCCCATTGCTCCAGTTTTTCTCGCGCTTGCTGAAAATGTTGGTTGTTGGCTTCCAGAGACTTGCTGATGGTTGCCTGCGCGTGGCGTTCAGATTCGGCTGATAAACGTGTGGTTACTTCTCCCGGAAATTCTGTGCAGCCCCCGTCAATCCTCCCCTGACAGCCAAAAAGCTTCTCGCAGGTTTCTTGATCCAGTGAATGGCCATCGTCAGCAAAAGCGGAAAAGAGGAGGTGTTCTTCACGCTCAAAGCTCTCGATTGTCAGAGTGGCAAGGGTCAAATATCCGGAGGTGCCACGCAGAGCTTCAACGGCGTGTACCCGTACTGGGTGGCGGGAAACATCGAAGACAACTGATGTAGCTGGAGTTGCTAGATTTTTAGCCCGGTCAATGACATATTCGCCGAGCGGGTGAGAAAGGCGGTAGAGGTTGGAGTTAAAATCGGTTTTATCGGTTGGGCGGTTTTTTGAAATCAGGTGGTAAAGACCTCTACCAATCTCCTCCAACGGCGGATCCAGCAGATCAAAACTGAACCGTTCATCATCAAAAATTGCGCTATCTGTCAGCATAAAACGTGTCAGCGCCCAGAAGCGCCTGCTGAATCGGTCGAGGTGTGCCTTTGTATCTTCAAGCTGCATTCGTAGCCGCTCGTGAACATCTTCATCAAAATGCTCCAGCAGCATCTTGCGGGTGTCGGTCATGCGGGCGCGGATATGCTCGTCCATCTCCGTCTGCAACGCCTTGAAGGCCGATTCTATTGCTGCCGGTGTCCGACATTCCTGATAAATAGTGAAAATCCGTTTTTCAAAATCAACACCGGATTCGATAGTACCCAGCACGTCATCCGATGCGCCAAAGACACCACTGAAGAGGTTGAATTTCTCCGTCAGCAGCTCCAGAACACGGCGGTCGGCTTCGTTGCGTTCATTCAAAAAGTTGATCACCACCACATCATGCAACTGGCCATAGCGGTGGCATCTGCCTATGCGCTGTTCGATCCGCTGGGGATTCCACGGCAGGTCATAGTTGACAACCAGAGAGCAGAATTGCAGGTTGACACCTTCGGCAGCAGCTTCGGTGGCAATCATAATCCGGGCATGATCCCTGAAATGCTCGATCAGTGCGGTTCTGATGTCAATATCGCGTGAGCCGCTGATTCGCCCGCTGCCAGCGTTTGTGCCAAGCCAGGCGGCGTAGATTGCAGCGGGCTCCGGGCCTTTGTTGGTGCCGCTGAAGGATATGATTTTGCCGGCATAGCCGTGTGTTTCGAGATACGCCGCCAGATATTCCTGGGTCCGGCGTGATTCGGTAAAGATCAGCGCTTTCTGCGGTGCACCGGTGTGTGCCATCTGAGCAAAGCCGACTTCAAGTGCGGTCAATAATGTGGCCGTTTTGGTGTCTGTACCGATGCTCCGCGCCCATCCGGAAAGTCTGGCGATGATTTCAATTTCTTCCTGAAGTTTATTCCGATCAAAAGCTGTCGGTGCCGATTGTTCCGCTTCATTGTCGTTCAATATTTCATCAAGCAATTCTGTGTCGATCTCTTCATCTTCAATCAATGCCTCGATAAAATCCGGGGACTCCTTGAATTTTGCATCACGCAACGCCTCCAGTCGCAGCTGCATGGTTTCCAGCGTTCCCGCAATGGCGACTGAAGATGAAGCCAGCAATTTACGCAGAATCATCTCGATAAGATGACGCTGTCGCCCCGGAATGGCGTAACTGTTCTCCCGCAGCAGAAAATTTGAAACAGCTTCATAGAGCTGATGTTCATCATCAGTCGGGCGAAACGGGCGGGTAATCGTTTTTCGTTCGGTATAGCGGATGTATTCGGTTACTTGATTGCGTAGTGTCCGGCGGCAAAAGTCTGACAGACGCTGCCGCAAAGCTTTCAGGTCACCTACTGCTCCGGTAAACTGGCTGCGAAAGGCATCAATATCACCAAAAATGTGGTCGTCGATCAGCGTAGAGAGACCATACAGCTCAATCAGGGAGTTTTGCAGCGGTGTCGCCGTAAGGAGAAGTTTGCGGCAATCGGCGGTTGCCCAGCGGATTCCCTGCCCGACTTTATTGCTTTCGCGGTAGGCATTGCGCAACTTGTGCGCTTCATCGATGACAACCAGATGCCACGAAACCGCCTTCAAATCCTCGCGAAGGCGGTTAGCATATTGATAGGAAAGAATTATGACGGCTTTCTGATCCAGCGGTGCGATACCGTTTTTGAGACAATCACGCCAGGTTTTTGCATCCAGTATACCTACCGGCAGATTGAATTTTTCTTCCAGCTCCATAGCCCACTGTTTGCGCAGTGACGCCGGGCAGACGACCAACAGCCACCGTTTTCGCTCCGCCCAATACTGACACAGCACTAATCCCGCCTCGATAGTTTTGCCCAAGCCGACTTCATCTGCCAGCAGCACGCCTTTGGAGAGCGGAGAACGCAACGCAAAGTGTGCCGCCTCAATCTGATGGGGATTCAGATCGACACTGGCATTGAATATCGCCTGTGACAGGCGGTCGTTACTGCCGGAAGCGCCCTGACGGGTCAGTTCGTGTGCAAAATATTTGGCGTGGTAAGGAGTAGACAAAGGGTGGAGTACCGCCATGGATTCTATGAATGTAGAAAGACGGCAATATATACATATACTTTAAATATAGTAAAGATTTACTTGGTTTTGACGACTTCGGCTTGCCTGTACTCTTCAGCAACCGGAGTGACTATGAAAAATATATTGAGCAGCAAAGAGATTGGGTGGAGATTACGCAAATTTCGTCTACAGGCGGGGTGGTCTCAGGAGCGCCTTGCGGAGCAGGTAGGCGTGAGTATTCAGCAGATTCAGAATTACGAAAGCGGAGCCAACAAAATGAACAGTGACCGCTTGCAGCAAGTGTCACAAGCGCTTGATGTGCCGGTTCAATCATTTTTTACTGACAACAACGAGACTCTTCCGATGGCCGTTTCAGAAAAAATTCTGCTCGATTCCTACCGGGCGATCTCCAACAAAGAAATCCAGGAAAGCATCCTCAAGATAACCAGCAATGCCACCAAGTGTTCATAACAACAAACGCCCCACCCGGGGAAATGCCTGGGGTCAGGCTTCCAAGATGGCAAGTTGATCTGCGAAATATACTCCACAAGGTTAATAATTGAGCTTTTGTAGGTCGGGTTAGGCGGTTGTATGCCGTAACCCGACATGACCATGCCGAAAAGTCGGGTTACGCGATGAGGCTGCTAACCCGACCTACAAAGTCAATTCAAAAAACGCAATTTCATACCGTTTGCAGTATATATTCGCTTCCATATCAGCACCCTCAAAAATTGTCTGATCCGAAATTTATGGGATTCAAAGATTAACAGGATTGAAATCCGGCTAATCCAATAATCCGACGAATCCCGGTTCAGACAGGTTTATTATTTCACCTTTTCATTCTCCAACTCACTCCGTACATCATCCGCAAGCTGCCTGGCTGTCGGTGGCTTTCACTTCCTGGCTATCCCTTCCAGTTGCTTTGCGTCCGCTGAAAGATGTCATCAATACTTTGCCCCTCATTTTCATTGTCAGATATTTTGTCTACATCACCATCATACAAATTTACTAGCGCAACTACACAGGTACCGACAGAGCAGGTTCTTTGGGAACCGGATAAATTACATTTTCTGAAGCAGTGGACACTCTTGAAGCAGTGACGATCATGCTGCTTGGCAGCGGTGACATCAGCTAAGAAAATGTAATAAAAATACCCGAATCAAGGAGATCGCCAGGAAACTAAAAACATTCTTCACCGCCTTTGTTCAGGGGGTGCTGCTCAGTAAAAGCCCGGTCATACCAGCACCCAAAATGACAATCATCGGACTGATCGTTGTCCATTTGAATATGGCAAAACCGGCTGCGAGAATAAAGAATTCCTTCATACCGGAGAGTGATGAGACTCCGAGATTCCAGGCTGCTGCGGCTACCAGTCCGACCACCGCCGGAAGCAGGCCGTCCAGTGTGGAAGATATGATGTCGATGTTTTTCAAGCGGTTGTAATTGCGCCCGATGACAAGCATCAAGACTACGCAGGGTAGGAAGATGAAGAGTGTCGCTACAAGCCCCCCGACAAAACCGCCGGAGCGGAAACCGGTGAAGGTTGCCAGCATGGCGAGCGGACCGGGTGTCAACTGGGAGAGTGCCACCCCGTCGAGGAACTGCCTTAATGTCAGCCAGCCGTACTGGTCAACCATGATCTGCTTCAACAGCGGAAGCAGAACGTACCCCCCACCTACAAACATCAGGCCGATCCGGAGATATATCCAGGCGAGTGTCAGCATAGAGACCATCAGCAGTGCCTCCGACGATATAGAGTGACAGCCAGAGACCAGAGCAGAGCCGCAAACAGTACATATGCTGCGTTAAGCTTGAAAATAACCGTAGCGGCAAAGGCGGCCAGAGCCATCAGGCAACTGCTGCCTCCCCTGATCTGCTTGCGCCCCATATCGATCGCCACGACAACGATCAGGGCGACAACCACCGGGTTGGTTCCTTTCAGTGCGGACTGTAACTGAGGCAATTTGTTAAAAGCGAAGTAAAACCATGAGAGGAGGGAAACGAGCAGGAATGAGGGGAGGATAAAGCCGACCGCAGCGGCGATCCCCCCCAGGAAGCCGCGCAGGTGGTGACCGATGAAGGTGCATACATTGAGCGAAAACGGCCCGAGTATCTGACCAAAAGCGAGCCCATGCATGAACTTCTCCGAAGAGAGCCACTCTTTCTGCTTAACACAGACCCTCTCCACCAGAGCAACGATAGCCATCCCACCGCCGAAACCGGTTAAGCCAATCTTTGCAAAGGTCTGGAAAATCTCTTTCAGACTCACCTTTCGCACAGTCTCATCCATGCGGGAGTTATAGCAGTAAGGCTTCGCAGGCGGCAAGGGAAAAGGGGTGGAGAAATCATTGCCAGTATGGACGCCTCGTGGTACATATCACGGGAGGTTTCTATCTGGAAACCAGATTTTCAGGTATCCATAAAATGGATTCCGGCCAGAAACCCGCCGGAATGACAGCATTTTCACTATTCCCACCGTAAAGGAGTTCCAAAATGTCCGATATTCGTGTCCGCTTCGCCCCGAGTCCCACCGGTTACCTGCATGTCGGCGGTGCCCGCACCGCTCTTTTTAACTGGCTTTTGGCTCGCAATCTTGGCGGGACATTTATTCTGCGGATCGAAGACACCGATGTTGAGCGATCAACCAAAGAGTCGGTCGATGCCATTTTGCAGGGAATGAAGTGGCTCGGACTTGACTGGGATGAGGGCCCCTTTTATCAATCAGACTCTTTTCCGCTCTACAAGGAGTACGTCCGGAAGATGCTCGATACCGGAAGAGCCTATAAATGCTTCTGCAGGGCGGAAGATCTGGAGGCGAGGCGCGACCTTGCCATGAAGGAGGGGCGAAAGCCAAAGTATGACGGAACATGCCGGGATCTTATCGATGCCCCTCCGGATGAGCCGTTCGTAGTCCGTTTTCGTGCGCCGCAGGGGGGTGAGGTCGCCTTCGATGACCTGATTAAAGGGCGCATCGCATTTCCGGCAGACGAACTGGATGACCTGATAATCCAGCGGACGGACGGGACTCCGACCTACAACTTCTGCGTTGTGATCGACGACGCATCTATGAAGATTACAACTGTTATTCGCGGCGATGACCACGTAAACAACACTCCAAGACAGATCCAGCTCTACGAGGCGCTCGGTTTTCCGGTGCCGCAGTTCGCCCACGTCCCGATGATCCTCGGTTCTGACAAGGCGCGCCTATCCAAACGACATGGTGCCACCAGCGTGATAGCCTACCGGGACATGGGTTTTCTGCCGGAGGCACTTATCAACTATCTGGTTCGCCTCGGCTGGAGCAACGGTGACGACGAAATATTCAGCCGTGATGAGATGATTCAGAAATTCGACATACACAACGTCGGTCGCTCCGCCTCGGTCTTCAACACTGAAAAACTGCTCTGGCTGAACGCCCACTATATAAAGAACAGCAACCCGGAGAGCCTTGCGGGGCTCTTGCTGCCGCATCTGTCAAAGCGTGAGGTGTCAACGCTTGTTGGTCCAGATCTTGTGGCGGTAGTAAAAACATTACAGGAGCGGGCTCAGACGCTGGAGGAGATGGCGGAACGGGCGGTGTTCTATTATAACGCTCCTCAAAACTACGATCAGGATGCGCTGGGCAAGTTTGACAGAGATACCCTGCTGGCAGTTTTTACCGTCGTGGCCGAGAAACTATTATCTGCACCAGCCGATGATGTCCCGAAAGTTGACGCACTCTTCAAGGAGATCTGCACTCAAAACGGATGGAAGATGGGGCAGGTAGGGCAGCCGACCCGCATCGCCCTGTCGGGGGGAACCCAGGCACCCGGCATCGGCGAGATTGTAGTGACGCTGGGGGTGGAGGAGACGGTTCGGCGGATCGGTAAAGCACGGCTGTTTGTTGCCGGATTGTAGGTAATCCAGAATAGCTGTTGCAACAACTTTGCTGGTGTGGTAATTTCCGCAAGTTTTTAACATTTAATAGACAGAAAAAGGAGCATTACGTGAAGAAAATCGACATTGCAAAACTGTTAACCACCGCCCTCTGCGCGGTCGCTCTCTTTGGGTGCAAGGGTGCAACCTCCTCGGATGGAACAAAGTCTGAAGGCAAAAAAGTTGGTCAGGTAATGGCTGAAGTCAATGGTGGCAGCATAACAACCGGCGATTTCGAGCGTGAATTGAAAAATCTGCCCGAATATCTGAAGAGCATGGCGGACACCCCGCAGGGGCGCAAGGAGATGCTGGATACCATGGTTATCCGTGAGCTGATTCTGCAGCAGGCAACAAAAGATGGGCTCGATAAGGGGGCAGAAATTGATGAGAAGCTGCAGGATCTTAAAAAGCGCCTGATTGTGGAGTCCTTCCTGAAGAAAAAGGTTGAGGCCGACGCCAAGGTTTCCGACGCTGACCTGCAAAAGTTCTATGACGAGAATAAAGAAAAGTTCAAATCCGGCGAGCAGATGAGGGCGAGTCATATTCTGGTAAAAACCGAAAAAGAGGCTAAGGATATTCTTGCCCAGATCAAGTCTGGCGGAAACTTCGAGGAGCTTGCCAAAAAGAATTCAACCGATTCCTCGTCTGCAAAGGGTGGAGATCTTGGGTGGTTCGGCAAAGGTTCCATGGTGCCGGTTTTTGAAAAAGCCGCATCATCTCTTAAGGAGGGGCAGGTTTCCGATGTTGTAAAGTCTGACTTCGGCTTCCACATAATCAAGCTTACCGGCAAACGCGCCGCCGGCCTTCGCCCGTTTGAAGAGGTCAAGGAGCAGATCAAGGGTGCGATTATGCCGACCAAACAGCAGGAAGCCTTCCAGAAGATAAAGGAAGAGCTGAAAAAGACGGCCAAAATCACCGTTAAAGAGGACGTTCTGAATAGTGTGGGTGGCAAAAAGGAAGAGCCGAAAACCGATGAGAAGAAAACTGAAGAGAAGAAGCCTGATGAGAAGAAGCCTGATGAGAAGAAGCCTGCGGAAGCGGCCAAACCTGCTGCTCCGGAAAAAAAATAATTATTGAGGCTGGAAGAAACAATCCCGGAATTTAATTCCAGCAAAAGAGACCAATTATGATGCAACGCCGATTCGCCATGCTGCTTGCCTGTACGCTCCTGATCCCTGTCGGGGGGTGTGCAGGCAAGGCGGCGACCGAAGTAAAAGAGCCGGTCGCCGCAACTCTGAAAGCCGAAAATGCCGCTGCTCTCACTCCCCCCATCGCTCCACGAGGCAGAGTCACCAACGCTATTGCAGCCATAGTGAACGACGAAGTCGTCACTCTGTATGAAGTAAACCGGGCGGCGCAGCCGTTTATCCGTGAAGCTGAAAAGAAGGTTTCGCTTGATGACGCCACCCGCAGTCAGATCCGGCGAACCGCTCTTGAACAGGTAGTCGAGAAAAAGCTTATCGAACAGAAAATCAGAGAGCTTAACATCAAAGTAACCGAGGAAGAAATTCGTCAGGCGATTGATGATGTTAAGAAGCAGAACAGTATCCCTTCCCAGGAGGCTCTGGTAATGGCTCTTGCCAACCAGGGCCTTTCATTCGACCAGTATCGTACCCAACTGCAGGAACAGCTTGAAAAGCTCAAACTGGTGAGTGTTGAAGTGCGCTCCAAGATCCATGTGAGTGAATCCGAACTGCGCGAGTTCTATGAAGCAAACAGAGCAAAATATACAGAAGATGACTCTTTTCGCGCACGGCATATATTCTTTAAGACGAATGAAAAAGCCAGTCCTGAAGAGATAAAGCGTTCCATGACAAATGCGTTGATGGTGCTTGCGGAAACGAAGAGCGGCAAGGATTTTATAGAACTTGCCAAGGCCTACTCGGAGGATCCCTCAGCAAGGAAAGATGGTGGCGATCTCGGCGTATTCAAAAAAGGGGATATGCAGCCTGAGATGGAATCCGCCATTGTTGCCATGAAGCCTGGAGAGGTAAGTGAATTGGTCTATACACCGGTCGGCTTTCATATTATCAAGCTGGAAGAGCGGATCAGCGGCAAGTTGAAACCGTTTGAGGAGCTTAAAGCAGAGTTGGAGGAGGCTGTATATCGCAAAAAATCCGAAGAGCGCTTCGGCCAGTGGGCAAAGGATCTGCGGGAGAAGGCCAGCATAGAGATCAAGGATTTGAAGGGGTTGCTGTAGCCACTTAGGATGCCTTACAGAACAACATGAACAAACTCCGTTCGCCTTGAGCTTGTCGAAGGGCATCCGTTCATGGTTCGACAAGCTCACCACGAACGTATAATTGCTTAACTTATTTTGTAATGTTTCCTTATCTGATGTTCTCCACATCTGTGATAATTCGGTCGTTCATCCTGAAGCGGGAGAACGACCGTTTTTTTATCCGCTGTTACCCCTCTGCACTCCGCTGATCCACCTCAACAAACCGGCATCCACGCAGGGCGAAGATGGCTGCTGCAGCGATAGCCAGGGGGGTAATCAGGAGGGCACCCCGCAGCCCCCAGATATCCGAAAGAGAGCCTATAATCGCCGGTGAGATCGCATCCCCCAGAGCGTGAATGGTAAAAATGGTGATGGCAAAACCGGAGGCGCGGCGGTCGGAGCGGAGTACATCCACCAGCACAGTGTTGAGCGGTCCGGTATTTAGAAAGAGAAACAGCTCAGCCAGGGCGATGGAAACCAGGCAGAGCGGCAGAGATGTGGAGAGAATGGCGACGGCCGCCAGCGGCGCACCGAGGATGAAGCCTGCTGCCGTCACATACAGTTGACCGGCGGGGGAACGCTTTTTGAGCCTGTCTCCGAGCCACCCGCCAAGAAGGGTACCGACAATCCCGGATACAACCGTTATCGCCCCGAAAAGCAGATTGCCTCTTCCGACATCAAGATTAAATGAGCGATTAAGAAACGACGGTACCCATTGGGCCAGTCCACCCAGCGCAAAGGTCATGGCGGTCATTGCGAGTGTGGCGTTGACAAACGTTCTGTTGGCGAGAAATTCTTTCAGTTCTGCCGCAATACCGCGTCGGAAGCCTGATGCATCGGGGGTCTCTGCCGCTCTTGCCGGATCGGCCAGACGCCAGAGCGGAATAGCCAGAAGAAGGCCTGGAAAACCGACCATCAAAAAAGCCTCCTGCCAGCCGAAACGCTGCCCCAACTGCCCCCCCAGCAGATACCCCAGAGCGCTTCCAACCGGAATAGCCAGGAAGAAGAGCGCCATTACACTCCCCCTCCGTTCCCTGCCGAAATAGTCAGCAACCAGACCGGGCGAAACCGTGCCGAAGCTGGCCTCACCAACTCCAACCAGGCTGCGGGCAGCGAGGAGCATCCGGTAAGAGGATGCCACCCCGGAGAGCATGGTGGCGATGCTCCAGATCGCCAGCCCCCCTGCCGCCAGGCGAGCCCGATTCATCCGGTCTCCCAGTCGGCCAAAGATGGGGGCGGCGCAGATATAGGAGAACATGAAGGCGCTCCCCAGGAAACCGAGAGCGGTGTCGGAGAGCTTAAGATCGGCTTTTATCAGGGGGAAAACAGCGTAAAGAGCCTGGCGGTCGATGTAGTTGAGAAGGTTGACCGCCAGCAGCAGGGAAAGTGCATAGCGGCCGCCAAGATAATAAGGTTTGTCTGTTATTTTATCGATAGGAATCTGTCCTGAAAAAAAGTATTGAACACATCTATTAGTTGATAATGGATTGATTATATAGAGATAATCAGTTTGGATGTCTATTAAATTCATCGGGGCTGCAAGCTGTTTTCTGAGTTTATCGTAAACAGCTGAAATGATATTGACCGAATTTCATATTTGGGAGTATCATGCGCACCCACAAATAACGATTTTTTTATCCAGTAATTACGGAATAAGACAGACACTTGTAAGGAGAAGCAAAATGAAGAACTGTTTTGAATATCTGCGTATCGGAATGATCCTTCTGACCCTGGCGCTTTGCGCTACTCCGGATTCTGAAGCGGCTCCCCCCGCAGAACCTCTGAGCGGTGGCGCGGCGGCGGTTGAGGAAATACCACATTTTAATGTTAACAGTTTTCAGGTCGATGGAAACAGCATCTTCGGCACGATTCAAATGGATGGCATTCTAGAGCCATACACCGGATCGCAGCGCAATTTCGGGGATGTTCAACAGGCCATGGAAAAACTGGAAAAAGCCTACCATGATCGCGGCTATACAATGGTAACAGTTCTCCTGCCGGAACAGGAACTGGTTGGCGGCAAGGTCAGACTGAAGATTATAGAGCCAAAAATATCAGCCATAAATATTGAAGGCAACAGCTATTTTGACCGGGAGAATATTCTGACGAGTGTCCCCACCTTAAAGATCGGCGCGATTCCACAGCTTAGTTCCATCTCCGAAAACCTGCGAGCCGCAAATGAAAATCCGGCCAGGAAAATAACGTTGCAGTTCAAGGCGCAGGATGATCCGGCCAATATTCACGCGCTGCTGCAGGTTGCTGATAAGAGGCCCTGGAAGTTTAATCTGAGCGGCGACAATACCGGCAGCAATTCCACCGGATGGTACCGGATCGGACTGGGCTTTCAACATTTCAATCTTTTCAATCGCGATCACGTCGCTGCCCTGCAGTACATGACATCTCCCGACCATATTGAGAAGGTAAGTATCATCAGCGGCTCTTACCGGCTCCCAATCTACAGCCTGGGCGACACTCTGGATGTTTTTGGAGGGTATTCCGATGTAAACAGCGGTACTACCCAGATATCCGGCACAGATCTTAAAACAAGTGGTAAAGGGGTGATTTCAGGCATCCGTTATAACATGAATCTCCCAAGATCCGGCGACTTTGAGCAGAAGCTGAGCGGCGGCATTGATTATCGACTGTATGATAACAGCGCCGTTGTACTCGGAACGGATCTGGCCAGAGATGTTGTGGCTCATCCTCTCAGTCTCTCCTACGGTGGGGTCTGGACAACTGATCCGCTGGTTGTGGATGGTTCGCTGGGGCTGTTGTTCAACATACCGTGGGGGGGACAGGGGCAAAAATCTGACTTTACTGCGGTTCGGAGCGATGCGACCGCTAACTATCTTATTGTGCGTTACGGTCTGAACCTTCTGGCGCGACCGGGGGCCGATATCATGGTTCGCGTTGCGGCGTCCGGGCAGTACACCCCCGATCGGCTGATTCCTGGAGAGCAGTTTGGTTATGGCGGCTCATCTGTTCTCAGGGGGTATGAAGAGCGGGAAGAATCCTGGGACGGCGGTTTCAGCGGCAGCCTAGAGGTATATTCACCAGATATGGCAGGAGTAATGAATATGAAAGATAGCCAGTTACGTCTGCTCGGTTTTTTTGATGGCGGTGTAGGCTACAATCTCCGTCCGCAACCTGGTGATCTGGACGGTAATTCTCTGAAGAGCCTCGGGGTCGGATTCCGCCTCGGTGTTGGCGAATTTTTCAGCTTTACACTGGATTGGGGATATGCGCTTGATCAATCCTTATTAACAAAAAGTGGCGGAAATGCGGTGCATTTCAAAGGACAGCTTTCGTACTGATTAGTGGTGAATACCATGGGACAATCTATCACGAAAACCGGCTGCCAGCTTATCAGTAACCGGAGAAGAGCTTCGGCGGCGTTCATGCTGAGCTGCTTACTTCCGACCGCTGCGCTCGCCCTGCCCAACGGGGCACAGGTGATAAACGGTACAGCCGGCATAAACAGCAACGGCGGCACTATGACCATCAACAACTCGGTCGGCACCATCATCAACTGGCAAGGTTTCTCAATCGGACAGGGGGAGAGCGTCAGATTTATCCAGCCATCGGCGGCCAGCTCAGTCCTTAACCGCGTCACCGGCGGCGACCCGTCTAAAATCCTCGGCGCACTGCAATCAAATGGCAGGGTGCTGCTGATAAACCCGAACGGTATCCTCTTTGGAGCGGGTGCCAGAGTAGACGTCAACGGACTGATAGCCTCCACCCTCAACATCACCAATCAGGACTTCCTGGCCGGTAAGATGAAATTCAGCGCCGGAACGGTTGCCGGAAAGTTAGAAAATCAGGGGAATATCACCACCTCATCCGGAGGGGAGGTCTACCTGATCGCCCCGGATGTAACCAACAGCGGTGTAATAAACGCCCCCAACGGCGATATACTTCTAGCCGCCGGCAAAGAAGTGCTGCTGGTCGAGAAAAGCAGCCCTGAAATTGCGATGGTAGTAAACGCCCCGGAACATCAGGCCATCAACCTGGGTACGCTTCTGGCCGATGCCGGCAGAATAGGGATGTACGGCGGAATTGTGCGTCAGAGAGGAAGGATAAGCGCAGACAGCGCGGTAAAGGATGCCGGTGGACGAATATTTTTGAAATCCACAAAGCAGACAGTGCTTGAACCGGAAAGCATTATCAGCGCTGACGGCATCGGTAATGCCGACGGCGGCAGGGTGGTTGTCTGGTCAGATGGAGACACGAAAGCCGCCGGCAGCATTACTGCGCGTGGCGGCAAGGATGGCGGAAATGGCGGGTTTATTGAAACATCCGGCAGACAACTGCTCGACATCACCGGACTCAGCGCTAACGCATCAGCTCCCAGGGGAGCCAATGGCCAGTGGCTGCTCGACCCCTCCGATGTGACCATTACCCACGGATCTACAGGTGCCATTACTGCTGGAGTATTTGATCCCGCCACAAGCTCCAGCATCGGTGACACCCAGATCAACGCAGCGCTGGACAGCGGCACAGATGTTACCATCCAGACCACCACCGGCACCGGCGGCACCGGCGTCATAACAGTGAACGGTACCGCCGATGCAGGCGGAGCTGTGGCAATCACCAATACTACCGGAGGAACTCTTCGCAGCCTCACTCTTACCACCGTCGGTACGATCAACATCCATTCCGGCGCCAGTATCGCCGGGTCAACCGGCAACTCGCTCAACGTTATTCTTAATGCTACCGGGGGGAGTACCGTGGCAGGTGATCTCCGGGTTAATCCGAATAGTTCCCTTACGATCCGCAACGGATTGACCTTGAACAACGGCAAGGTCTATCTGGGAGACGGCGTCACAAATGCTGCCAGCAACATAGAATGGGATGGCACTCAGACCATAGGGGGAAACGGAGAGATCATCCTTAACTCATCAGGTGGTGCTAACCTGATTACAAATCATCCTACGGGAGTCTGGACGTTGACCATAGACAGCGGTGTAACTGTACGGTCTGCCACGTCAGGATATTTTGTTGTTGGCAACTATGGCTCGACACCGGACAACATAATTAACAAAGGTACACTGCTGGCGGATGTCACCGGTTCAACGCTCTTCATCTCAACACCGGGGACGCTTACCAACAATGGCACGC
>Ga0194060_10001686_pt1 | contig 15828 bp, 12 predicted proteins | sample SepL225m_MetaG_FD_163427 | JGI IMG/M metagenome (GOLD analysis project Ga0194060, IMG submission 163427) | Anoxic zone freshwater microbial communities from boreal shield lake in IISD Experimental Lakes Area, Ontario, Canada - Sep2016-L222-5m | ecosystem: Environmental > Aquatic > Freshwater >...
GATGCCAACTCCTCGTGCTCAGCTTTCTCCTTTTGCACCACGCCTCATTCAGCTCATGGTGAACCCTGAGAAGGTTGGACTCGTCATCGGCCCACAAGGCAAAACCATCAAGAAAATCATCGAAGAAACCGGCGTTACCATCGACATCGAAGATGGCGGCAGAATAATCATCACCGGCACCAACGCCGATGCCTGCGCTCTCGCTCAGAAACGCATCGAAGAACTCACCGCCGAAGTCGAAGTTGGAAAAATTTACGAAGGTAAAGTTGTTAAAGTAGCGGACTACGGCGCTTTTGTAGAAATTCTTCCTGGCCAGACCGGCATGGTACACGTCTCAAAATGGGCAAACCATCGTGTAGAAAAAATGCAAGACGAAGCCAAAGATGGCGATATAGTTCGTGTAAAAGTGACCGGTATCGATGATCAGGATAGAATTGTTCTTTCCAAGAAAGATATTGAGTAAGATTTTTTAGTACAAAAGACCAGTGCAGACAAGTTGTCTGCGCTGGTCTTTTTTTTCTGCAAGCGAGAAATACTGAAATGCAACCCCCTCCAACTCCCCCTTGCCAAGGGGGAGAGAACAGTTGGTTTACTCCTCCCCTTTCCAAGGGGAGGTTGGGTGGGGTTGGATTTGATTTCTTACTCCTCATTCCCCATCAAACTCTCTCGGTTTGCATTCTCCATTGCCATAACAGCCCGTACCAACCTGATTTCTTCGAAAGAGTACGCACTGCCCAGAAGTTCTTTGATTGGAGTAATCGGACCGCCAGCCGCATCGATAAGCATCTTTCTAATCACCATCTGTTTTTCAGGCATCACAAAGCGGTCAAGAGTAATTTCATCCCCAGCCAGAACTGCCTTCTCAATATGACTGGCTACAGTCCCAGAAACAATTCCACGTTGCTTAGCAATTTCCTCAATACTCAGACCCTGTCTCACCATTTCCATTGTGTGCGAAATAGTTTCAGTTTTTGCAGGTTTAGTTTTTTTTCGGATTGTTCGAACTGTTCGGTTCTGCACAGCTTTTGATTTTGGCGCTATATTCCGAGGCGTGCAGTAGGCCTCTATTTCGTTGAGGAATAATGAGCCATACCAATCCAGTTTCTGTTTTCCAACACCACTGATGGTGGAAAACTGCTCTTTAGTTTGCGGAAAATACTGCGCCATTTCTTCAAGACTGATGTCTGAAAAAATAATGTACGGCGGGACGTTCTTTTCATCAGCAAGCCGTTTTCTTAACACACGCAACGCAGCAAAAAGCTCTCTATCAAAGTCAGGTCTCGTGCTCTCCTGTCGCAGTTCAGTAGGTTCCTGCGGTTGAGTAAGCACAACCTTTAGCCCATTTTTTAACACATCCCAACTTTTGCCAGTCAGGCGTACGATTGGGTATTTTTCTTGTGTAATTTCTAAACATCCCTGTTCGGCTAATTGACGTGTAAACGCCTGAATTTGCTGTGGTGAATAGTCAGTAATAATTCCATAGGTAGTCAGTTTGTTATGCTCATTTTCTAGCACTCGTTTATCTTTCGAGCCCACAAGCACTTTTGCAACGTGCCCTGTACCAAAACGCTCACCAGTACGCACAACGCAGGAAATAATTTTCTGCGCAAGTGTTGTCCCATCGAAAGTAGGATCAGGACTCAAGCAGTTGTCACAGTTATCACACGTCTCGCCCTGCATCTCTTCACCAAAGTAGCTAAGTAACGACTTTCGTCGGCATTGTCTTTGTTCCGCGTACCGGACAACCTGGGTTAGCTGTGCCCGAGCAATTTCCTGCTCTTTTGGATCCTGTTTCATCCGAATGAAATGCTCGATAGCTTCTTTGTCTCCATAACTAAAAAACAGCAAGCATTCGCTCGGCAAACTATCTCTACCAGCACGGCCAGTTTCCTGATAATACCGTTCCAGATTCGCTGGGAGATCATAGTGAATAACAAACCGCACATTCGGCTTATCAATACCCATCCCAAAGGCAATAGTAGCCACAATAATATCTACGTTGTCACGTGAAAAAGCTTCCTGATTTTTCCTACGCACCTCATCAGAAAGTCCGGCGTGATAGGGCAACGCCTTTATCCCGTTTGCCTTGAGGCGTTCAGCAATCCCATCCACCTTCTTCCTGCTCTGGCAGTAAATAATTCCCGACTGCTGGGGGTGTTCAGCGATAAAGTCAAAGATCTGGTCAAAAGCATCTTTCTTCGGACGAACACTGTAATAAAGATTGGGTCTATTAAAACTTGCCTGGTAGGTTTTCGCATTCTGTAGGCCCAGTTGGATAAGAATATCAGCCTGCACTCGTTCCGTAGCCGTAGCCGTCAACGCAATAAGTGGAATCGTTGAGAATTCTTTTTTCACCACCGAAAGCTGTCGGTATTCTGGACGAAAATCATGTCCCCACTCAGAAATACAGTGTGCCTCATCGATCGCAAACAACGTAAGTGGAAACCCCCGTAACGTTTGCCAAAAATTTGGTTGAGCCAACCGTTCTGGAGCCAGATACAGCAATGAAAGTTCGCCATTTCTTGCCGCTGCAAGTACCTGCTGTTGCTGGGCTTGTGTCTGAGAACTATTAAGAAATGCTGCTTTAACGCCATTCTGCTGCAACCCATCCACCTGATCCTTCATCAACGCAATCAACGGAGAAACAACAACCGTTACACCCTCGCTTGCTATCGCCGGTAGTTGATAACAAAGCGATTTACCACTACCCGTTGGCATCAAAACAAACACATCTTTTTTCGCCAACACATCCTGAATAATTTCTTCCTGAAGCGGGCGGAACGAAGTGTAGCCAAAGTACTGTTGAAGAATCTCGAAATACTTATTCATACGTGTATATCCTTTTCCCTATTTTCCAACATGGAAAAAAAGAATGCAAGAGGTGAAATGAAATCAGAAAGAAGTAGCTTCATGCTAAGGCAATACAGCTATGAGATCAACCGCCAGAAAATAAATCATGATAAAAAAAATACTTTGCCAAATTTTTATCATCAACATGGACAACTGAAACAAGATTTTTACCTTCCCATTAGCATTGTCACCCGTAAATCAGTATACTAATTGCGTTATTGTGAATAATGGAGCCTTTTTCATGGCAAAAATGTACTATGAGCAAGACGCCGACCAGCAAGCGCTAACAGGCAAAACAATCGCCGTTTTCGGATACGGTAGCCAGGGTCACGCCCAGGCAAATAATTTCCGTGACAGTGGACTCAAGGTGATCATCGGTCTTCGTCCAGGCGGTGCTTCTGCAAAGAAAGCCACCGAAGATGGCTTCGAAGTACTCGATTTCCCAGAAGCAGCAGCCAAAGCTGATCTCATCCACATCCTCCTTCCTGACGAACTCCACGTTGATGTATTTAACCGCATCAAACAGTCCATCACTCCAGGAAAGATACTCAGCTGTAGCCACGGTTTAAACTTTCATTTCGGATTGATTACGCCACCAGAAGGTGTGGATGTGATCATGATGGCTCCGAAAGCGCCTGGCCCAACAGTGCGTCGTGAATACATCAACGGATTCGGCGTTCCCGCCCTCGTTGCTGCTCACACGGACTCTTCAGGAAAAGCACTTTCCTACGCCCTCGCCCTCGCCAAAGCCAACGGCTCAACCAAAGTAGGTTGCTTTGAAACCACCTTCAAAGACGAAACCGAAACCGACCTTTTTGGTGAACAGACAGTTCTTTGCGGTGGCGCAGCATACATGATCAAAGCAGGATTCGAAACGCTCGTTGAAGCTGGCTACCCAGAAGAAATGGCCTACTTCGAATGCGTTCACGAGCTCAAGCTTATCGTTGACCTTATTTACCGCGGCGGCATCTATGGCATGTCCAAGAAAATCTCCAACACTGCGAAATGGGGACAATTCACCATCGGGCCAACCGTGATCACTGCTGAATCCAAAAAAGGCATGAAAGAAGCGCTCAGAAAGATCCAAGACAAAGAGTTTGTCAAAGGCTGGATCGAAGAGGAATACCGCCAGAAAAACCTCAGCACGCTCAACCATTTCATGGAAGACCGCCACGAATGGCCAGTAGAAAAAGTAGGCCGCCAGATTCGTAAAGTTGCTGGATTGGAAGAAGTGGAGACTGGGGAAGAGGATAAGAATAAGAAGTAGCATTATTTTTTCAATTTGTTTCATAAAAAAAGACCGCCTTGTGCGGTCTTTTTTGTTGTGGAAAGCTTGTTGTAACCATATATAATCACAAGCATTTGTAAGGGAAAATGTAAGGATGCGTTGATTTTAAGTTGACAAAATTTAATGAGTGATTCATGATGAAGAACATTTGTAATGAAGGAAAATGCAAGATGGATAAGGATATTTATGGTTTGATTAGTCCACAGAAACCAGCTCAGAGGGATAAATTAACTCAACTTCTTGAAAGTGGATTGTTTTGTACGGATATTTGTGGAGGAAGTTGCTGTAACTATCTTAGACTTTTTGCTTTTACTGATGAAGAAGTGAAAAGGAATGCTGCATTGAAGGAAGGTATGGATCGAGTTGTGCGAGAAGGCGAGGTCGTCTATCAGACAAGAAGAAATAGAGATAACGGAAGAGTTTCCGGCTGCCCAGCTTTAAGAGGTGCTCTTTGTAGTATTTATAGTTCTAGGCCAGGGGTGTGCAGTCAATTTCCTGCTGGAAATCCTTTTTGTGTAGAACTACTGACGGTTACAAACCAATTGCAAAGAGTTGAAAAAGAGATAAGAAAAAGAATAGGGTAATAATTCAATTTATATCAGTTAATGGATTGCTAATTCACGCTGTTGCAGCTTTCTTCTCTGTCTCCTCTCTCCTCCCCACCTCAAAATACGTAATCACCCTATCCATCTTGCTCCACTTCTCATGATACTTACTTCTCGGAAACCAGTCAGGAATCGCTTTTTCGGTTACTGCAAAACCATCTTTTCCTAGAAATGTTTTTTGCGCGTTTTCAAGAGCGAAGGCGTAGATTTCTCGATTGTCGCTGATGAAGTGGATCTTTCCTTGCTCGGTCAGCTTTTTCCTACACATTTTGAAAAACGTGGGAGTAAACACCCGTCTTTTATGATGCCGTTTTTTATGCCAAGGATCGGGGAAGTTGATAAAAAGATGATCGAGAGAGGTGTTGGAAATCAAATGCTCAAGAACAGTGATGCCATTTGCTTGGATAAACTTAGCATTGGAAATACCCTCAGCAGTTGCCTTCCTGCTGCCCTTGCTACAAAACTCTTTAAACAACTCACAACCGACAACCACAGTCTTCGAATTCTCTTTTGCAAAAGCTAAGGTAAATCGCCCGTTCCCACAACCAAAATCAAAAGCAGCAGATTCGAATCCAAGCCTACGAAAATCAAAGAGGTAAGGAATGTTCGGTAGCTCTACGTTGGCGTCCAGAAAATTTTTTTTTTGTATGGCGTAGTCTTTTGTTTAAAAACAAAAGCTGAAAGATGCAGTTTTTTCTTAATCGCAAAAAGAAATTTTTTCATAAAAGGTTTACCAGTAGATTTACGCTGTTGAAGAGGGCTGTGTTCAAAAAACGCCAGCACATTCCTGATCGCATCAGGTTTCTCCAATAGTGTAGCATGACCACAATCCGGAAGCAGCATCGACGTAGCCTTTTCGCCATAGTGTCTAGCTATATTGAGAAAATCGCTTTGGTGGGAGAGAGCATCATGATCACCTCGAATATTAATCACCCTAAAATTAATTTCATCTGTTGGGATAGAGATTACTTCCTCACTTCTGAAAAGCTCACGACAGGAGCGAATTTGCTCTATATTCGCATGATTAAAAGCAGCGTAGGCTTCATCAAAATGCTCATCACTTTTCTCAGGATAAAACCAAAACATTTTAACAAATGATTTATACAGTGCAGTTTCCTGAAACTTTTTCAAAAGATCTTCAGAAGCAATTCCCGCTGCTGTTGTGGAAACCTGAAAAAGCATTCTTCGGATTCTATCGGGAACTAGGTAAAACCCGCCAATGATTACCATGTGTTTTACAATATACCCATCTTGTTCCATGAGGTAAGCTAGTTTTTGCCCAACGATAGATCCTAGGCTATGCCCAACAACAATAATTTCGGCAGTTTTGTTAATAAGTTTTTCCTGTCGTACAAACAAGAGCGCTGTATTCACCAGATCATCAGTGGTGACTTTCTCAAGAGTTGAAGATTTTCCATGTCCCAGCATGTCAAGAGCAATAACTGTATTTCCTCGCTTTTCCAAATCCGGAATTAGCATTGAGAAACCGCTTTGATACGTTCCAAACAAGCCATGAAGAAGAATATATATTTTTCCATTCCTCTTTCCCTGACTTGTATACACATTTAAAAACTGATCACCAAAATGAAAAAGTTGTTCCATACTGCCCTACGTTCTTATTGAGCAATGAAGTGTATCATACTATAAGACGTTTTTCAAGATTATTTATTTCAGAAAATAGAGAATAGAAGTAGATAAGGGAAAGGTGTAAGAAGTGATTTAACTCGAGAAAGATGACAAATAGTAGAAAGAAAAGACAGGTTGGGTAATTTATTATTCCACAACTAAAACCAGTGTTTCCTGAAGTGATGTCGTTGGATCACCAGTAAGTAATAAGTACGATTCTTTTGCATTGGTCAGGGCTTCTCTGATAACAGAATCAACCATATCATAGCCAAAATGAATACCTGTATCTAATTCAAGACCTTTAGATAGGGAAGATTTCTGAAATTCTTTCCCTTTGAGATGCGCAAGCGCAAGCACGGAAGGTGTTTTCGCAATCAGCGAAGTTAACTGCTCGTTCGAAGCCAAGTTTGTAGCCTTTTTCTTCTGGAGATACGACTCCATCCCACTCTGCGAAGAAAACCAAACAAACGTTGCATCAATAATTCCCCACGATGGTGACCAATCCAACTCACCTTCTCCAGTTGCAGCCTTCGCAGTAATCAAAGGGACAGCACTTTCCTCATCGCTAAACTCATTAAGATTCCAAGCGTAGTGGTCTTTAGTTACCGTGTAAGAATATCCCTCAGTAGTGGCTTGGAAAAGCTGGTAGGCAATGGTATTTATTTTTCCCTTATGTGGAGGTTTCAGAAAGTGATCAAAATCCACACCTTGTGCCATCACATCCTCAATTTTTTTTACAGCAAGTTGCGCTGTAGTCACACTTGAAATTTTACTCACAAAACCAAATGAATTTGCAGCTGTCACCAAAACAGTTTCTTTTCCACCTAAAAGCTGAAAATCTTCTGGTGAAAGGTGTAGAGTTTGCTTGGTATTAAACACAAACTGGTCACGTGGTTGGGCAAACGGTAAGGAAATTGGTTGAAGAGAGTTAGAAAGCATGGCGTTGATTGCTGGTAGTAGGTAAGTGCCCGTCAAGGCTTCATCTGGAAGTGCTGCAAGAAGCGAAGGAGAAAAGGACTCTCCACTTCCAGCAAGTTGCAGATTTTTGCTTTGCAAGTGTTGCTTGTTTCCCTGAATAGCATAGGAAAGCGTAATGACATTGTTTTTTGCAGTTAAAGAGCCAGAAATATGGTCAACCAGTGTTTCTTCATCGCTCTGGTTTGGCGAACGAAAGTAAAATCGTCCAGCACTTGAACTGTCGCCTTTTAACAGATCCGGAGCAATAGACGGGCTTTGACCATCAACCGTTGCAATAATTTTCTGCATTGGATTATTATTTTCTCCAAGTGTCAGCACGAGGAAATTTTGTACCAAAGCAATATTAATCTGGAGTGGTTTTTGGTCAGCTAGAGCTTCTGCTGCAAGATCCCCTTCTACTCCGGTTGGCATATTATCATTTACTTCGATTTGTGTAACGGTATAGCTGCCAATAGTTTTTTCCGTAAACTTTGCCCCAATATTTGCCAGAAAGCGCTCAAGAAATCTTCTTGTCCGAGGGATATTAGTTGTTTCCAAAAGTAGTGCAGTTTCGGTCGGATCACCCTGTAGATCAAGAACGGTTACACCCACATCTTTCCCAATCCAAGGCAGAACATCTTTCTGAATATCAATAATATTATTTCTCTGTTGAAGAAAACCACCAGCCAAGGATGAGATCATTGAATATGTCGGAAGCGTTTCTAACAGCTTTTGAAAACTACCCAGATCAAGATTTCGCAAATCGGCAGCAACAACGAGAGCACTGTCTTGAGGAATTACTTCAACTATCGATTTATTGCGAATATTCAAGTGGGTCAGTGGAAACGCCCCCAACACGGGCAAATCTTCAAACAACATCCACAACCCACCCACTGCGAGCAGAACAAACAGAACAGAAACAGAAATTGTGATAGAGAGGCGTTTCATTGCAGTGCTTCCGGGTAAGACCCTAATAATTTAACCGAGTTATGTTTTTTAATGCTGTTCAAAGCTTGCTGCACTGATTCATGCAGTTGATGACCTTCAATATCAATAAAGAAATGATACTGTCCCAGTTTTCCTTTTGTTGGCCTCGACATGATTGAGGTCATATTAATTTTGCGATCAGCAAAGGCTGAAAGAATATCTCTCAACGATCCCGGCTTGTCTTGAACGCCTATCAATAACGAGGTTTTATAAAAAACTGCAGGTTGCAACTCAGGAACGGCTTTGTTTGCCACAACAATAAATCGGGTTTTGTTATTTGGGAAGTCCTGAATACTTTCCTTCAACACCTTGAGTCCAAAAGTTTCCGCTGCATGAATAGGAATGATTGCCGCAGAGTCTGGATCAGCTGACGCCTTTTCCGCAGAAATAATATTGCTTTCAGTATTGATGATAAGCAAGACAGCAAGGTCTTCCAAGAAATTTTTACATTGTTGATGCGTAGAGAATTGCACGTACACTTTTTTTATTTTGGAAAGTGCTACGTGTTTACTGGCTAGGCAATGATTTACTGGAATAATCAGTTCATCAATCACAACAGCTTTGTGAAGTTCAAGAAAATCCAATGTTGGTCCAATAAACCCATCGATCAGGTTTTCCACCGGAGCTACAGAGATCGTTTCGTTATTAACGGCCAACAGCGATTTTGTGATAGAAGAAAAGTAGAGTTTGCTCAGCTGTTTCTGTGTACGCTGCAAATACAAGTCAGCTGCCATGTCAGTAAACGTTCCAGCTGGACCAAGTACGGAAAGATATCGCATAAGAAGTGATTCTCGTAGAATGGTTCTATTATACCTTGAAAAACAGTCGAAAGTTATTCCTCGAGAAGTGAATACATTGCATTAGTTTTTTCAACGATGTCATCATCAGTTTTAACAGCCTTCTGAATCGATTCAAGGTTCTTTTTCAATTTCTTTTCTTCACCCTGAACTATAAACTCTTTCAATGTTTCAGCATCTTCAAGAAAGTGGGAAAGCACTTCCGGCACCTGCGGATTATATAGCTGAATCTCGGCATATAAAGCCGGATCAAAAGAAACCACTCTATCAAGAAGGCTTTTTACAAGTGTGTAAAACGTTGTTTTTTTATCCTCATACTCTGCAAATTTCCATTTCCGCTCGCTCAATGTTTTTCCCAATGCCAGAAAGAGGAAATGCGCCAAACCCTGCATCACAGCCATCATGTGATCATGTTCCTTTGCCGTCATGATGGAAACCTTGGCTTTATCGTCTTCAAACATCGCCACCACTTCCTGCAGCTTTTCCCGTGCAATACGTTCGGGAACGAGGATCACATTCTTGTTTTCCAACGTTAGCGTTGGAGAAAACAACGGATGCATCCCGAGAATTTCCACCTCTTCCGATACTGAGTTAAGCATCGCTTCTACAGGCCGTTGTTTAACCGAAGTAACGTCGGTTATCAATTGTCCAGCTCGAAGCAGAGGACCGACCTTCTGAATGCACACCTCCGTTAGCGCTATCGGAACGGAAAACATAATAACATCAGCTGACTGCACAGCTTGGAGAGCTTCTTTAGAAAGTTTTTTCGTCCCATCGCCCTGGAAATAAGAAAAACGCTTGTTCTGCATCAACTCTTTTGCTGGTTGAGAGCGACTGATACCAATAACATTTTTCCCATGGCGCAGAAAAAACTCCGCCATAAAGCGACCAAATTGACCGGAAACGCCGAAGATGAGCCATGTTTGCATAAGGTATTTTTTCAGTTAAATAGGTGACTGCCAGACAAAAGTCTTTGCAATTTCAAGTGCTTGGGCACTACAAAGAGCTTTTTTGTCTTCAGGTACATCCTCGAGGTTGAGAATTAGCGTTGGCGATGAAGCCAAGTGACTGTTAAAGAAAATTGGGTAATATAGCTCACTTGTTAGTTGGTTGTTTGTAAAACGTCTTTCCAGTTGAATTTCCGATCCGGTAGTAGTTTGAACAGGTTCGAGAAGAGGCTCTGATACACTCACGGTTCTTTGTAGCTGGTAGTTAAGAGAGCATTCAGGAATTTCTTTGAGACGCAAGTATTGGTAATAAGATTGAGGATCTGTGTTACCACTATCCACCATTTTCCACGTATATGTAGCAAAAGTGAAAGAGTAAGAAAGAGGAGGATCACCGTGAATTTGCTGAACAGTTCGCATCTTATCGACTGGCGCATGAATATCAAATCCAACCCAGATGTGGGCTGCACCAATAGGATCAGCTGTTTCAGGAACAGACTCCATCCAGTACTTTCCCGCTGCTAAGGTAATATCTTCTCGAAATTTACCTACTGGAGCACCGTACGGTATTGTAAAAGGGATAGTAAATGTTGCAAGCTCTCCTAGAGAACCAGAAAGCACAGAAAGTTGATCAAATGTTCCAACTTTTGTTCCATGCCAAGACTTGTAAGCAAACTCACTGGTACCAAAAGATTGATTTTGGGGGTCATCTTTTCCTGACCAAGAGCTTTTTACATTTGGATCTTTATATATAGCAATATAAACATCAGAATTTTCGCCAAATCCGGCCATCCATTCTCTGATTCCTCGGTTTCTAAATTGAATTTTCACTAAAATAGTGTCTCCAGGAAATACATCAAAATATTGATCTTCTGTTGCTGCCTGAGTTTGAGTGATCCATTGTGCTTTGAAATCCCTTGCCCAAAAGTTTTTCAGTGATTTATTGTTGTTAGGCATAACTGGAATATGAGTGGGGAGGGGAGTTCCTGAAGAAACAGGGCTTGGAGTATACGTAGGAGTTTTTATGTAAGGCGTATAGGATCTAACTGCAGTGTTTGAGGGAACAGCGATAGGAGTTTTTGTGAACGGAGTATGAGAAATAACTGGAGTATTTGAGGGGGTAGCGGTGGCAGTGTGTTGCGACCATTCTAGAGGCAGCACTCGTGGTCGCTTATCTTGCAAAGTAACGGCTGGAGGATCTATGGGGTAAGTCTTTGCTTGTGTCGAAGTAGTAGACTTCACTTTTATAAAAGAAAAACTTAATAACAACACAACCGCAACTAAGGCTAATTCACCCATTGATTTCTCCTTTTCCAAACGGATTCGTGAAAAGATGTTGTCGTCTATAATGACGCCACTCAATCCAATCCACATACGTACTGTAGTTTACCGGTTTTTTTATAGCTTGTGAACGAAGAGCCTGAGTTTTCTTTTCATCACAGTAAGGCGTTATGAGGGCAAGATCGTCGTTGTGCCGTATAGACTGGTAGAAAGATGCATTATGGGAAAGCCACTCAACCGATACAAGTGGAAGTAAGATCTTTCCAATCTCGATACTATTCCCGTGAAACACCTCTTTTGGATGAGGATTGAGGTATCGATTAGTATACACATAATCAATGCCATCATCTTCAGCAATTACTTCAAAGATGCCAAATTCAACATCGTAATCTCGGTCATATAGCGCGTAGTGATGATTTTCTACCGGAGAATGGTTATCGGTTGTTTGTAATCCTAGATAAGCACTATCAATAAAACGATAGTGCTTTTGCGCCAGCAAAGTTGGAATGATACGTTCGATTCCATCAGAAGAAATGAGGACATCGATATCGCCGTGGTTACGAAAACAGCTCTCAGGATTTTGCTTAGTTTTCGATGAGATATACAGTCTAAGTGCGACACCTCCAGTAAAGAAATATAATTCAGGAATCAATACATTAACCAACGCTGAAAAGCGGGAAATAGCCGGGAAAATTGATTTCTTTTCCATATAAATACACTCACCCCGTCTTAGCAATTTTACTGTGCTAGTGTACTATAGAGTAAGTTAATTTGCCCTTAGGCTGCAAACAATTTGTGGAGTAGCAGGATATTCACCATGACCTACCTTAACCTCGAACAGAAATCTTACACCTTCACCCAAAAAAAACTCGCCATCAACCTGCCGATTTACGAAGTCTTTAAAAGGATTTACTCCCGATTCGACACCGTCTATTTTCTCGAATCACTTGGCGAACTTGAGGATTTTTCTCGCTATTCCATCATTGGCTTTTCTCCCCGCAACCACCTTTCCGCCAAAGGGCAAACATTGACCGTCGATGGCAACGATCACCAACTTGAAAACCCTTTTTACGCCCTCAGGGAAATTAACCAGGTGAAAATTCCACAGGCTTCCTTTTGCGGTGGGCTGGTAGGGTATCTGTCCTACGAAGGCACTCGCTATTTTGAACCGTCAGTTGATTTCAAAAACAACTCCGCCTTTCCCGACTTCGAGTTTGGACTCTACTTAGACGGCATTATGTACGACAAAAAAACCAAAGACTTTTACTACTTCTACCTCGACACCGACCGCAGCGAAGACGTCCTCAACGCCGTCGCAAAGCCCGTAGAATTGCAACCGTTCAATTTTCAGGATCTCGGACCGAACACTACACGGGAAGAATACAACCGGATGATTGACCAATGTATCGAGCACATCAAGGCGGGAGATATTTTTCAGGTGATCATGTCCGTGCAGTTTCGCTACGAGCTATCTGGCAGCCCACTGTTCCTCTACGAAAATCTGAGGAAAGTAAACCCGTCACCGCACATGTATTTTCTCAAGTTTGGTCGTCGTCAACTCATTGGTGCCAGTCCTGAACTGGTTGTTCGTTATCAAGTAGATCACACCGGCATGATCGGCAATCGTATTGAAAACTACCCACTAGCAGGCACCACCGAACGGGGAAAAACGCCAATTGAAGATGAACAATTGGCTGCAGAAATGTTGAAAGATAAAAAGGAACGCGCCGAACACATGATGCTTGTCGACATGGGAAGAAATGATATCGGACGAGTCAGCAAATTTGGCAGCGTCGAAGTCCCCAAATTAATGGTGGTCAAAAAATACAGCCACGTCCAACACATCGCATCCGAAATCGAAGGCGAAGTCCGTGACGACAAAGATGCATTCGATTGTCTGGCAGCCACTGCCCCCATGGGAACAGGATCAGGAGCACCAAAAGTCGAAGCCATGAAGATCATCAACAACCTTGAAAAAGACCCCCGAGGACCCTACTCCGGCGAGATCGGGTACTTTTCATTCAACGGTGACTGCATGTTCTGCATCGGTTTTCGGTCGATTTTTGTTGATGGAAACCAGGCGTATTCCGCTAGCGGAAGCGGAGTTGTCTTTGACTCTACCGCCGATTATGAATATCGGGAAATTCTTCGCAAGGGTGCAGGTATGAAGATAACTATTGAACAAACCCAGCAACTGAGCAAAAAGAAATTGAAGAAAGAATACACGCTCGAAGAGCTCCGTGAAAACCTCGATGAAAGCGGCGAAAAAATTCTCTATGTCCTCGCAGACATCCAAAGAGAAAAAGCACTTGCCCATCCCGAGCGATTGGTAATCCCTCAATCAACCGATGTTGAAAAGAAACAATGGCTCCAACTCGTACTCAAACGCATTGGGAGTGGAATTGATAACACTGAGGCGCAGGAATTTTTCTCCACCATCTCTTTGGATGGAAAAGAACTGCAGGATATACTTGTTGGAAAGTATTTCGACAACACCGGTATTATTGCCGGCGATCCCAAACTCAACGATCGAGGAATAACACTCTTGCAGTCATTTCTCGACACTGACCGCCACGACCTACTAGAACCCCTACAAGAACGCTGCTTCTGGATTCAACACGTCTCCCGCTACAAAAAAGAACGGGGCATAGAAATCCGAAAGATAGAACGGGAAAAACAACTCATCGCCAAGATGGAAAAACGTAGCATAGAGCTCGGTATAGATCCCGAGATGACAAGGTTACTCTATATCTACGTTGTATTGCCGATGGCGTTTTTGATTGAAGAGGTGATGATTGGGTGAGTTCGTTACCTGTGCATACATTGGTTCAAAACTGCAAAGTGTTTTTAGGAATTAGTGAGAAAAGAGCATTGCCATTACTAGTTGAAAAAATACGGCAAGTAAAACTATGTAAGCTACTGTTGATATTAAAGAGATGACAGAGAGTCCAATAATTTTCCATAGAGATTGCTTTGTTGCTCCATTCTGTAAGTATTCCTGAATTGCTTCTTTTTGAAATTTTTCAGCAATAGTAGTGATTAATGCAGCGTAGAGAACAGGAAAAACAGGAGTTGGAATTTTATTAACAATAGTTGCAGGGGTAAAGGCAAGTGCACCTAGAATAAGTAAGGTAGCAATAGTACCCCAAATGAGAGTCCTACTAGCATAGTCTTTTTTACCAAGATGAGTAAAATTTTTACTGGTCATATAAAGACCAACAAAAGGACCTCCAAGAAAAGAAGCAATAAAAATTGATTTTATTGTATAAAACTGTTTATCCGTGCCATTTTTTTGTACAGTAGTTGTCGTTTCCATGATTGCAATTGATCTCCAAACTAAGTAAATAATTCTAGGAATGATTATTATAAAAAAAAAGATAATTTGTCAAAAGTAATTCATGTTATTACTTTTAGCTGGAGGCATCTTGCAGATGCCTCCTTTTCTTTCGTAGAGCTGAATGGCTGGTGTTGCAGGAACTAGATTGCAGCTGAAGTATTCAGCTCATTGGTGCTGTTCTCACAAAAAAGCTTCAAGAATACTGCCCTACGAAAGAGGAGGAGCCATCTGCAAGATGGCTCCAGCGGTAGCGTTTGTTTTTTGTAGAGACATGGCATGCCTTGTCTCAGGGAGGTGTGGGCGTTTACCTGTTTGCAAAAAAGTCTCACACCCCCTCCTCAATCCTCTCCCCCAGCACTCCCACCAACCTCCACGTCATATCCGCATCTGCACACGAGTAATCACTCGCCTGCTCCAGCGGCACTTCTGCAAAGGTAACCTGCTGTTTCCCTTTCCCAATCAAATCCTCAATCGCTGTCATAGAAACACCAAACTCGGTCAACGCCATATTTTTCAACCCCACTCGTGACCCAGGGTTGAGCACGTACGCCGCCAACATGGTGTCGAAAGAAATTGGCGAAACCTTTATGCCGTAGCGAAGAAGAACGCTGCAATCAAACTTCATATTGTGACCATATTTCTTCACCTGCTGAGATTCAAATGCAGATTTCAACTTCGGAAGCCATTGTTCGTGAACCGTTTCAATCGCTTTCCCAGGGATAGTAAAGGCAACGTAGTACGCCTCCTTTTCCTTCCATGAAAAGGAAATACCCAGCAGTTCACCATCGAGCACGTTCAGACTATCCAATTCGGTATCAAAAGCAAACGCCTTTTGTTTGTTTAGCTCATCAAGAAAGGTTGCAAACGCCTCGTCAGTAGCAACAAGGTGGTACTGCACATCCGCAGGCTTTTCCACGGTTCCCATGCTTTGTTGCATCGTTGTTGGTTTTTTACTCGCGGCCTCTTCCTGTTCAGTGCCAAAAGATGGTATTTTTCTGATCAGACTAGTAAACTCCAGCTCGCGAAACAACTCAATCACCTGCTGACGGTCAAATTGCTCAGAATATTTACACGCTTGCAAATCAAAATCAATCGGAACATCGCAGTTAATAGTGACAAGTCTTTTGCTAAGCAATGCATTTTGGTGGTTATC
>Ga0194060_10001687_pt1 | contig 15827 bp, 14 predicted proteins | sample SepL225m_MetaG_FD_163427 | JGI IMG/M metagenome (GOLD analysis project Ga0194060, IMG submission 163427) | Anoxic zone freshwater microbial communities from boreal shield lake in IISD Experimental Lakes Area, Ontario, Canada - Sep2016-L222-5m | ecosystem: Environmental > Aquatic > Freshwater >...
GGCAGCAGCCGGTGGCGCTGCCTGGTCGCAATGCCGATCGCGCGCAGTTTCCCGGCCTTGATGTTCGGGCCGACGGTGGAGTACTGGTCGAACATGAAAGTGATTTGCCCCGCGATCACGTCGTTCAGTGCCGGGCCGCTGCCCTTGTAGGGCACGTGCTGCATTTTCACCCCGGTCATCGCGGCCAGCATTTCCCCGGTCAGGTGGTTGGACGCGCCGTTGCCGGCGGAGCCGAAGGTGACTTCTCCCGGCTTTTGTCTTGCCAGGGCGATCAGTTCAGCCACCGATTTCACCGGGACGTTGGGGTTCACCACCAGTATGTTGAGGTATTTCACCACCAGCGACACAGGCGCAAAATCCCTGATCGGGTCGTAGGGCAGCTTGCTGTAGAGGTTGGGATTGATGGTATGGGTGCCGGTCGTCCCGATCAGCAGCGAGTAGCCGTCCGGAGCCGATTTGGCGACATTGTCCGCGCCGATGCCGCCGCCTGCGCCGCCGCGATTGTCGATGATCACCGGCTGGCCCAGCAACTCGCTCAGTTTCGCGCCCACGGCGCGCGCAAGGATGTCCGTCGGCCCGCCCGGGGCAAACGGCACCACCAGGCGTATCGGTTTGCTGGGGTAGGCCTGCGCCTGCGCCTGTCCGGCGAAAATCACGGCGATGCAAATCAAGCAGATCTGCAGAATGCGTTTCATCATCCGGACTTCTCCTTTCTTGTCGATTCGACGATTTGGCTGCGTCATCCTGATTTCCACACCCGGCTGATACGGCGTCATTCCGGCCGCGGCTTTCGCCGGAATACAAGGTCAGTCCTTGATCGTAGCCACGCAGTTATTGAGCACGACGACATCGCGACCCAGCACGCGCGAGCGGAACAGAACAGTGTCGTTTCTGCGCCACATCTCGGTGCGTATGGTCTCTCCCGGAAATACCGGTGACGAAAATCGCACTGACAACGCGACCAGCTTCTCCGGATCGTAAGCGCAAAACGTTTTCAGCACCGCATGTCCGGCAACGCCATAGGTGCACAGTCCGTGCAGGATGGGGCGGGGAAAGCCCGCTGCTTTGGCTACAGCGGGCTCGGCATGCAGCGGATTGAGGTCGGCGCACAGCCGATAGATCAGCGCCGCCTGTGACAGCGTCGGAAGATCGCAGGTGGCGTCCGGCGTGTCCTCCGGCATGACGGGCGGCGGCGGCGGGGCGGGGTCGCTCTTGCCGATTCCGCCATCGCCGCGGCAGAAGGTCACGTGGTCCAGCGTCGCCAGTACGGTACCGCTCGCCTTGTCGATGACATTTCGCTCCTGGTACACGAGCGCGCCTTTATCCTTGCCTTTGTCGACAATCGCTTTCACGCGCATGCGGCCGATGACGGTTCCGGCCGTTGGGATGCGCTGATGTATGCGCAGCGACTGTTCGCCGTGGACGATCTTGACCCAATCGACGCCCGTCGCCGGATTCATCATCCAGAAGCCCGGATGCCCCAGGACGACGGGCATGGTGGGGGCGGCGCACAGATTTTTCTCGTATACGAAACGGAGCTGCGCCTCGTCCATGGGGTCGTGGCCGTAGCCCACGCCCAAGGCGTAAAGGATGCTGTCCTTTGCCGTGTACGTTTGCTCGATGTCGGGAAAGTGCCAGTTCTTGATCTTATCGTAATCGATGGCCATGATTTCTCCGCTTCCCTGCCGCTATACCGGGTCCCAGCTGAACACGTCCTGGGACCGGTCGAGACCGTAGAATCCGGCCTTCATCGCCGGAATTGCATGCTCGGCAATGCTCTGCGCGGTCCAGCCTTCGTCGCGATGCACCGAGCGCACGGGGCGTGGCTGGCTCATGAGGAAGATTTCATTGGCGCGAACGGCGAACACCTGGCCGGTTACGTCGCTGGCGGCATCGCTCGCAAGAAATACCGCCATCGGCGCGATCTTGGACGCTTCCATGGTTTTCAGTTTGTTTACGCGGGCCTGGGCTTCGGGGGTGTCGGCGGGGATGGAGCCGATCATTCGACTCCAGGCGAAAGGCGCGATGCAGTTGGAGCGCACCTTGGCACGCGCCATGTCCATCGCGATCATTTTCGACAGCGCAGTGATGCCGAGTTTCGCCGCGCCGTAATTGGCCTGGCCGATATTTCCTATGAGGCCGGAGGTCGAGGTCATGTGCACATAGGCGCCGGACTCCTGCTCCCTGAAATAGGTCGCCGCGGCCCGGCTCACGTAAAACGCGCCGTTCAGGTGCACGTCGATCACGGCCTGCCATTCCTCCGGGTTCATCTTGAAGAACATGCGGTCGCGCAGGATGCCGGCATTGTTGATCACGCAGTCGATGCGGCCGAATGCGTCGATCGCGGTCTTGACGATGGCGTTGGCGCTCATCCAGGTCGCCACGCTGTCGGTGTTGGCAACCGCCTGGCCGCCTTTGGCGCGGATTTCGTCGACCACTTTTTGCGCCGGGCCGACGTCCTTGCCTTCGCCCGAGACCGAGGCGCCGATGTCGTTGACCACGACCTTTGCGCCTTCGGCCGCCATCAGCAGCGCGATTTCGCGCCCGATGCCGCCGCCCGAACCGGTTACGACCGCCACCTTGTCTTTCATCATGCCTGTCATGTTGCGCTCCTGATATTTGCCGAACTGATGTTCACGCCGTCACGCGACCGAAGAATCATACTCCGCCGGCGCCGGGTCCACGCTCACGCGCCATAGCGCCCGACGATGGAAATCGACGATACGTTTTGAAACGGAAATCCGCCCAGGTTGTGGGTCAGGCCGAACACCGGCGGCTGCTTGCGCTGGCGCTGACCCGCGCGGCCCAGCAACTGCAGGTACATCTCGTAGAGCATGCGCAGGCCCGAAGCGCCGATCGGGTGGCCGAAGCACTTCAGGCCGCCGTCGATCTGGCAGGGCAGGGTGCCATCGGCGTCATAGAAGCCGTCGAGCACATCCTTGATCGCTCCGCCCTCGGGCGAAATGTGCAGGTCCTCCATCGTCACCAGCTCCGTGACGGAGAAACAATCGTGCACTTCGATCAGGTTTATCTGTTCGCGCGGATTCCTGATCCCGGCTTCCGCATAGGCGCGCGTGGAGGCGATGCGCGTGGTCGGGAAATAGCTGCCGTCCCAGGAATTATGCTGCGCTTCCAGGCCGTTCGATACCGCCAGCTGCAGCGCCTTGACGCTGATGATGTCGGTTTTGCCCAGGCTCCTGGCAATTTCCGGCGTGGTGACGATGGCGCAGGCCGAGCCGTCCGAAACGCCGCAGCAGTCGAACAGCCCCAGCGGCGCGGCCACCATGGGCGCGTTCATCACCGTGTCGATGGTGATCTTGTTCTGCAGATGCGCCTTGGGATTGCGGACGCCGTTGTCGTGGCTCTTGACCGAGACGTGGGCCATCGCCTGTTTCAGGTCGGCCGCATTGCAGCCGTGCTTGGCCACGTACGCGGCCGCGAGTTGGGCGAAGCTGCCGGGTGCCGACAGGTTCGGCCAGAACATCGAATTAAGCACGCCGCGCGAGCGTTGCGGCAGGCCGCCGTATCCGGCGTCCTTGAGTTTTTCCACACCGAGCGCGAGCGCGAAATCGCAGGCACCGGAAGCCACCGCGTAGACTGCGCCGCGAAACGCCTCGGTGCCGCTGGCGCAATAGTTCTCGACGCGCGTCACCGGAATGAACGGCAGTCTGAGCGCCTGGGCGAGCGGAATCCCGGATTTGCCCACGTGCATCTCCTCGATCGCCGTGGCGAGCCAGGCGGCCTGGATTTGGTTCTTCTCTATGCCCGCATCCTTGATCGCTTCCTCGAACGCTTCGACCATCAGGTCGTCTGCTTCCTTATCCCAGCGCTCGCCGAATTTCGAACAACCCATGCCCAGAATCGCAACCTTGTCGCGTATGCCGCTAGCCATGTCATGCCTCCTTCGCGGCACCGGCCGGCGTCGCTTTCCAGAAATAACGCGTGAATCCACGCTGTGAGTCGTAATCCTTGATGCGGAACACCATGCGCATCTTCAGGCCGACACTCACTTCGCTGATGTCCACGTCGGTAAAATCGGCCATCAGGCGCCCACCGTCGTCGAACTGCACCATGCCGAATATGGCGGGGGGGTCCGGCGAATAAGTGAGCTGGTCGGCGGTATGGGAGTTGACCTTGCCGCTCATTTCGGCGAACTGGTGATCGGTCTGGGTGTGGAAGGCATTGCAGTCCGGATTGACGCAGACGTTCGATTTCGGAAACTGCAGCGTGCCGCATGTTTCACAGCGCCCGCCGACCAGTCCGAGGACCATGTCGCGTTTGCGATACAGCGTCGACAGCGCGGTCTGCTTGTCCAGTTCGGCGCGCATGCCACGCTCGAGCTTGACCAGGTCATTGAAGGCAAGGAAGCGGTTGTAGTTGGTCTCCTCGCGCCGGCGGGCGAGATAGCCGCGCACGCCCAGGCGCGGCGGCAGCTTCGCCAGTTCCGCGGTTGCTTCGAACAGCAGCGCATCGCAGCCCTGGCCGAAACCGACCACGAGTATGCGTTCGCCAGGCTTCGCTGCTGCCAGCGCGTCGGCCAGCATCACCAGCGCGTGCGCGGTTCCGGCTTCACCGCAGACGGCGTGCAGGTTGTCGCGCACCGCTCCTTCTGGAATTCCGGCTTTCTTCGCCACCGATGCCGCCACTTTGCCCAGGGTGCATGGCATGCAAAAGTGCGCGATCGACCCGGCTTCAATGCCGGTCTTCTTGAACAGGCCGGCGAGCGTCGCCGGCACGATCTTGGCGTAGCCTTCGTCGCGGATCCAGCGCTCTTCCCAGACATAGTCGTAGGCAAAGCCCTGTCCTCGATAATGATCGACGAAATCGACCGTGCGGCTGTGGCCGCCGACGAACTTGGCGATCAGCTTGCCGCTGCCAATCAAAAGTGCCGCGGCGCCGTCGCCGCTGGTCATCTCAAGCGTGCTGCCGACCTTGGTGCGGCGCTTCTCCGAGGCGAGGAACAGCGCCTGAGCGCCATTGCTGCCTGCGCCCTCGAGGGCAGCGGCGAGCCCGGCGGTGGCCGCGCGCTGCGAAGCGCCGACGTCGAGCGAGGAGATGTCGGCGCCCAGGTTCAGCGCCTGCGCGACGATGCCGGAATTGAGGCGGTCTTCGAAGGGAAACGAAGTCGAGGCCAACTGCACCGCACGTATCGGGCCCCGGGGGAGTCCGGTCAGGCAGTCGCGCGCAGCTTCGACCGCCATGGTTACCGCGTCTTCGTCCCAGTTGCACATCGAGCGCTCGGCCTTGCCCTGGGCCTTGAGCGCGGGGTTGAACCAGGAGTTCGCTTCGGCGACGGATTTGCGCGCCAGGCGGCGCCGGGGAATGTATGCGCCGTAGGCAAGTATACCTATGTCCATGTTTTTATCTCCCAAATTGAGCCCCCGGATGACCGGGATGGACTGCCAAGGTTTTTCACATTGATGAAAAAGGTTTATCGTATGTGAAAAAAATCAACTCTACCTGAAATGCCGCCTTCACTCCAGACCATCCCCAAAGACCATCCCAAAAGTCGGGGGTGCATGGCAGGGAACCTGCGCAACACCCCGACCTTGGCTCCGTCGTCTTGCGCTATAATTTCGGCTTCACTTTTTAATTCCCTGCGGAGCATTTGATGAAAGTCCTAGTCCCCGTGAAACGGGTGGTCGATTACAACGTCAAGGTACGGGTCAAAGCCGACGGCTCGGGTGTCGAGACCGCGAACGTCAAGATGTCGATGAATCCGTTTGATGAAATCGCAGTCGAGGAAGCGGTGCGCCTGAAAGAGGCGGGCGTGGTAAAGGAAATTCTGGTCGTCTCCTGCGGCACCACCGCATGCCAGGAAACCCTGCGCACGGCCCTAGCCCTGGGCGCAGACCGTGCGATCCTGATCGAATCCGACGCCGAACTGCAGCCTCTAGCCGTGGCGAAGCTGTTGCGGGCCGTGGTGCAAAAGGAAAGCCCGGATTTTGCCATCCTGGGCAAGCAGGCAATCGACGACGACTGCAATCAAACCGGTCAGATGCTTTCCGCATTGTTGGGCTGGTCGCAGGCCACGTTCGCTTCTAAAGTGAAAATCGCCGACGGGAGAGCCGAAGTCACGCGCGAAGTCGACGGCGGACTGGAAACGATATCGGTCAAACTGCCGGCGGTGATAACGGCAGACCTGCGTTTGAACGAGCCGCGCTATGTCACCTTGCCCAACATCATGAAGGCGAAGAAAAAGCCGCTTGAAACGCTCAAGCCCGACGCGCTAGGTGTCGATGTCAGCCCGCGCCTTGCCACGTTGAAGGTGCAGGAGCCGCCTACGCGCAAAGCAGGCGTCAAGGTGCCCGATGCCAAGACGTTGATCGAAAAACTCCGCAACGAAGCGAAGGTGATTTAAATGCCCATACTCGTTATTGCCGATCACGACAATCAATCCATCCGGGGCGGTACGCTCAACACCGTCGCCGCTGCCGCGAAAATCGGTGGTGATATCGTGGTGCTGGTCGCCGGGGGCGCGTGCGCAGCAGCGGCCCAGTCCGCGGCTCAAATAGCCGGCGTGAAAAAAGTGCTGGTGGCTGACGCGCCGCAGTACAAAGACGAACTCGCGGAAAATCTGGCCGCGCTGGTCGCCTCGATTGCCTCCGGCTACGGACATATCCTCCTGCCTGCGACCAGTTTCGGCAAGAATGCGGGGCCGCGCATCGCCGCCCTGCTGGATGTGGCGCAAATATCCGAGATAGTCGAGGTCCAATCCCCCGATACCTTCGTGCGCCCGATCTACGCTGGTACCGCGCTGGCCACGGTGCAGTCGAAGGATGCAGTAAAAGTCATCACGGTGCGCACCACCGGATTCGACGCGGTTGCGGCGAGCGGCGGGTCGGCCTCGGTGGAAGCCGTCGCCGTAGCGGCGGACGCGGGATTGTCCAGCCTGGTGAAGCGGGAACTGGTCAAATCGGAGAGGCCCGAGCTCACCGTTGCCAAGGTCATCGTTTCCGGCGGACGCGGCATGGGTTCTGCGGAAAATTTCAAGTTGCTGGAGCCGCTTGCCGACAAACTCGGCGCAGCCATGGGCGCTTCGCGTGCTGCGGTTGACGCAGGCTTCGTGCCCAACGACTGGCAGGTGGGCCAGACCGGGAAGATCGTCGCTCCCGAGCTCTATATCGCCATCGGTATTTCCGGTGCGATTCAGCACATGGCGGGCATGAAGGACAGCCGCGTCATCGTCGCCATCAACAAGGACGAAGAAGCGCCGATTTTCCAGGTTGCCGATTACGGTATCGTCGGCGATTTGTTCCAGGTCGTGCCCGAGCTGGTGAAGGAATTGAACAGTTAAAGACTGGTTGCAAGCCGCGAGCCACAGGATAGGTGGCCCGTGTTTCGCCTCTGGAGGGCTGTATGAGCGATTACGTTGCGCCGTTGAAAGACATGCAATTCGTGCTGAAGGAGCTCGCCGGGCTGGACCAGGTGGCGAAGCTCCCCGGTTGCGAGGATGCGAGCGCGGATCTGGTCGATCAGATCCTGGAGGAAAGCGGCAAATTTTGCGCCGAGGTATTGGCGCCCTTGAACCAGTCGGGGGATTTAGAAGGCTCGAAATGGGACAATGGCCGCGTAACCACGCCCAAGGGATTCATCCAAGCGTACCAGCAGTTTGTCGAAGGCGGCTGGAATGCGTTGCAGTTCCCGCCGGAATTCGGCGGCCAGGGCCTGCCCAAGCTGGTGGCGACGCCGGTGATGGAAATGTGGAAAGCGGCCAACATGGCGTTCTCCCTTTGCCCGTTGCTGACCTGCGGCGCGATTGAAGCGCTGCTGCTGCGCGGCGCAGATGTGCTGAAGAAAACCTATCTGCCGAAAATGGTGGAAGGAACCTGGACCGGCACCATGAACCTGACCGAGCCGCAGGCAGGGTCGGACCTGGCGCTGGTGAAATCGAAGGCGGTACCCCATTCGGATGAGCGACTGGGCGACCACTACAGGATTTCCGGCCAGAAGATTTTCATCACCTACGGCGAGCACGATCTGGCCGAGAACATCGTCCACCTGGTGCTCGCGCGTACGCCCGACGCCCCTGAAGGGGTGAAAGGCATCTCGCTCTTCATCGTGCCTAAGTTCCTGGTCAATGCCGACGGCAGCCTGGGCAAAAGGAACGACGTGCACTGCGCGTCCATCGAGCACAAACTCGGCATCCACGCGAGCCCCACCGCGGTGCTGATCTTCGGCGAGAAGGAAGGAGCGATCGGCTATCTCATCGGCCAGGAAAACCGCGGCCTCGAGTACATGTTCATCATGATGAACGCCGCGCGCTTCGCGGTGGGGCTGGAGGGCGTTGCCATTTCCGACCGCGCCTACCAGCAGGCGCTCGCCTACGCCAAGGAGCGGGTACAGGGGCGCGACCTTGCCGGCGGCGGCAAGGCGGTGCCGATTATCCGCCAGCCGGACGTGCGCCGCATGCTGATGAGCATGAAGGCGCAGTCCGAGGCGATGCGCGCGCTTGCCTATGTGGTCGCGGCGGCGATGGATATCGCGCATCGCAGTCCGGACTCGACACTGCGAGCTCAGCACCAGGCTTTTGCCGACATGATGATCCCGGTGGTCAAGGGCTGGAGTACGGAGACCTGCATCGAGGTGGCTTCGACCGGCATTCAGGTGCATGGCGGCGTGGGTTATGTCGAAGAAACAGGCGCTGCGCAGCATCTGCGCGATGCGCGCATCACGACCATTTACGAGGGCACCACTGCGATCCAGTCCAACGATCTGGTCGGGCGCAAGATGGCGCGCGAAGGCGGGGCGACGGCGAAATTGTTGATCAAGGCGATGCGCGTGGTCGAAGGCGAACTGGGGCAGGTGCAGGGAGAGGACATGGCCGCCATCCGCGCAAATTTGGCCGCCGGCATCAAGGCGGTCGAGGAATCAGTCGAGTGGATCGTCCTCACCTATGCGTCCGACATCAAGGCGGTGCATGCGGGATCGGTGCCATTTCTCAGGCTGATGGGCATCGTCTGCGGCGGCTGGCAGATGGCGCGCGCCGCGCTGGTATCGGAGAAAAAGCTGGCTGCCAAGGTTGGCGACGCCTCGTTCTATCAGGCAAAGATCGCAACCGCGCGTTTTTACGCCGATCATGTGCTGGCGCAAGCAACAGGATTGCGCAATACCGTCGTGCGCGGCGCTGCCGGCGTGATGGCACTCACCGAAGAGCAATTCTAGGGGCAACTGACGGAAATTGCCGTTATTCCGCGGACTTAGGGGGCGAGAGGGGAAGCATACCCTCGCTGCGTCACCGACATTGGGAGAAAAAAAGATGGCGACGAACGAATCACGGCTTGGCAGATTGCTCGACGAATTCAAGCCGAAAAGCTACGAATCCGAATTTACGAAGTTTCTGCACGAATTTAAACAGCAAAGGCCCGAGATCGAGGTGGAACAGAGAAAAAGCCGCGCGATCTGGTGGGATCACGCGCAGAGTCTGGACGCGGCGAAGCGCGAAAAAGAGTCCCGTGTCAAGCAGCAGGCGTATGTGTACCAGAACAAGGTCTGAACTTTCTTGACCTATCGGTCTCTCAAACAGGCAGGCGTCGTCGCCTGCCTCGTTTTTTGTGCTGCCTGCGCGCAAGTCGCCCTGATGTCGGTGACCCCGGTCATCGCCGCGCTCGCAAGCCATCTGGATCAGGCCACCGCGCGCGCAATCGTCGATCTGGAGAAGAAGCAGGACTGGCCCGGCATGCTCAGCCTGGCGCGCGCATTGCTGCAGCGCGAACCGGATCGCGGCGACTGGTGGTTCCTGCAGGGGTATGTGCTAAGCCGCCAGAGCCAGCATGCCGAGGCCGTTCAGTCCTACGAACGCGCGATACGCCTCAGTCCCGAGGACGAAAGTTCCTGGCTCGCCTTGGGCAGGAGCCAGAGCGAGCTGGGCCAGGCCGAGCGCGCAACCCAGACCTATCGGCAGGCGCTGCGTTACCGTCCAGAATCGGCGCCGGCCTATCTGGCGCTGGCCGAAAATTACCGGCAGCAGGGAAAGCCGAATGTCGCAATCCCTGCTTATCTGGAATGCGTGCGTTACGACCCGAACTCGGCGCAATGCTGGTTCGGCCTTGCCGCCGCGTATCAGAGCACCGGGCAAAGCGAACTGAGGGACGGCGCGCTGCAAGGGCTGCGCAAACTCGATCCCGCCAGCGCGGACCAGTTGGAAAAGCAGTATCGGGCGAAGTAGGCCGGAGACTGCCGCAAGATGAGGAGATGCGCCATGGATGCGACCCCGCATCAATGGCGCATGCGGCGGTCAGGCTACCGCAAGTCCGTCGTCGGCAGAAATGACGGCTCCATTGATGAAATGAGACTGCTCGCAGGCGAGCAGCAGCAACAGCCCGTCCAGGTCTTCGGGTTGTCCCACGCGCCGGCGCGGCAGCATGCCCACCAGTTTCTTCCCGCCCTCGGTTTGCCAGTAATCGCGGTTGATCCCGGTTTCGATATATCCGGGGCAGATGGCGTTGACGTTGATGTCGTAGCGGCCCCACTCGTGCGCCAGCGCCCTGGTCATGTGGATCACTGCCGCCTTGGTCATGCAATAGGTCGATAACTGGGTCAGCACGAGCAGGCCTGCGACCGAGGCTATGTTGATGATGCGCCCCGGGCATTTGCGCGCGATCATGCTGCGGCCCACTGCCTGGGCGACGAAAAACGCGCCTTTGCAATTGGTGTCGGTGACGTAATCGTAGTCCTCTTCCTCGACCTCGATGGCGCGCTGCTGCTTGCTGACACCGGAGTTGTTGATCAGGATGTCGATGCCGCCCAGCGCCGACTCGGCCGCAGCGACCGCGGCGCGCACGCTCGACACCTTGGTGACATCCATTTCCAGGACGCAGGCCTGGCCGCCGGCCTGCTCGATTTCCCTTTTGAGCTGTTCCAGTTTTCCGGTGCTGCGTGCCGCCAGAGCGATCCTGGCGCCGGCCTGGGCCAGCACCTGGGCGAAGCGCCAGCCCAGGCCGCTGGAGGCGCCGGTGACGAGAGCGGTTTTGCCGTCAAGACGAAGCAGGTGTTCCATGCTGTTTCCTTTGCGTACGAAGTGAGCTGGCGGCAAGGTACCGCGTTATGTCTGCCGCGGCAAGCGCGCTCTTGCTGGTAGACTTGCGCGGAAATACTCATCGTAGCGAGAGGACAGCGTGACCTGGCAACCGGAGATAGACGAACTGCGCAAGCGCGAGGAACTCGGGCGCAGAATGGGCGGGGAGGACAAGGTCAAGCGCCAGCATGACGGCGGCAAGCTGACGGTGCGCGAACGCGTCGCCGGCATCCTCGACGCGGGCTCGTTCCACGAGATCGGCGCCGTTACCGGCAAGGTGCGATACGACGGGGCGGGGGAGCTGATCGACATGGTGCCGACCAACCTGGTCATGGGCCGCGGCAGGATAGACGGCCGGCCGGTGGTGATCGCCGGCGATGATTTCACCGTTCGCGGCGGAGCCAACGACGGCGGTCTGCGCGAGAAGTTGGAGCGCGCCGAAATGATGGCCTGGGAATTGCGCCTGCCGATGGTGCGTCTGGTGGATGGTACCGGCGGGGGTGGTTCGGTGAAGAACATCGAGCAGGACGGCAGGACCCAGATTCCGACGATCGCAATCTGGGAGCAGGTGGTGAAGAACATGTCGTGCGTCCCCGTGGTGTCCCTCGCTCTGGGCTCGGTCGCCGGTCTCGGCTCGGCGCGCGTTGCGGCGAGCCACTACTCGGTGATGGTGAAAGATACGTCGCAGTTGTTCGTCGCCGGCCCGCCGGTCGTGGCGCGGGTGGAGAAGAATTACGAGAAAAACGAACTCGGTGGCAGCGCCATCCATACCCGGAACGGCGCGGTCGACGACGAGGCCGAGAGCGAGGCCGACGCCTTCGCGCGCGCGCGGCGCTTTCTGTCCTACCTGCCGAGTTCGGTGCACGAGTTGCCGCCGCGGGCAGCGTGCGAGGACGAAGCAAGGCGCAGCGACCCCTGGCTGATAGAGGCCGTGCCCAAGGATCCGCGCAAGGTTTACAAGATGCGGCGCATTGTCGAGTCTGTCGTCGATCGCGGTTCGTTTTTCGAGATCGGCAGGTTGTGGGGGCGCTCGGTGATTACCGGTTTCGCGCGCCTGAACGGCTGGCCGGTGGCGATTCTGGCAAGCGACCCGTATTTCTACGGCGGTGCATGGACCGCGCAGGCGTCGGAGAAAGTCACCCGCTTCGTCGATTTGGCCGAGACCTTCCATCTGCCGGTGGTACATCTGGTGGACATCCCGGGCTTTCTCATTGGCCTTGAGGCCGAGCGCACGGCGACCATACGCTACGGCGTGCGCGCCATGGCCGCGGTGTGCCAGGCGAGCATGCCCTGGTGCTCGATCATCGTGCGCAAGGTATTCGGCGTAGCCGGCGCGGCGCACCAAAATTCCGGGCGCTACAACCTGCGCTACGTCTGGCCTTCCGGCGAGTGGGGCTCCCTGCCGATCGCGGGCGGACTGGAAGCGGCGTACAAAGCCGACATCGAGGCCGCCGCCGATCCGATGGCAAGAATGGCCGAGATCGAGAAACGGCTCAAGGCGCTCACCTCACCGTTTCGCAGCGCCGAATCGTTTATCGTCGAGGAGATTATCGACCCGCGCGACACGCGGCGGCTGTTGTGCGAATTCGCCGATCTTGCGGCGCCGCTGCGCACGCCTGGCCGGACCGCCTTCGGCGTGAGGCCATAGCCGGTGGCTGCGGCGCTCGATGGCGTACGCATCGCCGATTTTTCGCACGTCATCGCCGGACCCTATTGCACCATGATCCTCGCGGATCTGGGCGCCGACGTGGTGAAGATAGAACCTCCCCGAGGCGACGCAGCGCGCGCGTACAATTCGCCCGACTTGGGCGGGGATAGCACGGTGTTCCTGAGCTATAACCGCAACAAGCGCAGCGTGGTCCTGGATCTGTCCATTGAGGAAGGCAGGCAGGTCGCGCGGGACATCGTGGTGCGTTCCGACATCCTGGTGGAAAACTTCGCCAGCGGGGTGATGCAGCGCCTGGGCCTGGATTATGCGGCTGCGGAAAAAATCAATCCAAGCCTGATCTATTGTTCCATTTCCGCCTACGGCCGCAGCGGGACCTATGCCAGCCGGGCCGGCTACGATCAGGTGGTGCAGGCGGAAAGCGGATTCATGTCCCTGAACGGCTATCCCGGCATGGAGCCGCTGCGCACGCCGCTGGCGATGATTGACCTCACCACCGGCATGTTCGCCGCGCACGCGATACTCGCCGCGCTGTACGCGCGCCAGACAAGCGGGTGCGGGCAGTACATCGAGGCGGCTTTATTCGACAACGCTTTCGGACTCACGTCTTACTTCACCATGAATTACCTGGTCACCGGAGAGAATCCGCCGCCACCCGGAAACAGCAGCCCGGTTGCAGCTCCCCTGGGCGTGTTTCACGCAGCCGACGGCAGGTTCTTCATGACCGTGGCGAGTCAGAGCGTTTGGCGCAAGCTGCTGGAGGTGCTGGGCAACCCGCGCGAACTGCTGACATCGGATTTTGAGGATAACGCGGCGCGGGTGCAAAACGAGCCGCAACTGGTACGGATTCTGGAACGCCTGTTCGGTCAGTCACCGCTGGCGCATTGGATTGCCCGGATGCGCGAAGGCGGTGTGCCCGCCGGCCCGATACGCAGCATCGCCGAGGCGGTCAATTCACCCGAGGTGAAAGAACGCGCCATTCTCGGCACCGTGCCGCACGCCAGGGCGGGCGAGGTGCCCAACCTGCGCCTGCCGCTGGAGCTTGCCGGCACGCCGCTACGCTCGGGGCGCGGCGCGCCCGTTCTGGGCGAGCACACGCTGGCGGTGCTGTCGGAACTGCTGCAATACGATGCCGCGCGCATCGCCGGATTGGAGCGCAAAGGCGTGATCGCGACCGCGCCGTTGACGATCCGCGGTTGAATTATTCTTTCGGCAAAGATTTCGCCATTTCTTCGTAGCTTGCGCGCAGGTCCTCGATCTCGCGCGCCCATTCGCCGCCAGACAAAAAGGAAAGGAATGGCGCATCGGTGCGCGCCGCTTTGAGATATTCCGGGTCTTTCATTGCCGCTTCGACGGCTTGTTGCAGGCGCAATAGAATCTCGGCCGGCAGGCCGGCCGGTGCGGCGAACCCGCGCACGCTGGACATTTCCACTTTGAAACCCTGCTCAAAAGTGGTGGATACGCTGCTGTAGGGAGGCAAGGCCAGGCGAGTCCTGGCGAATTGGGTCAATATCCTGAACGGTACCGCCTCCTTCTCCGGATCCGCAACCTCGGATGCGGAAATCAGGGCGAAATCGATGTGCCCGCCGGAGAGGGCGGTTTTCTGCTGCGCGGTGCCGTTGAACGGAATCGCATTGAACTTGACTCCGGTCTGCTTTTCCAACTGCAGCAGCGCAAGGTGACCATTGGTGCCCAGGCCGTTGTGTCCGACGGAGAGCGAACTTGGCTTGTCCTTGAGCGTCGTCACCACCTGCTTCAGATCGAGAAACCCGCGGTCCTTTTTCGATACCATGATGGTGGTGTCGACGATCACGCGGGCGATCGGGGCGATGCCGGCGAGGCTGTACTGGGCTTTGCGATAAACCGGCACGAACAGGTAGCCCGGCATGTTGACCAGGCCGATCACATAGCCGTCGGGCTTGGCCCGCTCTATCTGCGCGGTGGCGATTTCGCCGGACGCACCGGGACGATTGATGACCACCGGCGACGGCGTCTTGTCTCCCAGATGTTTGCGGACGTAAGGCAGGATCGCCCGCGCCATCAGGTCGGTGGAGCCGCCGGGGGCATAACCGACGATCACCTCGATCGACCGGTCCTCCGGCCAGGCTGCAGACGCCGCCGGCGAACTGATCAACATCGCTGCCGCGACGAGCATGCACAACGGTGTCCTGATCATTTATGCCTCCCAGAATTTCGGATCGAGGCCTAGTTTATCGGATCGCGACGAACTCTGGCGCATTGCCCAGACCGGCTTGTCCGTGGGGGAGACGCCGAGTGTCCGGCCTCCCGCTTCGTCGTTGTGCCTGTTTCACATATGCTAAAATATTTTCATGAATGTGAAAACCGCCGGGCGCACCCTCGACCTGTTCGAGGCCTTCGCGCGCGAACGAAAGCCACTGTCTCTGTCGCAGCTGGCGCGCGCCATCGGCGCGCCGGTATCCTCTTGCTTCGGCATCGTGCGCACACTGGAGGCGCGCGGCTATTTGTATGAAGTCAAGGCGCGGGGCGGCTTTTATCCCACCAAGCTTCTGTTCGAGCATGCGCGAGTGATTGTCACCCACGATCCGCTCGCGGCGCGCTTTCTGCCGTTGCTGGAGAAGCTGCGCGACCAGACCGGGGAAACCGTGCTGGTGAGCAAGCGCCTGGATCGCCAGGCTGCCTACATCGAGGTGCTGGAGAGCCCGCACAGCATTCGCTACAGCCCCAAGGTAGGCGAGTTCAGGCCGTTGCATTCGAGTGCGAGCGGCAAGGCGCTGCTGGGCAGCCTCGCGCCGGCGCTGCGCATCGAATTGCTGGGCGGGATGAAACTGCCGCGCGTGACCTCCAGAACCATCACCTCGCGCGCGGCCCTGGAAGCCGATCTGGAACAGGGGCGCGAGCGTGGCTGGTACGTCACCCGGGGCGAGACCGTTGCCGATCTGATGGCGGTGGCGGTGCCGGTGGCGGTCAATGGGGAAACCTACAGCGTTGCGCTCGCGGGGCCAATGAACCGCATGGACGGCGCGCTGAAGCGCCACGCAAAACTGCTCACCGATATGCGCATCGCACTGGAGCGGGAGTCATGAGCGGGGATGCGACCGACCGCGATTGCCTGAGGCGACCGACCATGGTCAGCATGAGCCAATCCAAACGAGCGGAGTCGGC
>Ga0194060_10001688_pt1 | contig 15816 bp, 14 predicted proteins | sample SepL225m_MetaG_FD_163427 | JGI IMG/M metagenome (GOLD analysis project Ga0194060, IMG submission 163427) | Anoxic zone freshwater microbial communities from boreal shield lake in IISD Experimental Lakes Area, Ontario, Canada - Sep2016-L222-5m | ecosystem: Environmental > Aquatic > Freshwater >...
CACTTTGACCCGCTCGGCAATGGCCGGGTACTTTTCCAGCAGACGGTGCGCTGCCAGTGTGCGGTAGGCACCAAGCAGTGTCACTGTGCCCTTGAGGCTGGGCCGCTCGTCAACCGCCAAACGCATGAGCGGCTGCAACAAGTCCAGTGCCTTGCCGTCAAAACCCAGTGCTGCATAGGCCGCCAAGGTGGAGATGCGGGAGTAGCTGCAACGGTCTCCCCGCGGGTCAAGCCGCTGTTCGCATTGGGCCAGCGCATCATCAAAGTGCGCCAGTGACGCGTGAAACTGGCCAGTGTCAAACTCGAGCTGGGCCTGGTCATTGAGCACCGCAGCGTGCGCGATCTCGGTGTACTGCTTGAAGGGCCGCGACATAAGATCGTTCAAGCGCGCAATGCCCGGTTCGGTGCGGCCCAGATAGCCTTGTTTGGTGGCAATGTAGCGTTGCACCGTAACCGAGATGTAGTTGTCCAGACCGAGCGCACGGTCAATGTAGGGCAGCGACGATTCCCATTGGACAATGGCGCGCTCGTAGTCACCGCGATCATCGGCCAGGTTGCCCAGCAGAAAGAGTCGGTTACCTTCAATCTCGTCGTCGCTGGCGTGCTGTGGGTAGAGTTTTTCTGCGCGGGCCACCAACGCTTCTGAACCCATCACATCGCCCAACTCGTCGCCAAGCCAGGCCTGCGCCATCAGATACAGGGCCGCATCGCGGTGTCGGCCCATCTGTTCAAACAACCGCACCAACTCGGCCGCCACCTGGGTTGCCTTCTCGGGTTCGCCATGGGTTTCATACGCTTTCTCCAGCCCCACCAGCAGGTCCGTCTGCAGCAGGGGCTGTGCACCCAGGGTGCGCAGGATGGTTTCCTGGCCCTGCTCAAGCATTTGCTTGGCAGTGACATCCTGGAAGTGCACCTTCTCTGGGTCAACCTGATTGAACATGTCGATCAGAAAGTCTCGCGCCGCCACCGCACGCGCCGACTCCTCGCGGGCCTGCAGACCCAGCACCACTGCCACCGCTGCCACCGCCAGCACCACGATGGCTGCCAGTGTGGCGGTGATCACCACGACCTTGTGGCGCCCCACAAACTTGCGGGTGCGGTACCAGGTGCTGTCGGGCTGGGCCAGCACCACTTCCCCGCGCAGCCAGCGGTCCAGATCATCTGCCAATGCGCTGACGGTGGCGTAGCGCTCGGCGGGCGCCTTCTTCAGTGCTTTGAGCACGATGGTGTCCAGGTCCGATGCCATCGCTTTGGACAGGCCGGCAATCGGTCCGCTCGCGCACTGGCTCGGACGCGAGGGGTCCAGAGTCAGCAGGGCATTCTCCAGACTTGGGCGATCCACCTTCTCAAAAGGCCGCTGGTCGGCCAGCAATTCGTACAGCACAATGCCCAACGCCCAGACATCGGTGGCAATGCTGATCGGCAATCCCGCCACCTGCTCGGGTGCGGCATAGTGCAACGTCAGCGCCCGCCCACCAACCCGCGTCAACTCCGTTTCATGGGCCTGGCTGGACTCCTCCTGCAATAGCTTGGCGATGCCAAAGTCCAGCAGCAAGGCCTTGCCTTCGGAGGTAACCAGCACGTTGCCGGGCTTGAGGTCACGGTGAATCACCAGATTGGCATGCGCATACTGCACAGCATCCATCACCTGGCGCAGCAGTGCCACTCTGGCTCTGGCGTCCAGGCCTTCACGCCGGGCATAGTCGTTAATGGGTACCCCCTGCACATACTCCAGCGCCAGATACGGCTGGCCGTCGTCGGCGATGCCAGCGTCGTACAAGCGTGCAATGTGTTGGTGGTTGAGACCGGCCAGGATGTCACGCTCGCGCGCGAAGCGCTGCAACAAGACGCTTTTTCTCATGCTCAGCACGGGCAACTTGAGCGCCACACTGCGCTTGAGCACACCATCCGTGCGCTCGGCCAACCACACCTCACCCATTCCACCCTGGCCCAGCTCTCGCACCAGCGTGTAGGGTCCGACTCCATCGCCTGGCGCATGGTCAGTGGCGGTGCTGCGCACCCCCGTGTCGAGTCCGCTGAGACTGGGGCGCTGCTCCAGCATGTCGGCTGTCTCCCTGTCGACATCGGCCGCCAGCAGGCGACGCAGAACAGGCAGCAACTCGGCGGCCTGCGGGTCCAGCGTGCCAAGCCAGCGCTCCCGCTGCTGCGGCTCCAAGTCCAAGGCCTGCTCCAGCAAGGGAGACAGGCGGCGAAGGGTATCTGCGTCCAGACTCACGGCAGGCTCCGGTTCAGGTCAGCGCCGCGGTCAGCAACAATTTGGCCTTTTCCCAGTTGCGCCGCACGGTGCGCCCGGATTGGTCCAGCAACTCGCCAATTTCGGCTTCGGTCAACCCACCGAAGTAGCGCAGCTCGACCATCTGCGCCAGCTTGGGGTCCGCTTGTGCCAGCACCTCCAGCGCCTCGTGCACGCGCAGGACATCGTTCTCAGGCTGACCCAGGCTGTTCAGCAGTCCCGTGTCGAGCACCACCTTCTCCAAATCGCCACCGCGACGCTCGGCCAGGCGTGCACGCGCAAAGTCCACAATCACCGAGCGCATGACCTTGGAAGCGTAGGCAAAGAAGTGGTGGCGGTCTTCCACCGGGAGCGCGTCGCCCCCGACGAGTTTCAGGTAGGACTCGTGCACCAGCGAGGTGGTGTCGAGCAGGGTCATGGGCTGGTGTTGGCGCAACCGTGACCGCGCCAGTCGACGCAAGTCGTCGTACAGCAGGCTAAACGCTTGCTCAGCGGCATAGGCATTGCCTTCGCGCGCACTTTCCAGCAGCACCGTTAGATCTGCCATCTTGGCCCCCTCCCTTTGCGCACATTGTGCCGTGAAGAAGGGGTCGCGGCAACAAGACCGCAAGATCGCAGGTCAGGGCAACACCCGTCCCCACTCCTGCTCATAGGTACTCACCAACATCTGGTTGGACAGCCGGTTAACCTCGGCCGGAACACGCTCCATGTCCTTGGGAAAGTCAAACAGGAGGGGCAAGGTCTGCAGCGTCAGGTAACGCAGTCCATCGGGCAGGGTAGCAGGCATGCGCCAGGGTCGGTGGCTGGCAATGAGGTAGCCCCACTCGCCAAAGCTCGGCACGTTGGCGTGGTAGGGCGCTACGTGCAGGCCGGTCGATTCGATAGTTGCGGCCACGGTCCAGAAACTATGACGCGCCACCAGCGGCGAAGTGGTCTGGATCACCGCATAGCCACTTGCCGACAGGCGCTGTGCCAGCAGCGCGTAGAAACTGTTGGTGTAAAGCTTGCCGATGGAAAAGTTGGTAGGGTCTGGAAAGTCGACCACGATTACATCAAAACTGTCGCTGCCATCCTGCAACCACTTGAAGGCGTCGGCATTGACGACGCGTATCTTGTGAGAGGACAGCGAGCCCCCGTTGAGTTGCACCATCGCCGCATCGGTCGAGAACAGTCGCGTCATGTTCGGATCGAGTTCGACCAGCGTAACGCTCTCTACGCTGGGGTACTTGAGAATTTCGCGCACTGCCATGCCGTCTCCACCCCCGAGCACCGCTACTTTTTTAGGAGCGCCTTGCGCAGACATGGCGGGGTGTACCAGCGCTTCGTGGTAGCGGTATTCGTCCCGCTCGGCGAACTGCAGGTTGCCGTTGAGAAACAGGCGGTGACCGGTACGCCCATTGGTGAGGACGATGCGCTGGTAGGGCGAGGTGGCGGCCAGCACCACCGGGTCGTGGTAGAGCCTGTCTTCGCTCAGCGTGGTGATCTGGTCGGCCACGGCAAAGCCCGAAAGCAGCGCGACCACCGTAGCAGCACAGGCCAGCGCATGGGCGCCAATGCGCCGCAACTCGTGGCGAAACACCCACAGCGTCCAGCCGGCAACCGCGGCATTGAGTAGTCCGAACAACAAACCAGTACGAATCAACCCCAACTGCGGCACCAGCAGCAAGGGAAACGCCACAGAAACCGCCAGTGCGCCCAGGTAGTCGAAGGTCAGCACCTGCGACACCAGTTCCTTGAGCGCTACATCGCGCTTGAGGATGCGCATCACCAGCGGGATTTCGAGTCCGACCAGCACACCGACCAGACCGACCATGGCGTACAGGAGAAAGCGGAATGCGCCTGGCACATAACCATTGGCAAGAAAGAGGACGGCCGGGAGCGCGCCACCAGTCAATGCCACCAGCAGTTCGATGCGCAAAAAGTGCGCCGGCAGTTGGCGCTCGAAAAAGCGCGACAGCCAGGAGCCCACGCCCATGGCAAACAGATAAGCGCCAATGACGGTGGAGAACTGCAGCACCGAGTCGCCCAGCAGGTAGGACGCCAGCGCCCCAGCGGTCAACTCGTACACCAACCCACAGGCGGCCACCACGAACACGCTCGCCAGGAGCGTGACTTCGAGCGGCAATGCTGCGCGCCGGGACAAGCGTGGGGGCCTAATGTATCGCCGCCGCCACGATCAGGCAGATGCCCAGGCTCATGGCCGCCACCACCAGCGCCAGGGCCACATTCTGTTTCTCGACAATCTCGTCCCACAGGTGGTAGGGCGTGATCTTGTCGATGATGACAAAACACAACCAGAACACCGCCACCCCCATCAACGCGAACACCAGCGAGGCCAGCACCGCACCGGGCTTTACCATTTCAAATCCCATGGGACTCTCCTTTAAATTGGGTTTGCATTACTTATGACCTCCCCCGCCTGAAAAACCACCAAACGACCCGCCCGAACTGCGCGAACTCGACGACGCGCAGTTTTCGACACGCGGGTCGCAACCGGAGCAGCGGCTCAGCAGCACTGAAAGCAGCAGCAACACCAGCACCACGACGATGATGGTACCCACGCTCATGCTGGGGGCGGCGCTAAACGGCGTCACATCACCGCGCTTGAGCAAATCCTGCTTGTCCTTGAGTCCAAAGGCAGCAGCCACCGTTTCGCTGGCTATCTGATCACCGCTGGACCAGACCAGCTCGGAGGGGCTTTGCTCCAGTGACAGCAGGCGTTTGCCGTTGGCGAAGTCGCGGTTGAAGGTGGTCTGCCCGCGCTGCACCTGCCAATAGAACTCGCCGCACACATAGTTGGTCTCGGCGTTGTAGCTGTACTTGAGCTGGTAATCGGTGCCCAGGTAAGACGCTTTGCTGGCGCTTGAACTGGCCATCTTGGGGGCGCCGGTGGTGGGGCGCACCAGACTCCAGCCTTCTTCGGAATCGACCAGGAAACTGAACCCCCGTTTCTGGTTGTAGAGCAGGTACTCGCTCCAGCCAAAGTGTTCGTCGTCGCCCGGTGCCACACCCATGCGGTGCTGAAAACCCACCACCTGCCACTGAACACCCTGCAGTTGCCCCAGCGACCCCAAGGGGATGAGCGGGTTGATCGGTTCGTCCTGTATGGCTGCTTTGAGTTCGCCGCCCAGGCCCTGGCTGAGGTCGATGATGCTGTTGCAACTGCCGCAAGTGATGCTCTTGCTGGTATCGAGTGCCACCGCCACCGGTGCGCCGCACTGCGGGCAGTTGAACTGCCGGCCCTTTTCGTTCTTGACCGACTCCTCTTTGAGCCCCTTGAGCTGCAGCTCGTCCAGCAGTACCGCCCTGCCGCGCGATACCGCGGGCGGCTGGCTGAAATAGTCGATGCTGAGCACATCGCCGTCGCCGCGCAACTCCACCACCGTAAAAGGCTGGCCCAGCGGGGGCAGCTTGGGCAGTTCGCCCTGCACGCTGATGAGCACCGCCTGCACCTTGCTGGCAACGCTATACGACTTGCCGTTGATGGCCGTTTGCGCACCGACCAGGAATCGCTCGGCCGCAGGAAGCTCACGCGCGTTTTCCAGTGGAATGGTAAAGACGTAAGCGCCGTTGTCTTCTGCCAGCCAGCCCGATGTCCCGTCGTCAAACAGCGCGTTCCACTCGGCCCAGGCGCTTTCCTCGGTCTTGTACTGGAGCCGGCCAATCAGCGTGAAGTTGCGCTTGTTATAGGTGCCGGTAGCAAACAGTTGCAGCGGGCTGTGGTCGTCAAACAGCTCAGCCATCTTGCCGATGCGCGACAGCACGTCGCCCGAGCGCGCCACCGTGCTCCTGCAGAAGCCGCACACCGCATGGGTGGACTGCGCCGAGCGAAACTCCACCGGTGCGCCGCACCCAGGACACGGTGCCCGATAAGCGCGTTGGGTTGAGATGTTCTCGTTAGCCACGGAAGCAGGGGCGGTAGAGCGTTATGCACAGGTAAAGGAGGAGCCCGCAGGGCGGGGGACACGGAGCAGAACGCTCTGCCACCCCGGCCGCAGCTACACCAGCTTCTTCAGCAGCTCCGCCTTCTTCGCGTCGAATTCTTCCGCCGTGAGGATGCCCTTGGCCTTCAACTCACCGAGCTTTTCCAGCGTGGCGATGATGTCGTCCGGCTTCAGCGTTGCTATGCTTTGTGCAGCAGCCTGCGCAGGTGCAGCAGGCGTTGCAGCCGGATTCAGCCCTGCAGCCAGGTTCTGCGCCAGCACCTGGCCCAGCGCCACGCCTGCTCCCAAGCCCATCGCATCTCCCGCAATACCACCGCCGCCGCCACCGCCTTCGGCAAACTTCGGAATGGATTGTGCGGTCTGGTACTGCATGAACTTGCCCATGTCGTTGCCGACCATGCCCATTCCGATCTTCTGGTCCAGAACTTTTTGCAATTCTTCCGGCAGCGAAACGCTTTGCACCGTCAGCGCTTCGAGTTTTAGACCCAGCTTGGCCATCTCGGGGTCGAGCTGCGCGGTCAGTGCCTTGGCAAACTCGATCTGGTTGGCCGCCAGGTCCAGGAAAGGAATGCCGCTGGCGGCGATGGCGGTGCTGATGTTCTGCAGCACCAGGCCCCGCAACTGGCCGTCCACATCTGTGACGGTGTAGGTTTCGCGTGTGCCCGAGATCTCGGTGTGGAACAGCTTGGGGTCGGCAATACGGAACGCGTAGTTACCGAAGGCGCGCAGGCGCACGGCGCCAAAGTCCTTGTCGCGGATGGTGATGGGCTGCGGTGTGCCCCACTTTTGATCGATCTGCTGACGCGTGCTGAAAAAGTACACATCGCTCTTGAAGGGTGACTCGAACAGCTTGTCCCAGTTCTTCAGGTAAGTCAGCAACGGAAGCGTCTGCGTGGTGAGTCGGTGCGTGCCAGGACCGAATACATCAGCCACCTTGCCTTCGTTGACGAACACCGCCATCTGCGATTCGCGCACCACGAGCTGGCCGCCGTTCTGGATTTCCATATCGGCCATCGGAAAGCGCCAGGCCAGCGTGCCGTCGCCTCCTTCAGTCCACTGGATGATGTCGATAAACTGTTTCTTGATGAAGTCCATCAGCGCCATGGTGCTATCTCCTGAAAGGGTTTGGAACGGGCATGGGAATCATACACAGCGCAAAATACGCACACTTCAATTCGTCATCGAACAGCAAAACCATGAGCCAACCCATTCAGGGCGACAGCGCCATCCGCCGCACATCCTTGTACGGCAGCTGTCCGGAAAACACCTACGCAGGGGTGTTGAGTTTCATGCGGCGCAACTATAGCCGCGACCTCAACGGGGTCGATGTTGTCATTTCCGGCATTCCGCTCGACTTGGCCACCACCTTCCGCCCGGGTGCGCGCCTGGGTCCGGCTGCCATTCGCGCCGCCAGTGTGCAATTGGGTGAGCTGATGGCGTTTCCCTGGGGCTTTGACCCGTTCGATGAACTGGCGGTGATTGATTACGGCGACTGCTGGATCGACGCGCACAACCCGCTCACCATAGCGCCCAGCATCACCCAGCACGCCCGCACCATTCTCGCTAGCGGCGCCAAGATGCTGACCTTTGGCGGCGACCATTTCATCACCTACCCCTTGCTCCAAGCCCATGCCGAAAAATTTGGCCGCCCGCTGTCGCTGATCCACTTCGACGCGCACTGCGATACCTGGCCCGACGACAACCCGGACTCACTCAACCACGGCACCATGTTTTACAAGGCGGTCAAGGAAGGGCTGATCGACCCCGCAAGCTCGGTGCAGATTGGTATTCGCACCTGGAATGAAGATTTCATGGGGGTCCAGGTGATTGATGCGCCCTGGGTGCACGCCCACGGCACGCAGGCCACGCTGGATCGCATCCTGTCGATTGTCGGCCAGCGACCAACGTACCTGACCTTTGACATCGACTGCCTGGATCCGGCCTTTGCGCCCGGCACAGGAACCCCGGTGCCGGGTGGCCTGAGCTCGGCCCAGGCGCTGGCCCTGATCCGCAGCATGGCTGCGGTCCATCTGGTGGGTATGGATGTAGTCGAGGTGTCACCCCCGTTTGACCACAGTGAGATCACCGCGCTGGTCGCCGCCCACATTGCAGCTGATTTGCTGTGCGTGCTGCGCAACCAGAAGAAGGCTGTATCTGGCATGGGTCAGCGCTGACATGGGCGTTGCCGCGATGCTGCTGGCCGCCGGTCGAGGCGAGCGCATGCGCCCGTTGACCGACACCACCCCGAAACCACTGCTGCAGGTACGTGGCAAACCGTTGATGCAGTGGCATCTGGAGGCATTGGCACGCGGCGGGTTTACCAACATCGTGGTAAATACAGCCTGGCTGGGGGAACAGATTGTCGCCCAATTTGGAAGTTGTTTTGACCCGAAGCCCCCGCAGAATAAGCGTGAACAGCTACCAAATCAGGAGCAATCTGCAACACCTGTTCAATTGCGCTACTCGCATGAAGGCCAGGATTTTGGTGCTGCACTGGAGACCGCCGGCGGCATTTCCCGCGCCCTGCCGCTGTTGTGCCCTCCACACGCAGATTCTGCAACAACCGATGTTGTCTGGGTGCTGGCATGCGATGTGTTTGCTCCCGACTTTGCCTTTGAACAGACTGCGGTGGACCGTTTTGTCGCCAGCGGCATGCTGGCACACCTGTGGCTGGTGCCCAACCCGGAACACAACCCGCGTGGGGATTTTGGTCTGGCCTCGGACGCGGGGGATGGCCTGCGACTGGCACTGAATCTTCCCAGCGGCGATCCGCGACCCCGCTTTACCTACAGCACCATCGGTCTGTACCATCAGGCTCTGTTCATGCCACCGTTATGCGACATCGAAGCGGGCAATCCGTTGGGCATCAGGGCCGCACTGGCACCGCTGCTGCGACGGGCAATGGACCAGAACCAAGTAAGCGCTGAACTCTATACCGGGCGCTGGACCGATGTGGGAACACCCCAGCGACTGGATCAGCTCAACGCTTAATCGAGTTTGAACACGGACACCGTTTGGACCAGGTCCTGCGCCTGGCTCTTCAGACTGCTGGCTGCTGCGGCCATCTGTTCGACCAGCGCGGCATTCTGTTGCGTGGCCTGATCCATCTGGTTGACGGCTTCTCCGACCTGATGAACGCCCGCACTTTGCTCGTTGCTGGCCGCGCTGATTTCACCCATGATGTCGGTCACACGTCTGATGGATGCAACAACCTCGCTCATGGTAACGCCTGCCTGGTCCACCAGCGCGGTGCCCTGTTCCACCCGCTCGACGCTGGCACCGATGAGGCTCTTGATCTCTTTGGCCGCTTCAGCGCTGCGCCCGGCCAGCGAGCGCACTTCACTGGCAACCACGGCGAAGCCACGACCCTGCTCACCCGCACGCGCCGCTTCCACGGCCGCGTTCAGTGCGAGGATGTTGGTCTGAAAGGCAATGCCGTCAATCACGCTGATGATGTCGCTGATCTTGTGACTGGAGGCGTTAATGCCTTTCATGGTTTCGACCACCTGGGCAACCACTTCCCCCCCCCTGACGGCTACGGTGGATGCACTCATGGCAAGCTGGTTCGCGGTGCGCGCGGAGTCGGCGTTCTGTTTGACGGTTGAGCCCAGTTCTTCCATGCTGGAGGCGGTTTCTTCGAGGGCACTTGCCTGCTGCTCGGTGCGCGCCGACAAGTCGTTGTTGCCTTGCGCAATCTCGGCACTGGCAGTGGCCACCCCTTCGGAGCCCTGGCGCACATTGGAAACCACCTGCACCAGTGACGCATTCATGGCGGCCAGGGCGGCCATGAGCTGCGCCATTTCGTCCTTGCCATCGGTGCGAAAGCGCTGGGTCAAGTCGCCTTTTGCGACGGCATGGGTGATATCGATGGCGCGCGACAGGGTGCCTGAAATGCTGCGAATCAGGAAATAGCCAAACAGGGCTGCCAAGATCAGTCCGGCAAGGATGCTGACCATGACCACATTGCGAATGATGTCGTACTGGGCCGCTGCGGTCTCGAATCCCAGCTTCGCTTCATTGGTTTGCAGCTTGATCAGCGGTTTCATGGCGTCCTGCAGCTTGGTGTACAGGGGAGTGACCACCTCGACACTGACCCTCGAAGTTTCGGCCCAGTCATTGGCCCGCAGCGCCACCACGGCCGGTTTGAGCCCCTGCTGGACAAACGCATTGCCCGCCGCCGCAAATGCTTTGGCCAACTTTTCTTCTTCATCCGTCATTTTGCTGGAGGTGTAATCTGCCCAGCGCTTGTTGATGACCTCGGTATTGGCCTCAATGGCGGCGCTGTTCCTTGCATACGTTTCGACCGTCGGGTCGAGCAAGGAATCTGAAACCAGCTGGCGGTTGCGCAAGTAGATGCTCTGTACTTCTGACAGGATCTCCAACGGCAACGCCCGGTCCACATACACCGAGTGCAATGCATCGTTGGATCGTGAGATACCGTAGAGACCGAGTCCGCCAATGGACACCAGCATCGACGACATCACAAGAATCAGCAAAGCCAGCCGCGTAGATATTTTGACGTTATTCATGAAGTCTGTCTCTCAATGGCTACTCAATACCTGTTGAGCCCAGCGTAGTGCACTTGGCTGCCGCATTGCGATGACTATACGACCAATTTTCCCACTTATCCTGAGTTTGCAAACTGCAAACTGATCAGATTGCCCTACGTTGTTGGTGCATTTGTGTTCCAACTGCGCGGGAACAATAGTTTGAAAACCACAATCGCCAGCATCGATAACAGGGCCGCCAAAGCAAAGGCAAACCCCGGAGAGAATACCCACAACGCGCCCGCCATCAGTGAGGCCGGCAGGTAGAGTGCACCCGTGACCATGTTGTACGCACCCACCGCAGTGGCCCGCCGGTGTGGCTCAAGGTCGGCAATGAAGGCTTTGCTCTGAGATTCTTCCATGGCATAAAAAGCCCCGTAAATCATAAAGAGTGCAATCAACTCCCAGCGCGTGTCGGCAAATACCAGGGCCAAGTTGATGGACCCATACAGTGCGTAGCCCAGCACCACCACATGGCGCCGACCCACGTGGTCACCGAATTTTCCAACCAACGGTGCCGCCACCACACACGTGGCATTGAACAGTGCGTAGAGAAGCACGATGTCTTTGATGCCAAACCCGAAATCATGGGCACGAACCAGCAAAAAACCCAGGCTGAAATACGCCAGCGCAAAGATCCCCGCAGGAACCAGAAAGCGTTTGAACGACGGGCTCAGTGCCTCCCAGTTTTGTGCCAGACTCTCACGCACGTGGGGCGCACCAGGCTGGTCTTTCAGGGTGAACAGTAGCAGCACTGCAAGTGCGGCGGGGACAAAGGCAACCCAGAACAGGGTTTCGTAGGTGCTGGTAGTTTCACCCAGGGTGGACAGCAATCCGTAGGCAATCAGCGGCCCCAGCACGGCTCCGGCCTTGTCCAATGCCTTGTGTACTCCAAAAGCGTAGCCCCGTGATTTGCTGTGTGCCACGGACGACAGCCAGGCATCGCGTGGTGGTCCGCGAAATCCCTTTCCCAACCGCTCGATCACCCGAAACAGGCCCAGGCCCAAAATGCTGGAGGACACCAGCAAAATCACCTTGGCAAGTGTCGAAAATCCGTAACCTGCGGCCGCAAACACCTTGCGTTTTCCGCTACGGTCTGAAAGCCAACCCGAAAGGTAGTTCAAGGACGCTGCGGATAAATCCGCCAGACCCTCCACCCAACCCAGCAATGCGGTCGTCGCACCCGCCACGGTCGTGAAGAAGACCGCAAACACCGAGAAAATCATCTCCGAACTCAGATCGGTCAGAAAACTCACGAGCCCCAATTTGAGAATGTCCGGATGCACGCCAAAACGGGTTGACATTGCCGACGCCGGCGGTGGGGTGCTTGAAGGCGGTTTGATGGCGGAGCCCTCAGTGCGAGGGTGTCACGGGGGTTGGAGCGTGGTCCAGATCAGGACGGTGCCATGGATCCACATGGGTCATCAGGTTAAGCACGCGGTGGCGTTGCATGACCCTCTCACGTGCTACCACAGTAATGTCGTGGCCTGCTTCAACGTCGATAGTGGCATCAACTTCGAGATGGGCATCGACCACAATCAGGTCGCCCATCTTGCGGGTGCGCAAATCGTGCACGCCGCGCACCCCGGGAGATTCCAGCAGGGTCATGCGGATGGCCGCCACTTCCTGCTCGTCCACCGCCCGGTCCATCAAATCATGCATGGCGCTCCAACCGAATTCCCAACCCATTTTGGCAACCATGAACCCCACAATCAGCGCAGCGATCGGGTCCAGAATCGGGTAGCCCGCCAGGTTGCCAACAATGCCCAGCCCTACCACCAGGGAAGACGCGGCATCCGAGCGTGCATGCCATGCGTTGGCCACCAGCATGCTGGACTTGACCCGCTTGGCTACTGCCAGCATGTAGCGAAAGAGCATTTCCTTGGCAAACAGCGCGCCGCCTGCAACCCACAGTGCAACGGCATGCACCTGGGCTACTGTTTCGGGCGATTCGAGCTTGCGAAATGCCGACCACAACATGCCAACGCCCACCACCAGCAGAATCACGCCCAGCACCAGCGATGCCGCGGTTTCAAAACGCTGGTGCCCGTAAGGATGGTCTTCATCCGCATCCTTCTTGCTGTGGTGGCTGGCAAACAGAACGACAAAGTCCGCCACCAGGTCCGACAGTGAATGAATTCCGTCGGCAATTAGCCCTTGCGACTTCGCAAAGATTCCCACACCAATCTGCGTAAAGGTCAACGCAATGTTGACTCCTACACTGACCCAGGTGCTGCGCGACGCAGCGCTTGCCCGCTCCGCAGCACTGTAGCGGGTGTCTTCAGGATCGTCGGCGAGTTCAATGTATGGCATGGCGTTCAATCTTAACCGTGTGACCTTAAGAAAACCCTAAGAACCGTTAGGCACCATAGATGGCAAGGAGCAAGCAACATGAGTACATCATCCTCGCATTTCACTTCATCCGGTCTGCTGGCCGCAGCGGTCATGCTGCCCGCAGCGTTGTTCACTTCCATGACCCAGGCCGCGACACCAGCGGAAGTTCTTTCGGGATACACCACCCAGGCGGGGGTGCCGGCGCTTTCGACCCGTGGCCAGCAGTTCTTCACCGCCACCCACGGCAAGGAATGGAGCTGTTCGACCTGCCATGGTGCGGTTCCCACGCAGACCGGCAAGCATGCGTCTACCGGCAAGTCGATTGGTCCCATGGCGCCTGCCTTCAATGCAGAGCGCTTCACCGATCCGGCCAAGGTAGAAAAATGGTTTCGCCGCAACTGCAACGATGTGGTCGGACGCGAGTGCAGCGCGTCTGAAAAAGCCGATGTGCTGAGCTGGTTGCTCGCGCTCAAATCCTGATCCACCAAACCTTTGAACCTATGAACATCCAATACCCCTTATTTCGCCTCAAACTTGGCGCGGGCCTGATCGGTGCCATTGTCCTGTGCCATCCTGCGCAGGCCGAGGACAGTGGACGCACCATTGCACTTTTGCCGAAGTATCAACAGGAATGCTCTTCTTGCCACGTGGCCTTTCCGCCCACATTGATGCCCGCAGCTTCTTGGAATCGCATCATGAACACCCTGCCCAAGCACTTTGGTACCGATGCTTCGCTCGATGCCGCTACGCTGAAAGAGCTCTCGGGCTGGGTGACTGCCCATGCAGGCACCTACAAGCGGGTCAGCGAAGAGCCTCCGCAGGACCGCATCAGCCGCACCGCGTGGTTCGTACGCAAGCACAACGAGGTGTCTTCCGCCACCTGGAAAATTCCCGCTGTAAAGAGTGCTGCCAATTGTGGCGCTTGCCACACCACGGCCGACAAAGGAGACTTCAATGAGCGCAACATCCGTACCCCCCGCTAAGGTACGCGCCAGCGTTCTGGTCTGGGACGCGCCGGTGCGGGTCTTTCACTGGCTCATGGTCCTGAGCTTCGCTGTTGCCTACCTCAGCGCCGAGAGCGAGACGTGGCGACTGGTGCACGTCTCGCTCGGCTACACCATGGTCGGTCTGGTCATTTTTCGCCTGGCATGGGGATTGGCAGGAACGCGCTACGCCCGTTTTGTGGAGTTCGTTCATGGCCCAAAAACCGTCATACGCTACCTGCGTGCGATGTTGCGAAGGCAGCCCCAACACCATATCGGGCACAACCCGATCGGCGCACTGTCCATCGTGGCGGTGCTTGCGCTCACACTCGCGGTCGGAGCATCGGGGTGGGCTGCGTACAACGCGATGGCCGGGGAATGGGTCGCCGAACTGCACGAAGCCGTGTCCAGCTGCATGCTGCTGGTGGTTGGCGTGCACGTGGCGGGCGTGGTGATGGCCAGCCGGATGCATGGAGAAAATCTTGCACGGTCCATGGTAACCGGACACAAGCTCGCAGCGCCTGAGGACGGCATTCGCAGCGCCTGGTGGAGCCTGGCGGCGGTGATGCTGGCGGCGGTGTTTACCTTTTGGTGGCTGCAGTGGCAAAGCGCGCCGGTATAGGACAATGCCCTGATGCGTATCCTGCTTGCCGAAGACGATCCCCTGCTGGGTGACGGTTTGCGCGCCGGGCTGCGCCAGCTCGGGTTCCAGGTGGACTGGGTACGTGACGGCGAGGCCGCCGAGCGTGAGCTGCGCGCACAAGCCTACAACGCCGCAGTGCTGGACCTGGGACTGCCGCGCAAGGACGGCATGGCGGTACTGAAGTCGATTCGGCAGGAACGTATCCTCACACCAGTATTGGTGCTCACTGCGCGCGACACCGTGCCAGACCGCATTCGGGGACTGGACTGCGGTGCCGACGACTACGTGGTCAAGCCGGTCGACCTGAATGAGCTCGCAGCCAGGTTGCGGGCGCTGGTGCGTCGCTCCCATGGACAGACCGAGGAACGTATTACCGTGCAGGATGTGGTACTGGAGCCGGCGTCACGCTCGGTCATGCAGGCAGGAGTGGGAGTGACGCTCTCAACCCGTGAATTCGACCTTTTGCAAACCCTTATGCTCAGCGCGGGTCGTGTTCTGTCGCGCGAGCAACTGGAGCAGAACCTGTACAGCTGGGGTCAGGAGATCGATAGCAACGCCATCGAAGTGCACATCCACAACCTTCGCCGCAAGCTGGGGCCAACACTGATCCACACAGTGCGTGGCGTGGGATACATGCTGCAGCGGGACAAGCCCACGCCGTGAAGCACTCCGCACATTCCCTGCAGAACCGTCTTCTGCTTCTGGTGCTAGGCGTGGTGGTGGTCGTGTGGATGGCCACCGCCTGGTTGACCTGGCGCGATGTAAGTCACGAACTTGACGAACTGCTGGACGGTCACCTGGCGCAGGCAGCAGCGATCCTGGTTGCGCAACAGGCACAGGAATTCGACGATGACAGTCCCGGGGTGGATGCGCCTTCGCTACATCGTTATGCCCCCAAAGTGGCTTTTCAGATTTTTCATGAAGATCGCCTGGCCCTGCGCTCCACCAATGCGCCAGTCACCCCTATGGCCGGGAATGGTGCCAGCTTCCGTACCGGGTTCGAGACCGTCGAGATGGCGGGGACCCCCTGGCGCGTCTTCGCCACCTTTGGCACCGAGCCCGATGTGCGGGTATACGTGGGCGAGGAAGCAGCCTCCCGCGCAAGCATTCTG
>Ga0194060_10001689_pt1 | contig 15815 bp, 4 predicted proteins | sample SepL225m_MetaG_FD_163427 | JGI IMG/M metagenome (GOLD analysis project Ga0194060, IMG submission 163427) | Anoxic zone freshwater microbial communities from boreal shield lake in IISD Experimental Lakes Area, Ontario, Canada - Sep2016-L222-5m | ecosystem: Environmental > Aquatic > Freshwater >...
CGGTCAGCGTGACTGTGTTGTCGGCCAGATTGAGGGTGTCAATGTAGCCGTGCGGGTTGCCGCCGGCAATCACGGAGGCAATGTCCGCTGGATGGGAGCCAGCAGCAAGGTCCAGGGTTACCGAGTATTCACTGGGTGCATTGGTAAATTTGTCAAAGGACGCGGAGGCGCTATCGAACGCAGCCGGGCTGAGCGCAAAAGACTGCCCTGCCTGCAGGGTGACATGGTCAACGTTGCCGTGCGCCGCGATGCCCAGCGCATCTGCTGAAGTGGCGCCGCTGACGTCGACGCTGTAGTCAGTGAAGGCGTTACTGATCTTGCCCAGCTCCGCGCTTGCGCCGCTGTACTGGCTTGCCGTGAAATTGAAAGCTGCGCCGCTTACCAGGGCCATGCTGTCAACGTTGGCATGTGCGCCAAGGCTCAACGCGTCGGCTGCACTGACGCCGCTGACGTTGACGCTGTAGTCAGTGAAGGCGTTGCTAATCTTGCCGAGTGCCAGCGTGTTGACACTATCGTTGTACTGACTTACCGTCAGATTCAGCGCTGCCCCGCTGACCAGGGCCATGCTGTCAACGTTGGCATGTGCGCCAAGGCTCAACGCGTCGGCTGCACTGACGCCGCTGACGTTGACCGTGTAGTCGCTCACTGGGTTGCTGATCTTGCCCAGTGCCAGCGAGTTGACACTGTCGTTGTATTGAGCGGCGCTGAGGTTCAGGGTCTGGCCGCTTAGCAGGTTGATGCTGTCAACATTGTCATGCGCACCAAGACTTAGCGCATCGGTTCCGCTGACCAACGTGAGGTCGACCGTGTAATTGGCAAGCGCGTTGCCGATCTTGCTCAGCGCCACGGTATTTGCCGTGTACTGGGCAGCTGTAAGGCTCAGGGCCTGGCCATTGTTCAACGTGATGCTGTCAATATTGGCTTTGGCACCAAGGCTCAGCGCGTCGGACTGTGTGGCAACACCGCTGATGATGTTGATAACGTAGTCGGTCACCGGGTTGGTGATCTTGCCCAGTGCCACTGCATTGGCCGTGTAATCGGACGCGGTGAGGTTCAGAATCTGGCCATGGCCCAGGGTGATGCTGTCAACGTTGGTGTCGGCACCGGTGGCCAGCAGGGTGGGCGCGTCCATGGCGCTGACGTCACGATTGACAGCGGAGCGATCTACGGTGACAAGGTGTGTGGCTGCTGCCGCGTTGGCATTGCCAGCGGCGTCGGTCACGCTGGCGCTGATGGTGCTGCTGCCGCTAACAGGCAACTCGGCGGCGCTGAAGGTTGTAGACCAGTTTCCGGTAGCGCCGACAACAACCGACTTGCTGGCTGTGCCCCAGGTGAGCTCCAGCGTGGAGCCGATTTCGGCGCTGCCGCTGACCACCACGCCGGCGGTTTTTTCAGCGACGTTGACGTTGTCATTGCCTGCTACGATGTTAATGACCGGTGCCGTGGGCGCCACGGTGTCAATGCCGACAATGCGGGTGGCTTCTGCGCTGGCGTTGCCGGCGGCGTCTGTTGCGATGGCGGTGATATTGCCGCTGGCAGGAATGTCGGTACTGGCAAAGCTACGGCTCCAGTTGCCGTTGCTGTCAGCCGTAACGGTCAGGGCCGGTTTGCTGCCCCAGGCGACGCTAACGCTGGCGTTGGCTTCGGCCGTGCCAGTGACCGTCACACCGGCGGCATATTCAGCAGCGTTGACGGTGTTGTCGGTGGCGACAGCGTGGATGACAGGTGTAGCGGGTGCTGCGGTATCGACGCTGACCGCGCGTGTGGCTGCCGCGCTGGCGTTGCCGGCAGCGTCCGTGGTGATGGCAGTGATGTTGCCACTGGCAGGTACGTCAGCACTGGCAAAGGTGCTGCTCCAGTTACCGTTGACATCAGCGGTAACGGTGCGCACCGGGTTGCTGCCCCAGGCCAGAGCGACGCTGACATTGGCCTCGGCCGTGCCGCTGACCACCACACCTAATGCACTTTCAGCGGCGTTGACGATGTCGTTGCCGGCCACCATGCTGATGGTTGGTACCGCGGGCGCTGCGGTGTCGATGCTGACGCTGCGAGTGCCGGCGCTGCTGGTGTTGCCGGCAGCGTCGCTTGCGATGGCGCTGATGCCGCTGCTGTTGCCATCTGCCGGTACTTCGCCAGCGGCAAAGCTTGTGCTCCAGGCGCCGGTGATATCGGCCAGCACGGTCTTGACCGCTGTGCCCCAGGTGGCCACCACTGTAGCGTTGGATTCTGCTGTGCCGCTGACCACCACGCCGGCGGCTTTTTCAGCGGCGTTGACGATGTCGTTGCCGGCGACGGCGTGGATGACCGGGACTGTGGGCGCGGTGGCGTCGATGCTGACGGCGCGCATAACGGCCGCACTGGCGTTGCCGGCGGCGTCGGTGGCGACGGCGGTGATGTTGCCGCTGGCGGGAATGTTGGCGCTGGCAAACGTGGCGCTCCAGGTGCCACCGGTGGCAGTGACGGTCTGCGTTGTGCCGCCCCAGGTGACGGCAACGCTGGAGCCGGCCTCGGCCGTGCCGCTGAGCGCTACGCCGGCGAGCTTTTCAGCGGCGTTGACGATGTCGTTGCCGGCCACCACGCTGATGGTTGGTGCAGCGGGCGCTGCGGTGTCGATGCTGACGGCGCGCGTGCCCGCCGCACTGGCGTTGCCGGCGGCGTCTGTTGCGATGGCAGTGATGCTGCCACTGGCGGGTACATCAGCACTGACAAAGGTGCTGGTCCAGTTGCCGCTGCCATCGGCAGTGACGTTCTGCGTGCTGGCGCCCCAGGTGACGGCGACGCTGGCGTTGGCTTCAGCGCTGCCGCTGACGAGCACACCGGCGGCTTTTTCAGCGGCGTTGACGATGTTGTCGGTGGCTACGGCGTTGATAACCGGTGCTGCGGGCGCTGCGGTGTCGATGCTGACGGCGCGCGTGGCTGCTGTGCTGGCATTGCCGGCGGCGTCGGTTGCCGTGGCAGTGATGCTGCCGCTGGCCGGGATGTCAGCGCTGGCGAAGGTATGCGACCAGTTACCGCTGCCATCGGCAGTAACGGTCTGGGCCGGGTTGGCCCCCCAGGCCAAGCTGACAATGGCGTTGGCTTCAGCGCTGCCGCTGACCACCACGCCAGCGAGTTTTTCAGCGGCATTGACGATGTCGTCGCCGGCCACAATGTTGATGGTTGGTGCAGTGGGTGCGATGGTGTCGAACGCTACCGTGTGCGTGCCCACGGTGCTGACGTTGCCAGCGGCGTCGGTTGCAACGGCCGTGATGTTGCCGCTGGCCGGAATAGCCGCACTGGCAAAGGTGCTGCTCCAGTTACCGCTGCCGTCAGCGGTGACGATCTGGCTGATTGTGCCCCAGGTGACGGCAACACTGGAGCCCACTTCGGCGCTGCCGCTGACCGTCACGCCGGCGAGCTTGTCAATGGCATTGACGGTGTTGTCGGTGGTAACCGGGTTGATGACTGGCGCATTCGGTGCCGCTGTGTCAATGCTGACGCTGCGCGTGCCCGCCAAGCTGGGGTTGTTGGCTATGTCTTTGGCGATGACGCTGATACTGGTCGTACCATCAGCCGGCAGATCGCCACTGGCAAAGCTAGCGCTCCAGGCGCCGGTGATGTCGGCCTGCACGGTCTTGACTGCAGTGCCCCAGGTGGCCACCACTGTGGCGTTGGATTCTGCTGTGCCGCTGACCACCACACCTGCGGCTTTTTCAGCGGCATTGATGATGTCGTTGCTGGAGACGGTGTTGATCAGCGGTGCGTCAGGCGGCGTGCTATCACCGCGGCCGGGCGTGTTGACAAGGACGGCGTGCGTTGCAGGGATGCTGCTGTTGCCATCAGCATTCCTGGCTATGACAACAACGGTGGAATTGCCATCCGCGGGAACTTCGTTCGCGGCAAAGCTGGCGCTCCAACTGCCATTACCTGCAGCGTTGACGAGTTTGGCGGCTCCGCCCCATATGACCTGAAGCGCAACATTGGCGTCTGCCGTGCCACTGACCGTGACGCCAGCTTGCTGCTCCGTCAGGTTGACGTTGTCGTCGAGTGCAACGGTGCCGATGGTCGGTGTGTTGGGAACAGCGGTGTTGATGGTCACAACACGGCTGGCCGCCGCGCTGGCGTTGCCGGCATCGTCCGTTGCAACAGCCGAGATGTTGCCACTGGCCGGAATGGCTGTGCTGGCGAAGGTGCTGGTCCAGTTACCACTGCCATCAGCAGTAACGATTTGAGCAGGATTCGTGCCCCAGGTTACAGCGACGCTGGCGTTGGCTTCGGCAGTACCACTAACGACCACGCCAGCAGCTTTTTCAGCGGCATTGACGATGTCATTGCCGGCCACGATGCTGATGGTCGGCGTATTGGGTGCGGTGATGTCAAAAGCTACAAGGCGCGCGCCTGCTGCGCTGGCGTTGCCAGCGGCGTCGATGGCGACGGCGGTGACGCTGCCGCTTGCGGGGATGTCGGCGCTGGCGAAGGTACGGGACCAGTTGCCGTTGCCATCAGCAATAACGGTCTGGGCCGCAGTGGTGCCCCAGGCCACGCTGACAGTGGCATTGGCTTCCGCGTTGCCGCTGACAAGCACGCCGGCGGCTTTTTCAGCGGCGTTGACGATGTCGTTGCCGGCAACGGCGATGATGACCGGCACTGTGGGTGCGGCGGTGTCGATGCTGACCGTGCGTGAGGCCGCTGCGCTGGGGTTGCCCGCGGCGTCAGTGGCGACCGCAGTGATGCTGCCGCTGGCGGGAACAGCCCCGCTGGCGAAGGTGGTGCTCCAACTGCCGTTACCCGAAGCGATGGCAGTTTGTGTACTGGTGCCCCAGTTGACAGCCACACTGGAGCCGGCCTCGGCGTTGCCGCTAACCGTTACACCGGCGAGTTTTTCAGCGGCGTTGATGATGTCGTTACCGGCCACTGTATTGATGGTCGGTGCAGCGGGGGCGATGGTGTCGAACGCTACCGCGCGCGTGCCCGCTGGGCTGGCGTTGCCGGCGGCGTCGGTTGCGACGGCAGTGATGTTGCCGCTGGTCGGAATGGCCGTGCTGGCGAAGGTGCTGGTCCAGTTACCACTGCCATCAGCAGTAACGATTTGAGCAGGATTCGTGCCCCAGGTGACAGCGATACTGGCGCCGGCTTCGGCGCTGCCGCTGACGGCTACGCCGGCCGCTTTTTCAGCGATGTTGACGGTGTTGTCGGTGGCAACGGCGTGGATGATGGGTGTGCCAGGGGCCGCAGTATCAAAACTGATGGCGCGGGCAGCGGCCGCGCTGGTGTTGCCGGCGGTGTCAGTAACGGTGGCCACGATGGTGGCGCTGCCGTCGGCGGGAAGTTCGCTACCAGAAAAATTGGTGGTCCAGGCCCCGGCCACCGCAGTGACGGTGTGACTTGCAGCGCCCCACACGACTTGGACCTGTGCACCGGACTCGGCGCTACCGCTGACAGTCACGCCAGCGGTCTTTTCCGCGGCGTTGACGATGTTGTCGACGGCAACGCTATTGATGGTCGGTGTGGCGGGCACACCGGTGTCGAGCGTCACGCCGAGCGCGGCTGAACTGCTGGATGTGTTGCCGGCCAGGTCGGTCTGGCGTGCCAGGACGGACTTTGAGCCGTCACCAGTCAGCGTGAAACTTGTAACGCTCGCCGCTTGTGCCGCACTCCAACTGGTGCCGCCGTTGGTGCTGTATTGCCAGGAAGCGCCGGGCTCGACGCCGCTGATGTTGACAAGGCCGTTGCTGGTGATGCCGTCGCTGGAAGACAAGCCAGTGTCGACAGACAGCACGAGAGCGGGGGCGCTGCTAGCCAGGGTGTCTATGGTGAGGTTGAAGCCCGGTGACGTTGGCGAAACATCGAATCCGGGCCTGCCGCTGTCGGTGATGGTTGCCGTCAGCCCATACGTTGCATTGGGTGCGAGCCCGGTCAGGGAAATATCATGGTAGCCGTTGACGATGTCGACCTCGGTGAGGGTAAACGGACTGCCAGCGACCTGTGTGGCACCCTGGTACACCTTCACGGTATTGCCAACAACCGCTGCAGTGCCGTCGGTGGCGGTGATGTCAAAGCTGACACGCAGGCTTGGCGTCGTGGCATTGGTGATGCCATCGGTGTTTGAAACGCCGGTGTCGGATGCAGCAACCAGGGCCAGCGTTGGTGCAGCCGGCGGGGTGGTGTCGAGCAAGGCGCTCTGAGCGGCGGCTACGCCAGTCAGATTGGTGGCTACGGAAACGCTGGTGTTGGCGGTGACAAGGTCAGCGGGGGATGCGCTAGAGGTGGCGCCCAACGCTTGAGTCAGCGTGGCGGGATCTTTCAAATCAACGGTAGCGCCCGAGCTGACCTTGTCGATCAGGTTGGCGATAACGGAGTTGGCGGCTGTTTCAGCGCTGACACCAACCGGGTTGTCGGCTGCCAACTGGACCACGTTAGCTACCTGTACAGCCGCCTTCTGCACGAGCAGTGCTTCGGCGTTGGCCCCGCTTTTGAGAATCGTGATCGGGTCGTAGGTGGTGAGGTCGATACCGGTGCCTGTTGGCAGACTGAGTGCCGTCAGGATGGCGGTGTTGGCTGTGCCGGTGGTGGCGCTCGGGTTGGCCTCGATATAGGCCTGCACCAGAGTGGTCATCGGCGAGATCATGGTCGAGCCTGATGGGGCTTTCATGATCGCGGTGTTGGGGATGCCGGTGTCGATGTTGACGCCACCGACCGCCATGATGGAGCCGACGACGCCGTCGGGCAGGAAGAAGTTGCCGTTGGCGTCGGTCACTACGCCGACGAGCATTTCGCTCGCTTCGGGAAGACCGTTGCCGTTGGCGTCGATGTAGATCTGGGCGCCACGTACATAACCGTCGGCCAGTTTGCCGGTGGTGACTGTAGCGGCGTCGTTACCGGCCAAATCCTGAATGGCGTTGGCGTCGTTGCCTGCAGTCGGGTCGGTGTAGGTGACCGAAACTGTTTGACCGGTGACTACTGGATTGCTCAGGGTCAGGGTGACCTGGGTTCCGGCGACGGCAACGCCTGAGACACTGTTGGGCGTGCCATTGACCAGCACAGCAAAATTGCCTGGAACTGGCAGGTGCACGGTGTCCAGGAGACTGTCATAGCTCAGCACCAGGGTGGTTGCGGTGTTGGAAAGACTTGCCGCCACTGGGGCAATGGTGTCCACCGTGATGGCGGCTGCGTTGCTCGATGGCGTGGCCGTGGTGTTGCTGGCCAGGTCGGTCTGGCGCAGCTGGATGGAGCCGGCCGCGTAAGTTGTGTTGTCCGACAGCGTGAAGCTGGTGACGCTGGCGGCTTGCGCGGCGCTCCAACTGGTGCCGCCGTTGGTGCTGTATTGCCAGGTGGCGCCGGCCTCTATGCCGGAGACGTTGACAATGCCGACGCTGCTGATGCCGTCGCTTGCGCTGGCGCCGTTGTCTGTAGCCAGAGCGAATGTGGGGGCTGCGGCGATGGTATCAACCGTGATGGCCGCTGCGTTGATTGAAGGCGTGACGGTGACGTTGCTGGCGAGGTCGGTCTGCCTGACTTGAATGGCGCCGGCTGCATACGTGGCGTTGGCCGGCAGTGCGAAACTCGTGACACTGGCAGCCTGCGCTGTGCTCCAGGTGGTACCAGCATCGACGCTGTATTGCCAGGTGGCGCCAGTCTCAATGCCGGACACATTGACAGTGCTGATGTTGGTGATGCCGTCAGTCGCACTGGCACCGCTGTCTGTTGCCAGGACAAAGCTGGGCGCGGCGGGGGCTGTGCTATCAACCGTGATGGCCGCTGCGTTGCTAGACGGTGTTGCGGTGGTGTTGCTGGCCAGGTCGGTCTGCTTCACCTGAATGGCGCCAGCTGCATAGGTGGCGTTGGCCGGCAGCGTGAAGCTGGTCACGGTGGCGGCCTGAGCGGCGCTCCAGCTGGTGCCGCCATCGGTGCTGTACTGCCAGGTCGCGCCAGTCTCGACGCCAGTGACGTTGACGGTGCCAACATTGGTGATGCCATCTGTTGCGCTGGCGCCGCTGTCGGTAGCCAGGGCAAAGGTGGGCGCCAGCGGGGCTGTGCTGTCAACCGTGATGGCCGCGGCGTTGCTTGATGGTGTGACGGTGACGTTGCTGGCGGCATCGGTCTGTCTGACCTGTATGGCGCCTGCTGCGTACGTTGTGTTGGCACCCAGCGTGAAGCTGGTGGCGCTGGCAGCCTGAGCTGTGCTCCAGGTGGTGCCGCCATTGGTACTGTACTGCCAGGTGGCGCCGACCTCGATGCCGGAAACGTTGACGGTGCCGACGTTGGTGATGCCGTCGCTTGCGCTGGCCCCACTGTCTGTTGCCAGGGCAAAGCTGGGGGCTGCAGGGGGCGTGGTGTCAACGGTTGGAGCAGGTGGCGTTGGCGGAGTTGTAGTTACCGTGATGGCTGCGCCGTTGCTCGACGGTGTTGCGGTGGTGTTGCTGGCCAGGTCAGTCTGCCTGACCTGAATGGAACCTGCTGCGTAAGTTGCGTTCGCCAGCGTGAAGCTGCTGACGCTGGCGGCCTGCGCTGCGCTCCAGCTGGTGCCGCCGTTGGTGCTGTACTGCCAGGTGGCGCCGGCTTCGATGCCTGTAACGTTGATGGTGCCAACGCTGGTGATGCCATCGGTGCTGCTGGTGCCGTTGTCGGTTGCCAGGGCAAAAGCGGGCGCTAGCGGGGCTGTGCTGTCAACCGTGATGGCCGCTGCGTTGCTTGATGGCGTGACGGTGACGTTATTGGCGGCATCGGTCTGCCTGACCTGAATGGCGCCTGCTGCGTACGTTGTGTTGGCGCCCAGCGTGAAACTGGTTGTGCTGGCAGCCTGCGCTGCGCTCCAGCTGGTGCCACCATTTGTGCTGTACTGCCAGGTGGCGCCAGCTTCAGTGCCGGTGACGTTGACGGTGCCGACGTTGCTGATGCCATCTGTTGCGCTGGCGCCGCTGTCTGTTGCCAGGGCGAAGGTGGGAGCTGCCGGAGGCGTGATGTCTGCGGTGTGATTGATGGCGCCTGATTGGGCGGTAGATACCTGAGCCAAATCTGTGGCACCGGAAATTGCCGTTGTGGCGTGAACAACTTCGGCCGCTGTTACGTTGGTGCTTGAACCCAGCACGGTGCTGATGGTTGCGCTGCTGGTCAGGTCGACGGTGTTGCCAGCGCTCAGCGCCGAACTGACTGCGTTGAGCAGATTGACGATGACGGTGTTGCCGGCGCTTTGTGCGCTTTGACCATTGGGGTCGGCCGCCGCTAGCTGGACCAGGGTGGCAACTTGCGCTGCGACTTTTTGCACAGCGAGTGCTTCGGCACTGCTCGGGCTGGCTGCCAGAGCGGCGATGGGGTCGTAGGAGCTAAGGTTGATGCCGCTGCTGGTGGGCAGGTGCATGGCGGTCAGGATGGCGGTGTTGGCAGCTGCTGCGCTGGCGCCTGGATGGGACTCGATGTAGGCCTGTACCAGCGTGGTCAGCGGCGAGATCATGGTGGCGCCGGCAGGCGCCTTCAGGGCCATGGTGTTGGCGATGCCGGTGTCGATGTTGAAGCCACCCAGCGCGATGAGGGCGCCGGTGAGGCCGTCAGGGCGGAAGAAGTTGCCGTTGGCGTCGGTAACAACGCCGGTCAGGATTTCACTGGCTTCAGCCAGGCCGTTGCCGTTGGCATCAAGGTAGAGCTGTGCGCCTCTGACGTAGCCGTCGGCAACCTTGCCTGATATGACGGACGTGGCATCATTGCCCGCCAGGTCTTGTGTGGCGTTGCTGTCGTTGCCTGACGTTGCGTCGGTATAGCTGACCACGATGCTGTCGTTGGTGAGCAGCGCATGGGCGAGGCCAAGCGTGACCGTGCTGCCTGATACCGTGACGGTGCTTACGGTGTTGACCGTGCCGTTGACGGTGACGACAAAGGCGGCCGGCGCCGGCGCGTGGAGCGCATCGAGAGTGCTGTCGTAGTTAAGGACCAGCTGCGAGCCGCCACCCGTGGCGCTCATGCCAGCCTGGATGACGGGCGCGATGTTGTCAAGCGTGATGGCCGCTGCGTTGCTTGATGGCGTTACGGTGACGTTGTTGGCGGCATCGGTCTGGCGCAACTGGATGGAGCCGGCCGCGTACGTTGCGTTGGGCGCCAGCGTGAAACTGGTGGTGCTGGCAGCCTGCGCTGCGCTCCAGCTGGTGCCGCCATTGGTGCTGTATTGCCAGGTGGCGCCGACCTCTACGCCGGAGACGTTGACGGTGCCGACGCTGCTGATGCCGTCGCTTGCGCTGGCGCCAGTGTCTGATGCCAACGCAAAGCTGGGCGCCGCCGGGGGTGTGGTGTCAACGGGTGGTGGCGGTGGCGGTGGCGGTGGCGGTGGCGCAGGGGGAGTTGTGTCGACCGTGATGGCAGCCGGGTTGCTCGAGGCTACCAGCGTGGTGTTGTTGGCCAGGTCAGTCTGCCTGACTTGAATGGCACCTGCCGCGTAGGTGGCATTGGCCAGCGTGAAACTCGTAGTGCTGGCGGCCTGCGCTGCGCTCCAGGTGCTGCCACCGTTGGTGCTGTACTGCCAGGTGGCGCCGGCTTCAATGCCTGTGACGCTAACGGTGCCGACGCTGGTAATGCCGTCGGTCGGGCTGGTGCCGTTGTCGATGGCCAGAGCAAAGGTGGGCGCGACCGGGGCGGCGGTGTCAACTGCCTGCAAGGATGTTGCGGCGGCACTGTTGCTGTGGCCCGCCGCGTCAGTGGCGACGCCCGCGGCGACGTTGACGCTGATGTTGCCGGTGAAGCCTGAGCCGGGGGTGACGACCAGACTGTAAACACTGGCGCTGACTGCAGTGAAGGCACCCTTGGTGCCGTTCAAAACTTCTATGCCAGTGCTTGTGAAGCCGGTGACTGCGGCACTGAAGGTGAAGGTGTAGGTGACTGAGCCGGCGGCGCTGTTGAGCGTGCCGGCCACGTTGTCGGTGATCTGCAGCGTGGGCCCTGCGGCCGGTGTGGTGCCAGCACTGCTGCCTCCGCCACTGGCGGCGGCGGCAACAGCGATGGCAGCGCCACCGCCGGCCAACAGGGGACCGAGTGCAAATGCCAAGGGGCCAGCGCCGGTAGCGGGTAAGGTTTCGATGTCGACGGGTGGCGCTTCTGGTGCTGCTGCAGCCGGGCTGCTCGGCACTGGCGTGGCGCTGGCATCCGAGGCCTGGGCGAACAGCTCGCTCGGCGCTGCATCTGTTGGTGGCAGGGTGTCAGTGGAGGCAAGAACCAGGGTCGAATCAAGGGCGTTCAGGGCGTTGGCAAGACGCTGTGTTTCTTCGCGATTGAGGTAGCCGGAGGCCTCGAGTTCGGTTAGCTGGGAGCTTACGACGGCGGCGTTGAAGGTGGCGTCACTTGCTGTGACCTGGCTCGATAGTTCGGCTACCTGTGTACCAAATAGCTGGGCCGAAATCTCCGGATAGGAGTCCTGGATGATTTCAACAATTTTTTGCAACTCGGCCTGGTTCTCCAGGGCGAGCGGTGTATCGGCGTCTTGCGCGTGTCCGAGTTCATGGACCAGTGAGAGGATGAAGAGCAGACCAAGACTGCTTGGCGCAGAGTCGGGACCGAGCAATGCCCTTACCTGTCGGAAAACAGCATCGCCTTTAACTGATTTTTTCTGACCTAGAGTCATTATTTTCCCCCCAGGAACCCTGAACCTAGCGCCTTTCGCGATGAGCGTTTGATATCGCCCTTTTACCGCTTGCGCATTGCTACGACTCTACGCGGGCCTGTGCAAAATGACACGGGAGAAAGTGACTGTTGTACCAAGGTCAAACGTCATGTTATTAAAAACCAAATTCATGACATTTGCCCTGATTTACTCGGGGCAAGGCGTTTCTCAGGTCCGCTCTGGGGACCGCGGTGATTTGACGGCCGGGTCAAGGCCAATCCGATGGAGGTGCAGCCTGATGAATTCACTCAGGCCCCAACGGTTGGCGACTTCGAGCTTGGAAAAAATGGAGGTCAGGTGGTTGCGCAGGGTGTGCTCGCTGATGAACAAAATCTCAGACATTTGTTTGTTCGGGCTGCCCGGATTTCTTGCAAACGCCCTCACGATGGTGCGCTCTTTTCGGGTCAGGCTGGCGATCATGGCGGCGACTGAATCGACCGGCGCCTGGTCAGCGGAGCGGGTGAATTCAGTGAAGATGCGGCTGGTGGTTTCGCGGTCGAGCCAGAGTTCCCCGGTGTGAACTTTCTCAATGGCATGAAGCAGCGTGTCGGTTGACTCTTCCTTGCGCACCAGCCCGCGCGCACCACTGAGAACGGCACGGTCGGCGTTGTGGAGATCGCGCTCCGCCGTGTAGATGATGACGCGGCTGATCTGGCTGCGCGCCAAGGTCGCCACGATGTCGGCGCCTCGGCCTTCATCCACATTGAGGTCGAGCAGCACTATATCGGGCTGGGTCTTGCTGACGAGCAGAACAGCCTCAGCGCAGTTGCTGGCCTGGCCCACCAATTCCATTCCTGGCTTGTTGCCCACGATAAGTCTTTCGAGAGCCCACAGCACGATCTGCTGGGCCTCCACCAACATGATGCGAATGGGCGCGGCGGTGTTGGACTTTGATGGCGTCAAGAAATATTCAATGTGAGGGTTGATTGCGTTGTGTTCATGGACGCAGTGGCCGCGTCGAAACGTTTCCAGGGCAATATTAACTCATTGACCATGGCCGCCATTGCAGCTGGCGCCTTCAGACGGTGGCCGTCTGGGTGATGCCGTCAAAGCCCAGTTCGAACAGGAGATCAATGTCTGCGGTCGTGGTGGCACCTTTGGCGATGACCTGCAAGCCCATGGTATGGGCAATGGTGCACAAGCTGCGCAAAATGGCTTGCGAGGTGCTGTCCTGGGCAAGGTCTTTGAGGATGAGGTGACTGACCTTGAGGTGGTGCAGGCCCAGACTGTGCAATCGACCGAGGTGGCCCAGATGAAGATTGAGGTTCTTGATACCGATTCTGCATTGAGTCGGCCGAAGGCGCTCGCAGAAGCGCTGCAACTCGGCCGGATGGCCGAAGGCAATTTCCTCTGATATATCAAGATACAAGTGCCGCGCCTGCTGTTGGTGTTGCTCAAGCTGTGCGACGATCCGCTGGAATTGATGTTCGTCGCAGACAGACTCGAAGCCAAGATTGACACAGATGGGGTGTGCGTGACTGTCCACCATGGCGATGGCACGCGACAGGATGGCCTGGTCAACCAGGGCCGCCATGTGACGCCGCCGCGCCCATGGCAGGAAGGCGCCGGCTAACAGCGTGTTGCCGGCCACGCTGGAATGGATCCGGGCAGAAGCCTCAAAATGGAGATCAGCCTGGTCGCGCCCGCGCACCGCAAGAAGCGTGAGACTGATTTCCTGCTGTTGCAAGGCGACCTCCAGAATGCGCCCCCATTGACTGGCGGGTAGCCCCGGCGCCTGGCTGACGGACGAACTCAGGACCAGAGCTTCGGCGCCGGCGCCAACCATCTCCTGATCGCAGGTGGACAGCAGGTCGGACAGTTTGCTGTGTGGCCCATCGTAGGCAGATCCATACCTGAGTTGCAACAGGCAAAGTGGCTCCGCGCTGAGCACCTGTTTGTGCAGTCTTTGTAACAGAGCCACGCTGTCGGTCTGGTTAGGCGCCAGGATGCCAAATTCGGCTCCATTGAGTCGTCCAAGCAGTGCCTTGGGCTGATCGAGCAGTGCCAGTCTTAGCTGCCCTGCCAGTTCCTGCAGCAGGTGATCGGCCTGGACGCGGCCGATTTCGCTGTTCAGTTCTGTCAGGTTGTCGACTCGGACCAGTACCAGCACCCCCTCTTCGTGGGTGTGCTGAGACTCTTTTTCAGCGGCTACGTTGCGCAGGAATACTTCGCGTGTCAGGTAGCCGGTGAGTTTGTCGTATTCGTAGGCGGTCTTGAGTTGGTGCAGCCGTGATGATTCGTCGTCGAGCAGTTTCTTGGTTTTGATCGTAAAACGGTTCATGGCTTGCACAATCAGCCTGAATTCAAGCGTGCCGGGCGGCTTGATCTCGATAAAGCGGCGTTCGGCCAGCGCCTCGGCCTGATCCACCACACGATTGAGCGGGCGGATGATGCTGCGAATAACCCAGGTGCCCAAAAGGCAGATGATGACCGAACCCAACAGGAACAGTTGCGACAGGGTGACGGCGGACTGCCAGAGCGAGTCGTACGCGACGGTGGGGTCGCTCTGCAATTCGATGGTTCCCAACTGTTTCCATCCAGCCTGCAGGTTGGCAACGCCGGCTTGTGGTTGCAGTGGCATCAGGCGCTGAAACCAGCCTGGTACCGCCACGTCGCGCGGTTCCTGCTGACGATGAACAATCAGCTTGCCGTCCGGCCCGCGATAGTCAATGCGCTGGTAATGGCCCAGATCAAACTGTGAGCTGACCAATAGTTCGGCCATGACGGTGTCGGATGCATTTTGCGAAATCGACATCGCCAGCGAGTTGGCCGTATCGAGGTTTTTTACCTTGATTTCGCTCTCGAAATAGCGCCTGGCGTAGAGCATGTTGGTGCCCGCAGCACAGATGATGGCGGCCAGGGTGATCAGCCCAACAACGAGCCATAAACGTTTTACGAGTGACATGGGATTTGCTCCTTAGAGAGTGAATTCAGCCTGCAAACGCGCCAAAACATCGCGCCACTTTGAGATTCTGGCGGTCGGGTCTGTGCCCACCGCGCTAGCACCGGGAATCCACAAATTGGTGGCGTTAAACGCGTAGACCGGCACCAGGTCGGGCCGCTTCGAGGCTGTCCTGATCTCGGCAACAAAGTTGTCCAGAATCAGCGGCTCGGCGCTCGGGTCGGGGTAATAGGCCAGGATCATGTGCGCCACAGCAGGCGCACCGGGCTGCTGCTGCAAGCGTACATACGTAAGCCGCATCCTGCTTTCAGGGATACCGGAAATCAGCAGACTGGCATATTTGGCGATGGCAAAGTCTTCACAATCGCCCGCTCCCTTGGACAGGGTTTCGAGCAAGGTGGCCCAATAGTCTTCCTGTTGCCATACGGTCTGGTCGTCGGCCCAGCGGATCCGATGGTTGAAGAAGTTGTTGATTCGTTCCAGCTTTTCGAGTTCTTTGAGCCCGCCTGGCACTGGCAGCATGGCACGCCATTCACCAACCAACCGCGCCACATCAGAGCCGTATCGGGTCAAGGCAAGCTGCTGCATCTTGTCGAGATTGGTAGCGGCAATGCTGGCCAACACGACAAGCAGGGTGAGGCCTGCTCTTGCCCAATTAAACAAATTTCGATCTCCCTTGCTGCAGCGAAGATGGTACTCCCGCCAAATAAAGGAACCTGGTATTTCTCTCATTTTTTTGCCGTTGCGATCGTCAATTCGCTGGTGCCTGTGGTTGCAACAACTTCACGCTTGCCGAAGATTTCGGCCACGAATTAAACCAGATCACCCTCTGTTTCCTGGTGCCTATACGTAAGTGCGTATACCGCGCAAACCAGGAAATGTTTTCTGCCTTGAGGCTTGACGCGGGCAGAGAAATAGCGGGCGAACTCGGAATTGTTACGACCCCGGCGGGAGCGCATGTTGTACACAAGCCCGCTTGAGCCAGAACTTTTTGTGGCTTCGCGCGACATGTGCCAGCAAATGGACCGCGCCAAGCATGCCAACTTTGTTGACGAACTGCCGCTGCTCATCACCCATGTTGCCAAACTGAACATGATGCGGCGTCTGAAAAATGAGCCGATACGCGAAGTAGATGTCTCTGTTTTGCTGCCAAGCGAAGCCACAGTGGGTCATCTTCCAAGGGTGAGCGTCTCCGACTCAGGCAGTGGCTACTGCCACTGATTTCAATGTTTCAATGATTCCAAGAGCCCACCAGTGCGTGGGCTCATTTTTTTCGGCGATACGCATGGTTTG
>Ga0194060_10001690_pt1 | contig 15809 bp, 13 predicted proteins | sample SepL225m_MetaG_FD_163427 | JGI IMG/M metagenome (GOLD analysis project Ga0194060, IMG submission 163427) | Anoxic zone freshwater microbial communities from boreal shield lake in IISD Experimental Lakes Area, Ontario, Canada - Sep2016-L222-5m | ecosystem: Environmental > Aquatic > Freshwater >...
ACTTTTAACTCTCTACATCACGCCGGTGGTTTACTACTATATGGACAGGCTGCTGCAGATGCTTAAGCCTGTATCTACCCCGGTTGTCTCCAAAACTTGACGCCCAACGGCATATCTGTATAATGCAGAAACATTTTAAGGAAGCCGGGTGGACTAGATGGCAATCGATAAATTTGAAACATCCTTGAAGAAGCTTGAAGAAATCGTAAAACGGCTGGAGGGGGGCTCCCTTTCACTTGAAGAGTCCTTAAAAGCCTTTGAAGAGGGGGTTAAACACTCCGCCTTCTGCTCCGGCAGGCTTGAGGAAGCGGAGCAGAGAATCGAAATTCTCCTCAAACAGAAAGATGGCTCCTTTAAACGGGAACCGTTTGAAACTTAAAGACAACTGACTGAAAGGCAGCGGCAATGGATCTCAAGTTATATTTAAAAGAGCAGTGCGCTAGGATCGATGCGGCGCTTGACCGTTATCTGCCGAAAGAGACGGAACTGCCGCACAGTGTCCACAAGGCGATGCGATATTCGGTATTTGCCGGTGGAAAACGGGTTCGCCCCATTCTGATGCTGGCGGCCTGCCAGGCGGTGGGGGGGGATACCGGACGCGCCATTCCGACCGCCTGCGCGATGGAGATGATCCACACATATTCGTTGATCCATGACGACCTGCCGGCGATGGATGATGATGATTTTCGTCGTGGAAATCCGACAAACCACAAGGTATTCGGCGAGGCGATAGCGATACTGGCGGGAGACGCTCTTCTGACCGAGGCGTTCAAGCTGACCAGCGACCCCCGTTTTGCCGCTGAATGCGACCCGGCCGCACGCCTTGCCGTGATCCACGAGATCGCAACCTGCGCCGGTTCCTACGGTATGGTAGGGGGGCAGGTTGTTGACATGGAAAGCGAAGGGGCACCAGACATAGACCTGCCTACCGTACAGTACATTCATACGCACAAAACCGGCGCTCTGATAAAGGCTTCGGTTGTGGCGGGCGCGATACTCGGGGGAGCCGACGCAAAAGCACTGGCGGCAATCACCCGCTATGGCGAGGCGGCCGGTCTGGCGTTCCAGATTGCCGACGACATCCTCGACATCGTAGGAACAACTGAAGAGATCGGAAAAGATGCGGGGAGCGACCAGGCTCGCGGCAAAGCCACCTACCCCGCCGTGATCGGTCTTGCCGACGCCAAGGTTGAGGCACAGAACATGATGGACGAAGCGCTTCAGGCGCTTCAGATATTCGGCTCCGAAGCCGAGCCTCTGCGGGAGATCGCACGATACATCGTAAATAGAAGAAACTGATCCCCTTTTCAAATCAGAGGAAAACAGATGTCAATCCTTGAAACGATAAACTCCCCCGAAGATCTGCGGCAGCTTCCGGCCTCCAGGCTCCCCGCCGTTGCGGCTGAATTACGCCGGATAATAATAGATACCTGTGCCGCTAACGGAGGGCATCTGGCACCTGGTCTCGGCGTGGTTGAGCTGACCATCGCACTGCACCGTGTCTTCAAAACTCCGACCGACAAGATTATCTGGGATGTGGGGCATCAGGCCTACGCTCACAAGATTCTGACCGGACGCCGCGACAGCTTCAAGACTCTACGTACCCTGAACGGGATCAGCGGCTTTCCCAAGCGGCACGAATCGCCTCACGACGCCTTTGATGTCGGTCATTCGTCCACATCAATCTCTGCCGCCACAGGGTTTGCCGCAGCCCGCGATCTGGATGGCAGAAAGAACAAGATTCTAGCGGTAATCGGCGACGGCTCGATGACCGGCGGCATAGCCTACGAGGGTATCAATCACGCGGGGCATCTCAACAAAGACATGGTCATTATCTTAAACGACAATGAGATGTCTATCGCCGAAAACGTCGGCGCTCTCTCCAATTTTCTCTCCCGCACCGCATCCAGTGAGTTTCTCCACCGTTTAAAAAAGAGTACCGAATCTTTTTTAAGCCGCCTTGATATGGGGAAAAGTGTTCTTCAGATAGCCCGCAAGCTGGAGGAATCCTTCAAGGGGCTTTTTACTCCGGGAATGCTCTTTGAGGCGTTCGGCTTTGAATATATAGGCCCTATCAACGGCCACGACCTGCCGGTTCTGATAGAGACGCTCGAAAAAGTGCGTAAGTTTGACAACGCCGTGCTGGTACACGTTCTTACCAAAAAAGGGATGGGGTACAGGCCGGCGGAGGAGAACCCGTCGCTCTTTCACGGTGTCGGGCCGTTTGAGATAAAAACCGGCAAGGTACTGAAAGGGAAAGGGGGGGCGGCCTCATACACCGCGATTTTCGGCGCCACCCTCTGCAAACTGGCCGCCGAGGATGAGCGGATCACCGCCATCACTGCCGCCATGCCTGACGGCACCGGCCTCTCAGGCTTTGCCAAAGAGTTCCCGGATCGTTTCTTTGATGTAGGGATTGCTGAACAGCATGGCGTAACCTTTGCAGCAGGTCTCGCCGCCGAGGGTTTTCGTCCGGTATTCGCTGTCTACTCAAGCTTCCTGCAACGGGCTTACGATCAGGTCTTTCACGATGTCTGCCTGCAGAACCTACCGGTCACCTTTGCGATAGACCGGGGTGGAGTCGTCGGGAGCGACGGGCCGACCCATCACGGCGCCTTCGACATCTCCTATTTAAGGCACCTTCCGAATATGACGCTGATGGCTCCGAAGGATGAGAACGAACTGCAGCACCTGCTGGCCACCGCGATCAGCCTCGGAACTCCGGCGGCACTTCGCTATCCTCGCGGAAACGGTTACGGAGTTGCGCTCGATCAGACTTTAACGACTATTCCGGTCGGCCAGGCGGAGCTTCTGCAGGAGGGGGAAGACGCGGTAGTTCTGGCGCTCGGCACGATGGTCTATCCCGCTCTGGAAGCCGCAAAATCTCTGGCTGCCGACTATGGCATCAAACTGACGGTGGTAAATGCCCGTTTTGTAAAACCGCTGGATGAAAAACTTATTCTTGAGCTGGCCGGCAAACAGAAAACCGTTATCACTATTGAGGAAAATGCACTTCAGGGAGGTTTCGGCACAGCGGTTCTCGAACTTTTTGAGCAGCGAAATCTGTCCGGAGTCAGGGTGCTGCGCCTCGGTTATCCTGACAGTTTTATCCCGCAGGGGGAGCAGCATGAACTGCGCGCCATGCTCGGTCTTGATGCAGACGGGATCGCAACCTCAATCCGCAATTTTCTGGCGCAGCCATGACCTCTTCAAAGTTAAACTGCTTCCTCCTGATATTGTTCTGCTTTTTTATCCTGCCAACACCGGATGGTTTTGCCGAACAGATAGATAACGACCCTGTCATACATAGCTCGTACGGTCGCGAGTTGATGCTTCGCGGCGAATATGAAAAGGGGCTGGAGCAGTTGCGAAAGGCGTACCTGCTGTTTCCGCTGAATCTGAACTTAAAGCGAAACCTGGCAGAGGGGTATGCAGCTTACGGCCATTTTTTCTTCAAACAAAAGCAGTACGAGCAGGCCGATGAAAACTTTGTCAAAGCGATGGAGCTCTATCCTGATGAGGCTGTCTACTCCCTTCTGCGCGGCATCTGCAACTATAATCTGAAAAAATATGATATCGCGCGTTATGAACTGGAACAGGCCAACAAGCTTAAGAGCGGGTCGGTAGAGATCCTCTACTATCTTGGGCTGATTCAGTATGATACCGAACATCGTTCAGAGGCGATGGAGTTGTGGGAGCAGGCGCTCAAAGTTGCGCCAGGCCGCAAGGAGATCATCGACCTTCTGGCAAAGGCACGCAAGGAGACCGCCGTTGAATCCGGCATGGATCGTGGCCACAGTTCGCGCTTTGATCTTAACTATGACCCCGACGTTAATACCTCCCTTGCGCTCTCAATTCTTGATGTGCTCGAATCTGCTGCTAATCAGGTCGGTGCCGAACTGGGGCATTTCCCGGAGGCGCGTGTTCCAGTCGCCATCTATAAGCGTGCTGATTTCAAGACGGTCACCGATTCCCCCGACTGGTCAGGCGGTTACTACGATGGCAAGATACGACTTCCTTTCGGTTCCCTGAATGAGATCACACCGGTCGTGCGAGGTGTGCTGTTCCACGAATATACTCATGTTGTTATTTTTGAGCTGACCCGAGGCAACTGTCCGCTCTGGCTGAATGAGGGGATTGCCGAGATGTTCGCCAGAATGCAGTATAACCGCCAGATGCCGGAGTTTGGCCGGGCGGCCCGCAAGGGGACATTTACTGACTTCAGAAAACTGGAGAGCGGTTTCAGCTCGCTCTCTTCGACCGATGCGGCGCTCGCTTACCAGCAGAGCTATGCCCTGGTGAATTTCATGGTAACAAGGTACGGGTGGCACCGGATAAAACAGATCCTCACCGGTCTCGGCAAGGGTATGAAATTTGAGGAAATTCTTTCAGAGGCACTAAAGGATTTCAATCTGAATTATGACGGGCTTGTGAAGGAGTGGCGGGAATCCGTTGAACTAGAAATGGCCGGCAGGTAAGTGCTTTTTTTGTCTTCCACCAAATTAAGTGGCAATGTGACAACTAAATCTGCACTAAATCCGTTTTCAGCAAAGAAAAAGACAATAAAAAAGGAGCTAAACTTTCGTCTAACTCCTTGATTTACTTATGGTGCCGAAGACTGGACTCGAACCAGCACACCCTTGCGAGCACAAGAACCTGAATCTTGCGTGTCTACCAATTCCACCACTTCGGCGTGAGTGAGGTGACTTACTATCATTTTCATTATTGCATTGCAAGCACAAAAAACAAAAAACTACAGAAAAGTGAACTCTGAGGTACTGACAAGGAGCTACCCTTCCAACCCCGAATAACTTGTTCTCCTGAAGGCAGCAACAAACGCATTTACCGGTTGCGCCATGACCTCACCCGGTCGCCCCTCCTGGACTACCCTGCCGCCATCCATCACCACCAGGCGATCTACAATATGAAAAGCCTCGATTCGGTCATGTGTCGCTATGATGGCAGCCGTTCTGGACTCGTGCAGGATACGCCCCAGGTCTTCTGCCAGCACTATTCGAGTCGGCAGATCAAGACTCGAAAAAGGCTCATCCATCAGGAGGAGTTCCGGGCGGACGGCAAAGGCGCGTGCGAGACTTACCCTCTGGGCCTCGCCGCCGGAGAGTTTATGTGCGGAGCGCCCGGAGAGGTGCCCAACCTTGAAGAGTTCCAGGCTCTCCCTGGCAATATCTCTCGCTTCCCCCCGAACCTTTCCCCGTATCCGCAACCCTTCAGCAACGTTGTCGAGCACGGTGGTATCAAACAGTAGCGGTTCCTGAAAAACCATTGCGATCTTGCGGCGGTAAGCGGTCTCTCCGGAATTTGCAACATCTTCGCCACGAAATGTTATCGTACCAGTTTCACGCTCTAACAGGCAGGCCAACCCAAGAAGCAGGCTGGATTTTCCGGCTCCGTTCGGCCCTACCACAGCAACCTTCTCTTCGGCTGCCACTGAAAAAAGCGGCAGATCAAGCACCTGAACTCCGCCGCGACGGATTTTGAGATTTTTGGCTTCAAGGATGCCGCTCACCTGGGGCGCTCCCGCTGCTGGATGACCGTCAGCAGATAGTTGACCCCAAAGGCAAGTGCCAGCAGGATCAGTGACAGGGCGATAGCCACGTCGAAATTGCCTTTACCGGTCTCCATAACTGTGGCGGTAGTCAGCACCCTGGTCTGCCCCTTGATGTTACCACCCACCATGATAGAAGCACCAACTTCTGAAATCACGCCGCCAAACCCGGCCATCACGGCAGCCAGCAGCGGCAGGCGGGCCTCCCTGACCAGTATCCAGACCATCTGGGCGCGGGTGGCTCCGAGCGCCAGCACCTGCAGCTTGAGATTGGCGGGGAGATTCTGGATCGAGGCGATTGTGATGCCTGCCACAATCGGCGTGGCGATCACCGACTGTGCCAACACCATTGCAGAGGGGGTGTAGAGGATTTCCAGAAAACCGAGCGGTCCGTTCCGCCAGAGGAAGATCGTCACGAACAGGCCGACCACCACCGGCGGCAACCCCATGCCGGTGTTGACCATACTGACAACCAGACGGCGACCTGGGAAATGAGCCAGTGCCAGCATCGTTCCGGTCGGTATCCCTATCAACAGGCTGATCAGGGTTGCACAGCAGGATACTTTAAGCGAGAGGAGAGTTACCGCAATGACCTCGCTGTCAAGAGAGAACACCAGGCGGAGTGCCTGCAGTATGCCGTCCAGTATCAGATCCATCGGTTCCCTTTCGTAGATGCTGTTTTCAAAACAGAAAAAGCCCCTTCTCTTAAGTAGAAAAGGGGCGTAGACAAGCCACCGGCAGCGGCGTATCAAGCACTGGATCCCCTTTTCAAAGGAGGGCGAGACCGTTTCCGGCAACACCCGCAGGGCGTACACCATGAGGATTTTTCCCTTTTAGGCGTGACGTCTCGGAGACTGGCAAATGTTGCGGCACTATAGCGGCAAGGTAACGAAGTGGCAAGGATTTTAAATCAGTAAATACCGTTTCTCATCCGCTTCTGAATCATTGCGTGGAGCAGTTCATCAACGTTTGCCGCTGTGATTCCTGAGCGAATACATATTTCATCCACATCTTTCCTGATGGAAGGAATTTTCATATCCCCCAGCCGAACAAAATGCCCTGACCGTTTTCCGACCTGAAAAACCGCCCGTTCATCAGGTTCCATCCCGATAAAAGCTTGGAGAAGATCGAGCAGACGCTTTTTATCGTGCGGAAGAGTGCCGTCGATCTCCTGCAGAAGATTGTAGGAGTGGTCACTTTTAACAGTGCTGGTTATCCGGTCTAACTGTTCAATCAGAAGCAGAATTTCCTCCGCCTGTGCAAGATCGGAACTCCATTGCTCGCGGAAATTATCCTCACCGTCAAAAAGAGTGGCGTGATCCAGCAGATGCAAAGTCCTGAAACGGATGAAATCAGGGTTTATCCGGTTCAATGCGTCAGCGGTTTCTATGGCATGATCGCGAGAAAACCGGCGCCCTCCGATACCGGTCAGAACATATTCGGAGAGTTCTATGCCGGCCGCTTTCGCTTTTAATCCGGCCTTGATATGAATCTCCTTCGACACCCCCTTGTTGACCCTCTGCAGAATTTTATCCGAGGCGGTTTCCATGCCGATATGAATCCGGTTCAGTCCGGCGGCGGCGATCTCCGCCAGATCAGCGTCGCTTATCCGGTTTACACTGTCAGAGCGGGCGTAGGAGGTAATTCGTTCCACCTGAGGAAAGCGCATTTTTATGTGGCGCAGGATGGAGATGAGGTTTTGGGGTCTGATAACCAGGGAGTCAGCATCCTGCAGAAAGATCGATCTCATCCCGTCTGCCAGCCAGTTCCCCGCAGCGTGGAAGGCAGAGTGTTCAGATGGCAAGAGATTCCGGGCACACCCCTCATGCGTATTTGATGCATCCTCCAATTCCGTGATGAAACGGTGGACGATGTCGATATCTTCAATGACGTCCGCCACAGGTCGCAGAGAAAATTTCTGTTTCTTGTACACCGTGCAGAAGGTGCAGCGGTTCCAGGGGCAGTTTCTGGTTACACGGAGCAGCAGGCTGTCTGCTTCACTGGGGGGGCGGATCGGTCCCTGCTCGAACCCCTGATAAGATTGCATAATCACAAAGCTCCTGTTATTTGTTACTTAATCTGTACCACATTTGCACTCTATCAGGTTTACGAAACGACAACACCCGGTTTTTTTGATGTGCCAACGGTTTTTGATGTTGAGAAAGCGAGCCTTCTGGGGTAGAGTAACATCCTCTTATCATTTCAGAACAAGGAGTAAAATCATGGCAAGTCTGAATAAGGTGATGCTGATCGGCAATCTGGGCAAAGATCCTGAACTGCGACACACTGCATCAGGAATGGCGGTTGCGACCTTCTCAATTGCAACCAGCGAACGCTTTAAAAACAAGCAGACCAACGAGTGGGAAAAAAAGACCGAATGGCATAATGTTGTACTGTGGGACAAGCAGGCGACGCTGGCAGGTCAATATTTGACCAAGGGGAGTACCATTTACGTCGAGGGAAAACTTCAGACCCGCAAGTGGCAGGATAAAAGCGGCAACGACCGCTATACCACCGAAATCGTCGGAAGTTCACTTGAGTTTTTAACAACCAAGGGTGAAGGGGCTAAAAGCGCTGGCAGTGACTCCTCGTTTGAACGCTCCGGCACGACAGGGTATGATGAGCCCCCCCTTCAGGAGGATGATATTCCTTTTTAGCAACCTCGAATATCCACCCTATTTTACTCACAAATGAGAGAACAACTTGTTTTTATTCACCATTACAAAACAGTCCCGCCATCTTACGTTCCTGCTCGCACGGATACTTCTCTGTTTCTGCCTCCTTGCCATGTCCGGATGCAACTCCAAAACAAAGGAGGAGTTGTACGCCCAGGGGGTTAAGCAGCTTGATAGCGGAGACCCTGGCGGTGCCATCATCTTTTTCAAGAATGCTCTTGATAAGGATCAGAACTATTACGATGCCCGCTACAAGCTGGCAAAGGCTTATTTCTCAGCCGCCAAATACGAACATGCTGAAAAGACGTTTCAGGCGGTTTTTACCCAGAATCCAGCCCGCCAGGATATTAAACTTGAGCTGGCCAGAATATACAACATCACCCGGCGACCGGAGCTGGCCATCAAGGAAGCTCGTGAGTATATCAGGCTCGCCGGTGAATCTCTTGATGCCCTTGAGGTTCTCGGCATCGCATATGCGATAAATGACCAGCCTGAAGAGGCTGAGGTTTCACTGCGGCAGACCCTGAAGCAGGATCCCACCCGAACTTCGGCCAGACTTGAACTGGCAGCCCTGCAGATCACCCGTAATAACGAAGATGAAGCCAGGCAGTTGCTGGATGAAGTGATCAAGGCCGATCCTCAGAATTCCCGCGCCTACTATCTCCTTGCCGGTCTGGAGGTATCACTCGGAAACCGCGACAAGGCGATCGCCATTTACCGCAGCATTTACGCCCTGCAGAAAACTGACTCTCAGGCGTTATACAAAGCCGGTATTCTTCATTTGGAGAAGAACGACCTTGTGACAGCCGATAAGGCAGCCTCTGAACTGCTCGGTCTTTTCCCGAGGCGGGGTGAAGGTTACCGGCTGCGTGGTATCGTCCTCTACTACAACAAGAGGCATGAGGAGGCGATCATCGAACTGCAGCGTTCCATAAAGGCGCAGCCGCATATCGAAGGGTTCTACTTCCTTGGCTTAAGTCTTTACGAGCGGGGGGAGCTTGAGAACGCCCTGAGCCAGTTCAACATGATCCTGAACAAAAATCCGGGCTACACACGGGCTCGTCTGCTGACCGGTATAATCTTCCTCAGACAGAGGCGGGTCGATGACGCTGTCTCCCAGATGCGGAAGCTGGTCAGCCAGGCACCACGTTTTGCCCTGGCGCACAACATTCTCGGTAGCGCCTATATGGCCAAGGGGATGTACGACGAGGGGATGAAGGAGTACAACCGAGCCATAGAACTCGACCCTAAACTGGTGGACGCTTACCTGAAGAAGGGGATATTCTCCCTGAACCGCGGGAGGGAAAAAGAGGCCGAAACCGATCTGCAGACAGCGATCCGGATCGCACCTGAGATAATCAACACCCGGATGATTCTGGCCTCCCACTACATGAGGCAGAAGGAGTTCCAGAAAGCTGTTCTGCTCCTTCAGCAGGGGCTGACCGGCAAGAAGATCGATGCTGCCATCTACAACTACATGGCAGCCATCTCGCTCTTTCAGAAAAAGCAGGCGGAGTGCGAGCAGTTTCTGCAGAAGGCAAAAGAGATGGATCCCGATTTTTTCGCGGCCTACTTTAACCTTGCACTCTACCATGCCGCAGCCGGCAGGAATGACCAGGCTTTTACCGAATTCCGCGCTGTGCTGCAGCGGGATCCTAAAAACCTGAAAGCGATGTTGAATATCGCCGCCCTGCTGGAACTGGTAGGAAGTGAGAAGGAGGCTCTGGAACAGTATGAAAAAGCCCTGGCCTCAGGCAGTGAGACGGCCTATCTGGCTCTGACCCATTACTACCTGAAGAAGAAAGATACGGTCAAGGCTCTGACTCTTCTGGATAAGGCCTGCGACCTGCTGCCGCGAAACCCTGCCATTCTGGAAACAAAAGGGCAGGTGCTGATGGGGGAGAAAAAGTATCGCGAGGCGATCCGGGTCTTTGATGATCTCGAATCGAGCAATCCTGACAAGGGGCTGCCGCTTAAGATCAAGGCTTACGCGATGATGGGAGATGCCGGCAAGGCAGAGGAGCTGGCTCGTCAGATCATTGCTCTTCGCCCACTCTCAGCTTACGGCTATCTCACCCTGGCTTCGATCTACGAATATCGCAACAATCTTGGCCGTGCCATCGAAGAGTTGAAAAATGGGATAAAAGCAGACCGTGAAAACCTCCAGGCTCACCTGATTCTGGGAAATCTGCTCGCCAAAAATAAAGATAGTGCTGCTGCGATGGCGGCCTATCAGGAGGCGCTGCGCATCAACCCAGATTTTGCTCCGGCTATTTTTGCAGAGGGGGCACTGATGGAGAGTCTGGGAGATAAGAAGGGGGCCATGAAGAAGTATCTGGAGACCCTGACCAAGGCAGAGAACTACCTCCCGGCTCTCAATAATCTTGCATATCTCTATGTTGACGGCAGCGGCAATGTCCAGGAGGGGCTGCGTATGGCGCTCTCCGGCTTCAAGCTGGAGTCGGAAAACCCGGTTATCATGGATACCCTGGGTTACGCCCTCCTGAAAAACGGTCGGTCGACCGAAGCACAGAAGATTCTGGAGCGTACCGCAGATCTCCTGCCAAACAACCCGACGGTTGCTTATCATCTGGCGCTGGCATACAGGCAGCTCGACGCCCGTGACCGTGCCATAGCGATGCTGCAGAAGTCGCTGACGCTCGGCGATTTTCCGGAAGCACCCCAGGCGAGGCAGTTGCTGCAGGAGTTGCGGAGATAAAATATGGTTCTCAAATATAAATTAAAACTGTTCATGCTGATTACCGGCGATCTGGCTCTGATGGCGCTGGCATACTACGGCGCCTATTTTATACGTTTCGGCGATGAAGCCACTCTACTTCTGGCTAAACGACCGGCAGGGGAGATGATATTCGTCATAATCCTGTTAATGAACTCATACCTTTTCGAAGTGTACAATCTGGAGAAGCACTGTGGCAGCAGGGAGATTCTTGTCAACGCCACCATCGCCATCTCCGTAGACTTTGTTATGCTCACCTGCATTTTCTTCATCTTCCCCGATCTTATGGTCGGCAGGGGGCTGCTGGCGATCCTGCTGATTCTCTTTTTTGCCGTGCAGTACGCCTGGCACGTCGTCTACATACTTGGAGTCAAACACCCGTTCATGGCAGAGAACCTGCTGATCCTCGGCACCGGTTCGACCGCAAGAGCAATGGGGGACATTATAGCAGAGACAACTTCTCGCTTTCACCACAGGCTGACCGGTTATGTCGAGTGTGGCGAAACATCCGATCCCCCGCAGGTGCCGCTGGAGATGATCGTAGGTGAGGGGGGCGATCTACAGGAGATTGTACGCCATACACGCGCAAGTGCTGTCGTCGTTGCACTCTCTGAAAAACGGGGCATGGTTTCTTTCCGCAACCAGCTTCTCAACTGTAAATTTATGGGGGTATCTATCTACGATTCCCCGACATTCTACGAAGAGGTGACCGGCAAACTGATGCTGAGCTACGGAAATATAGGAGACGAACTTATCTTTTCGTCCGGTTTCAGATTTGGTTCCAACCTTGGCGTAATGAAAAGGGTTTTTGACATCTTTCTGGCGCTTGTCGGGTTGCTTCTGGTTCTCCCTTTTTTCCCGCTGATCGCCCTGCTGGTGAAGCTTGACAGTCCAGGGTCGATATTCTACAGCCAGGAGCGCGTCGGTCTTATGGGAAAGATGTTTATTCTTTACAAATTTCGTAGTATGCGGCAGAATGCCGAGCTATTAACTGGTGCTGTCTGGGCACAGCAAAACGATCCGCGCCTCAGCGCTATCGGAAGTTTTCTAAGGAAGTGGAGGATTGACGAGCTACCGCAGTTGTTTAACGTGCTGAAAGGCGAAATGAGTTTTTTTGGGCCTCGCCCGGAGCGACTGGAGTTTGTAGAAAAACTTACCGCTGTTTTCCCGTTTTATCCGAAACGACATTTCGTAAAGCCCGGTATAACCGGTTGGGCTCAGACAAGGTATCCGTACGGCGCTTCGATGGAAGATGCGTACCAGAAACTCTGTTATGACCTGTACTACATCAAGAACTCATCACCCTGGCTGGATCTTCTCATCATTTTTGAAACGTTCAAGGTCGTTATTTTTGGTCGTGGGAGATAACAAGATGTCACTGTTCAAGATTCTGATTTTGATATTTTCTTTTTTCGTACTTACGGCAACGGTGCCGAGTGGTGCGACGGCAGGTGACTATGTTATAGGCGAGGGTGACAGCCTCAGCATCTCTGTCTGGGGTGTTGAGCGTCTTAATTTTGGTGTCACGGTACGCCCTGACGGCAAGATAACGATTCCCGGTTTTGGTGATATCCTTGCGAGCGGTTTTACATCGATGGGTCTGGCTCGTGATTTAACCGTCAAACTGAAAGAGATGGTCAAGAACCCGATCATATCGGTTACGGTCAGCGGGATAGCGAACAGCAAGATCTACGTTTTCGGCAACGGTATCAAATCCGGTATCTTTGACGTGATCCGCCGCACTACGCTGCTGCATATTCTCTGCACACTCTCTGATTTGAAGGGTGCCGACTTAAGCCGCTCCTACGTCCAGCGTAACGGCAAAAAGATCAAGGAGAACTTCGAGCAGTTAATCATCAAAGGTGACACCGGCGATGATATCCTGCTTGAGAACGGCGATGTTATCTTCATGCCTCTTCTGCAGGAGAAGTTTGTCTATGTTCTTGGCGAGGTAGGTTCCCCCAAGGCCATTTTGTACCGTGATGAGATGACGATTCTGGAGGCTATTTTTGATGCGGGTAACTTCACCAAGTTTGCCGGCCAGAATGATGTAACGATCATCAGACAGGAGGGGGGCAAAAAGGTCTTGATCCCTGTCAAGATGAAGAACCTGCTGAAAAAGGGTGACTTGAGTCAGAATATCAAGGTGTCACCCGGCGACTACATCATGGTGGAAGAAAGTCTGTTCTAAAATGTCATCACCGGTTCAGGAGTACAGTAAATATCTTTATCTGCTGCGTACCTATCAGAGACGCTTTGTTATACTCAGCCTCGCCATAATGACAGTGGTCACCATCTTCAGTTATCTTACGCCGAGGAAATATGAGGCAAATACCGTTGTTTTTATAGAAAAGAGTATTATTACCGAGCTGGTGAAGGGAATAGCCGCCGTCGCTACAATTGACGACTCGATAAAAGTTTTAACATATGCATTAAACAGCCGTGGTCTGATGCTGAGAGTGATAAACGATCTTGACCTCAACCTGAAAAACCGGAGTGACGGTGACATCGAGAAGATGATCAGCGACTTTAAGAAGAGCACCACCATCAGTGTCAAAGACAGAGACCTTTTCACCATCTCCTTCAAACATGCCGACCCTAAATTCGCCCGTGATTATGTAAACTCCCTCGTCAGAAGCTACATAGCCGAAAACGTCTCATCCAAACGTGACCAGTCGCTTGACGCCAGCCATTTTCTGGTAGATCAGATAGGGAACTTCAGACAGAAGGTTGACAAGGCCGAATCTGCTGTCATCGAATACAAACAGAAGTCTGGCGGTGTCTTTAACCTTGATGAGAGTTCGATCCTGCAGGAGATTCACTCGGCTCAGCAGAAACTCTACGATCTTCAGATGAAACGCAAGGTTGTGGAGGGTCAGATGAACTACTCCAAAGCCGGCACGAGTCCTCAGATGGTGAAGCTTTCCGCTCTGCAGAAACGGCTGGACGAGCTTAGGGTCATGTACACCGAGAACTATCCGGAAGTCCAGGCGACCAGATCTCAGATCGAGGCTTTGAAACAGGATATCAAAATGCGTCCCGCCAAGCTTGAGGGGGGAGCGTCACTTGACCCTGACGAGATGGCGCGACTTGAAACGGAACTGAAGGCGTTAAAAGAGGGGGAGTTGCAGCTTAACCGCTTTATCGCCACCAACCAGGCGCTGCTGAGTAATGTCCCGACCTCGAAGGCCAACCTCGAAAAACTTGAGTCTGAAAAAGAGAGCCAGAGACAGATGTACAACACACTCTTTTCGCGTCAGAACCAGTCTGAGGTTGCGAAAGAGATGCAGCTCCAGGATCGCACATCCACCTTCCGAATTGTTGATCCCGCCGTGACCCCGATCCGCCCGACCAGCCCGAACCGGGTCAGGATAATGCTGATGGGGCTACTTGGCGGCGTTGTCGCAGGAGCTGTTCTGCTGCTGCTTGTTGACACGTTTGACCAGACGGTCAAGTACATCTCTGATTTGGATGATTTTCAGCTTCCGGTGCTGGCTGTGATACCGATTCACCGCTCCCCGCTGCAGATTCAGGCTGCTGCTGCAAGTCTCTTTCGCTTCTACCTTGCGAGCGGCACCTATTTTATGTTTCTGATGGGATTTCTCCTGATGGAGTTTATGCAGATGACGGTGATGGACAGGATATTAAACGGCATCGGCCTCCCTGCCATGGTGCAGAAACTTTTTATATGATGGAGAGATTCCGCTTTGCTTGAACCGGCCTACGAAGTTTTGTAGAAAAAGTATGTTTGATGTACCAGAAGCAGACAGAGGCGAATATTTGATGAGTCCATCCGACAACATCACAGATGATAACATGGAATCCCCTCTGGAGAAGTTTGCCGACCCGATGCTCAGGGTTGGGAGCAGCGACAACGAGCCTATCGCCGAGGAGTACCGCAAACTTAAATCGGTTATTGTCCAGACCGCCCGCAAGAAAGGCTTTCCTTATACCTTCATGGTTGCGAGCTCGATCGGTAACGAGGGGAAAAGTATTACCGCCGTGAACCTTGCCCTTAACCTTGCCAAAGAGCACGAGAACAGCGTGGTGCTGATCGACGCCGACCTTCGTAAACCCTCTCTGGCCAAATACCTCAACATAAAAGCTGAGTTAGGTCTTGGGGACTGCCTGCGTGGTACGGCGAACCTTTGCGACGCGCTGGTACATGTAATGGGGGACAACCTCCTGCTTCTCCCTGCCGGTGCGCGGATATCGAACCCGGTTGAGCTGATATCCGCTCAGCGGATGAAAGACCTGCTGGCAGAGTTGCGGGAAACGTATCCGGATGCATTCATCATCATTGACACATCTCCGCTGCTCCTTTTTGCCGAAGGTAGAATCCTCTCAGCGATGGTGGATGGCGTACTGTTTGTTCTGATGGCCGGTGGTGCGAGCAAGCAGCTTATAGCCGAGGCACTTGAATCGATCAGGGAAGCGGAGATCCTGGGTCTTGTCTGCAATAAGGCGACCGAGGTTATTCTTCACCGTGGTTATGGATACTATAACTATTACTACTACAACTATTATGACAACTACCACCGTAAGGATAGCGGCAAGGGTGCGCGGAACAAACCTGGCATTTTTTCCAAGATATTCAGGCCGTGAATGGGGAAATGGATTCTCTTAAAAACCTCAACCCGCCTCAGAAAGAAGCCGTGCTGCATGGCGAAGGCCCGCTGATGATTCTGGCTGGGGCCGGTTCCGGCAAGACCCGCGTCATCACACAACGCATCGCCCATCTCATCCGTGAGCGGAGAGTGCGCCCCTGGAACATCCTGGCTGTGACCTTTACCAACAAGGCGGCTCATGAGATGGCCGAGCGGGTGGAGAG
>Ga0194060_10001692_pt1 | contig 15797 bp, 15 predicted proteins | sample SepL225m_MetaG_FD_163427 | JGI IMG/M metagenome (GOLD analysis project Ga0194060, IMG submission 163427) | Anoxic zone freshwater microbial communities from boreal shield lake in IISD Experimental Lakes Area, Ontario, Canada - Sep2016-L222-5m | ecosystem: Environmental > Aquatic > Freshwater >...
TCCGGAAGATCTGAAGGTAAATCATTTTTAGCTTTATCAACGGCATCTTTCACTCTTTGCAAAGCTTTATCTACATCTTGATTGGTATTAAACTCAACACTGATTATTGAAAAATCCTGAACTGAATTGCTCGTAACTTTTTTAATACCTGTAATTGATTTTACCTGTTTTTCAATTGGCTTGGTAACCAAATTTTCCATATCAATTGGCGATGTTCCCGGATAAACAACTGTAACCAAAATGCTCGGAAATTTTACTTCCGGAAACTGTTCTTTTGGCAAACTCATGTAGGTAAAAATACCTGCAAGCGTTATAATTACCGACAGTATATATATGCTGGTTTTATTATCAATAGACCAACTTGATGGCTTAAATTCTTTTTCTAAATCGTGCATAATTTTATTGTGATTAAATAATGAAATGGCTGTTCATTACTAATTAAAACTTCACTAATTCTCCGTCATTCAAATCTTGATACCCTGTTGTAATCATCAAATCTCCGGTTTTTAAACCTTCTAATATTTCGGCACTTCCGTTATAAATTAAACCAACAGTTACATTTCGTTTTCGGGCAACCATTTTTGTGCCTTCTTTTACTGCAACAAAAATATGATTATGCCCATCGATGTATTGAATGGTGTTTACCGGAACAACTACTGAATTATCTTTTTTGTAATCGATTATACGAACAACTGTAACCATATTAGGTCGATAAATATCTTCACCCGAAAGTTGCATTTCTACATTAAAAGTTCGCGTTAATTGATTAATGTTTTTTGAGCTATAGGTTACTTTTGATTTCACTGATTTGTTAATGTCAGGAAAAAACAATTCGGCATCATCATTTATTTTTACTTTTGAAGCATACGATTCAGATATATCTGCTTTTACTTTCAACTTATCCAGATTTACCACTCTAATTGCTGGTATTCCGGGAGATACAGACTGTCCCACTTTAATTGCAACCTCATCAACTGTACCACTAAAGTCTGATTTAATAAAATATAAATCTAGATTTTCTTTTATGGTTTGCATCTGTTTTTCTAATCCTTCTTTGGTATTTTTTGCTTGCAAATATTGCATCTCACTACCGATGTTTTGATCCCATAATGATTTTTGCTTTTCATACATTGTATTTGCTAATTCATATGATTTACGAAGAGCATCAAGTTGTGCTTTTATTGGTTTAGCATCAAGTTCGGCAAGCACTTGTCCTTCCGAAACATGTTCTCCTGTTTTTACATTTATTCTGTTTACAACCGAAGGAACTTTTGCTGTGTAGCTTACATTTTCATCAGCATCAACTCTTCCCTGAACATCAATGCTATGTTCAAACGAACTTTCTTTTACTGGAGTTACCAATACAATTTTTACTTTTTCATTAGCATTCAAATCAACACCACCTGATTTTAATTCTTCTTCAATGGTTTTTATTTGAGATGCAATTTCGGCTTGTTGCGCCTTTAATTTTTCAAGTTTGATTTTTTGTGCTTCAATGTTATTTCCTCCACATGAAACGAGTGTTAGCATTACTGAGAGAGAAATAAAAAAAATAGTTATTGTTTTCATTTTATAATAATTTTTCATGTTTAGTTTAATAATCCTAGCGCTTTTTTGAGGTCGATTTGTGCAACAAGTAAATCGTACATTGAACCAAGGTAATTAGTTTGTGATTGCTTAAGATCGTTCTCTGCAGTTGTTAATTCAAGTGTTGAACCTACTCCGTTTTTATATTTCACATTTGCACGATCGTAAATTGACTGAGCCAATTCCATGTTTTTCTTTTGCAATTCCAATTGTTCTTTTGAACGTTCTAATTTTATACGCGTTAGTTCAATATCATTTTCAATACTCTGCTCTAAATTCTTCTTAGAATTTACATACTTGTTCATTACCAAACGAGACTGCTGAATTTGTGCTGACTTTCGAAATCCATCAAAAATCGGAACGTTTAAATTCAAGGCAAAAATTGTTGTTGGAAACCATACTTGCCCTAGATTACCAAAATCGGTTCCCAATTTTGAAAACTCTGGACCATATGAAACTCTCTGTGCGGCAAATGAAGCACTTAATGTAGGAGCATAACCTAACTGATAACGCTTGATATCATATTCCTGAAGTTTTATTTGCTGTTCTATTAATTTATAATCTGGTCTCTGAGAATACTCAATTTTAGCATCTATTGGCGTAGCAAAATCAGACTTAAATATTTTCTCAATATTATCTGTAAGCAAAATGCTATCTTTTACATTTATGCCTAATTGTAATTTTAACACCATCAATGAAATCAAATATTGATCAGCAATTTTATCACGTTGAATTTTAGTATTTGAATAACTCATCTCTAACCTGTCGAGATCAATTTTTTCAGACAATCCGTTTTTATAATATGCTCTGTTATCACTTAAAGTTTTTTCTAATGTTTTAATTGTATTATCAAGCATCAATACATTAGCTTGAGTTAATAAAACTGCATAATAGATTTTAGTAATGCCGGTAGTTATTTCTATTTCAGTTGCCTTTACTCCCAATCTTGCAAGATTTACATATTCTTTTGCCGCTTTAACTCCAAGAAAAAATGATCCATCAAAAATGAGTTGGCTAGCTGAAATGCTTCCTGTTAATGTATAAGGAACTCCAAACTTAAATTTCATATAATCTGATGGATTCGCTTTAGGATTAAATGCAATTGCCGGTGCAAGTTGAGTAGGTATGTCTAAATAATCAGTAAAACCTCCAGATGCATTTATCTGGGGCAAACCTCCTGATAGTACTTCCTTAACTTTCTTGTCTGCAATTTGTTGGTCAATTCTTGCATTTTGAACATTGTAATTATTCTTTTTTGCTAACTCAACTGCTTGTTGCAAAGACAGTGAAACAACTTCCTGTTTTTGTGCTTTTAAATTAACCGCACAAATAATTAAACTTATTAATAAAATAATTTTGGATTTCATGTTGTATTAATTTTTTATTTCTTTTAATCGTTCGTTTAAAATTTTCAATCCTTTATCGGTACAAATTGCGCGAAGATGATATTTCATTACTTCGAGATGCAGTTCGACAAAGTGCTTATTTTCATGCATGTTTTTTTCAGGACTAATAATAAAGTCAATGAGATGAACATAAAGTCTTGCAATAAGTTTTTCATTGATATCTTTATAATAATATCCTTTTGATTTACCTAATTCTATGTTCTGTAAAACATTTTCAAAAACATACATTGTTGTAAACTCGTTAATCTGATCCCATGCCGGTTTAAAATACTTCTTGAGATCGAAGAGAACGCCCGGATTAATTTGTCTGCGTCTGTCGCTCAATGTATCTGTTACTTTAAGCATATACGTTATCGGGTCATCATTGGTTGAAACAACTGATTCACATTGTTTGCGTTCATCACATAAATATTGTGTAACAGCTTGGTTCACTAAATCATTTTTGTCTTCAAAATACTGATACAACGTTTTTTTGGAAATACCCAATTCACGCGCAACATCGTCCATGGTTATGCTTTTAAAGCCAAACTTCATAAACAACGCCTCTGCCTCGTGCATAATTTTTACTTTTATTTCGTCTTGCTGTAAGCTCATTTATATTTTTTACAATTCGAGGGCGCAAATGTATAAACTTTTTTTATAACGGAAACTATTTTTGTGTTAAAAGTTTATTTAGTTTTCAATCTATTGTAATCGTGTGACTTATTTTTATCAGGATATTACGAAATAATGTTAAAAATCATCTTGAATATTAGCCGATAAAAATACAATTTGCGACAGTATGAGCAACTCAAGAAAACCTTATATTGTTGGAATTACCGGAGGTAGTGCAACCGGGAAGACTAAATTTTTGTACGAACTTGGAGCATTGTTCTCACAAAACGAGGTTTGTATTTTGTCACAGGATAATTACTATAAATCAAATGATTATCATACAAAAGACGAAAATGGCCATATTAATTATGACTTACCAACTTGTATCGATTTGGATGCTTTTCACGCTGATATTCAAAAACTTTGCAACAATGAGGTTGTAAAACGAAGGGAATATAGATTTCAACATGAAACGCAACAAGGTGAATGGCTTGAGTTTTATCCAGCACCAGTTATCATTATTGAAGGATTGTTTATTTTTTATAAAGAAGAAATATTCAATTCATTCGATCTCAAAATATTTATCGAAGCCAATGAGAACATTCAGTTGGAAAGACGACTAAAGCGAGATACGGTTGAACGCAATATCTCTGCCGATTATGTTCTTTACCAATGGGAAAACCATGTAAAACCTGCTTTTGAACTTTATCTGTTACCTTATAAAGAAAAGGCCGACATGATTATTAATAATAACAGCCATTTTAATAATAGCCTAAAAGTGGTGGAAGACCATTTCAGGTGTATTTTAAAAAACAAGTCAAATACCAGGTAATTTAGTCTAAACAGCTTCTTAAACATTGATTTTTAGGGTTTTTCAAAAACTTTGCATTTACATAGTGTAAAAACTATATTTGCCCGCTTCGAACCAATTGAAATTAACAATCATTAAAGAATAAAATGAAAAGTAAAGGCGCAGTTAAATTATTCGCAATCGCACTTGGACTGGTATGTCTATTCCAGCTAAGTTTTACACTTATTACTTACAGAGTAGAAAAAAGGGCAAAAGAATTTGCCAACGGTGATGCGGAAAAAGAAAAAATATACATCGATTCGATATCACGTGAACCGGTTTATAATTTAGGATTTGTAAAATACACTTACCTACAATGTAAAGAGCGTGAGTTAAACTTAGGACTCGATTTACAAGGTGGTATGAACGTTACACTAGAGGTTTCTCTAGGTGATTTGATTCGTTCATTATCAAACAATAATCCTGATGTTAATTTTAATAAAGCTATTTCTCTAACCAATGAGAAAATTAAAAAGAGCACAAAAGATTATGTAACCCTTTTTGGTGAGTCGTATAAGGAAGTTGAACCTAACGGTAAACTTGCTGCAATATTTGCCAACCAAACCAATAAAGACAAAGTAAAAGTTAGTTCAACAAACGAAGAAGTATTGAAATATATACACGATGAAGCTGCACAAGCCATCAATCGTTCATTCCAAATTCTTCGTGCACGTATTGATAAGTTTGGGGTAACACAACCAAACATTCAAAAGTTAGAAGGTTCGGGAAGAATTTTAGTGGAACTTCCGGGAGTTGATAATCCTGACCGTGTTCGTAAACTATTACAAGGAACTGCAAAATTGGAGTTTTGGGAAACATTTGATAATCCTGAAGCATACAAAAATCTTTCGGCTGCTAATGATATTTTAAGTAAAGTACTTTCTGTCGAAAACGGAAGTAACGATTCATTGAACAGCGATACCGCTTCTACAGCATCAAGTGCATTAGCCGGTATCGGAAGTAAAGCATCAATTCAAAAAGACACTTCTTCATCTGTTGCGGATTCGAACAAAACCAAAATCGATAAAATCAAAAAAGAGAATCCATTATTCGTTTTACTTCGACCGTATGCTGACGAACAAAATCGTTTGGTAGAAAAAGGTGCAGCTTGTGGTATTGCAGCTATTAGAGATACAGCTAAGATTAATGCTTACCTAAATCGTCCTGAAGTTAAATCTGTTTTACCATCAAATATTCATTTTGCATGGAATTACAAAGGTTTCGGAAACAACAATGATGCTGTTATATTATATGCATTGAAATCATCGAAGGATGGAAATGCATCATTAAGCGGTGATAAAGTAATTGATGCACGTAAAGATATTTCGCAAACCGGACAAACGGAAGTTGCGATGAATATGAATGCTGAAGGTGCTCATACTTGGAGAAATTTAACAAAAAATAATGTTGGTCACTCTATTGCCATTGTACTTGATGATGTAGTTTATTCTGCACCTAATGTTCAAAATGAAATTCCTAACGGACGTTCTTCAATAACTGGTAGTTTTACAGCAGAAGAAGCATCCGATTTAGCAAACATTTTGAAAGCAGGTAAATTGCCTGCACCTACAAAAATTGTTGGTGAAGCAATTGTTGGTCCTACACTCGGTTCTGAAGCTATTCATTCAGGATTATCTTCATTTGTAATTGCATTGTTAATCGTACTTGCTTTCATGGCATTTTATTATAACAGCGCAGGTTTAGTTGCCGATGTGGCCTTGTTTGCAAACGTATTTTTTGTGGTCGGGGTTCTTGCCTCGCTAGGTGCGGTATTAACTTTACCGGGTATTGCCGGTGTGGTACTTACAATAGGTATGTCGGTTGATGCGAACATTTTGATTTTTGAACGTGTTCGAGAAGAAATGCATCACAATGCGAAGAGCATCAAAAATGCGATTAGCGATGGATTTTCTCATGCCATGTCTTCTATCCTCGACTCAAACATTACTACATTATTATTGGGTATCATTCTTTATGTTTTCGGAACAGGTCCAATTCAAGGATTTGCTACTACGTTGATTATTGGTATTTGTACTTCATTGTTCTCAGCAATATTTATCACTCGTTTAATTTTCGAATGGCAGTTAAACAAAGGAAAAGCTATTACACTTTGGAGAGCAGCAACCGAAAATGTATTTAAAAACATCAATATCGATTTCGTTGCAAAACGTAAATTATACTACATGTTCTCTGGAAGTATTATCACACTTGGAATCATATTCTACTTTATTCATGGTGGATTTAACATGGGTGTTGACTTCAAAGGTGGACGTACTTATGTAGTTCGTTTCGAAAAAGAAATGACATCAGATCAAGTTCGTGATGTACTTGCTACACCTTTTGGTTCGCAACCCGAAGTAAAAACTTACGGAAGTTCTAGTCAGTATAAAATTACTACTTCGTATTTAATTGATGATGCTTCGGAAAATGCTGAAAGCAATGTGGAAGCAAAATTAAAAGAAGGATTATCAACGCTGAAAACGAAATATGAAATCATGAATTCGCAAAAAGTGGGTGAAACCATTTCTGCCGATATTAAAACAAAAGCCATTTGGGCAATTTTGCTTTCATGTATCATCATGTTCCTTTACATTTTCATTCGTTTCAAAAAATGGCAATATGGTTTAGGTGCGGTTGCGGCTTTGGCTCATGACGTACTGGTTGTATTAAGTGTGTTTGTTATTTTAGAAAACATCATGCCTTTCTCACTCGAAATCAATCAGGATTTTATTGCAGCAATTTTAACTGTAATGGGATATTCGATGACAGATACCGTGGTGGTATTTGATAGGATTCGTGAATATTTAACACAACGTAACAAAGCTGATTTGGATAAGAGTGAAAAAATCACCGTTATCAATTACGCTTTAAATAGTACGTTGAGCAGAACAATCAATACATCGTTAACTATATTCTTTGTATTGTTATCAATCTTCGTATTTGGTGGCGAAACCATTCGCGGGTTTGCATTTGCATTGTTAATCGGTATCGTTGTTGGTACTTATTCTTCATTGTGTATTGCAACTCCAATTGTTGTTGACTTTGATAAAAAAGACAAGAAAGACTAATTGTAATGTCAGGTGTTTCCACCTGACTCATAAAAAAAGCTGTTCAGAAATGAGCAGCTTTTTTTGTTAAAATATTTTTTTTAAGGAGTTATTCAAATAAGTTAAATTTGCTTCATAAATATAACAATGAGCCCATCATTTAATACTGTAAGAAATTTATTATCTGAAAATATTTCTTCTCTAAAAGAAGAATACCCCATTGAGAGCATTGGCATTTTTGGATCTATAACGAGAAATGATTTCGATACTGAAAAAAGTGATGTTGATTTGATAGTAGAATTTAATGGTGAAATTGGTTATGGCTTTATTGAACTTGCCGAAAAACTCGAAAAATTATTGAATAGGAAAGTAGACCTTGTGTCGAAGAGAGCTTTAAAACCAAGGCATTGGGATTATCTTAAATCAAGAATTATTTATGTCTGAACGCCCTGTAAAAATTTTATTGGAAGACATTCTTGATTCGATTAGAAAAATTGAATCCTATCTTAACTCAACCGATTTAGAACATTTTCAAAACAATGAAATGATGTCGGATGCGGTAGTTCGGAATATTGAAGTGATTGGAGAGGCGATAAATAAATTACCTGAATCTTTTTTGAATTCAAATCACGAAGTTGAATGGCATAAAGCAATTTCAATGCGAAACAGATTAATACATGGCTATTTTGAAATTGATTACAAAATTGTGTGGAATACCTGTAAAAGCATTTTACCTTCACTAAAGATTCAAATTGAAAGTTTGCACAATACGCTTTAACCTAAACATAAATATTTTCTTAAAAAAGCTGTTCAGAAATGAGCAGCTTTTTTTTTATGCAAAAATAGTAACAGAAATATATAATTTTGATTGACGAAACATTCAATGAAAAAAACATTAACCATATTTCTATTGCTGTTTTCTTTTATTACAAAAGCGCAAGGTGTGTATGATGATTTTATATATACAAGAAAAGCATCTGAAAAAATTCCAAATCAAAATGCAAAGCCGATAATTTCAGCTGAAGAAAAAACAAATCAACTAGCCAGCAACATTGAAAAGCTCATACGCGAAGGAAAATTTAAGCAGGTTGAAAAATTTCTGTCTAACGAAAAAATAATTTTGAATGATGCCGAATATTTTGAGCAACAAACAAACGAGTACAAACCATTTATTCCTAAAGCTTATTTGCTCGACAGTTTAAATGCAAGTGGTAATGATAAAAACGACCATTCGAAATACATGGTGTACTATACATACTCATATCAACAACCCGGTATCGAAATATTTAATTTCAGAATATATTTAGTTTTTCATCTCGAAAAAGAAATAGTAAAAAGTATGGATATAACTTTCGCAAAGTTGCCGAAGTAACAATGAAAAAATTACTAGCAAATACTTTTGATTCTATTTGCTAAAAATTATGAAAACTAAAATACACATATTATTTTTTGTTATCACACTTACAAGTGTATCTATGAGTTGTAACAAGTGCCCAAAGCCTGCTGACCAGAGAACCACCCATGTTAGGTCTGATTTTACTCAAAATGTTTTGCCATATTACGATAATGCCATTATCAAATTTTTAAGAAACAAAATTGATACTGTGACTTTCTTTGGAGGAAATATAATTACCGGATATACCGATGGATATACTCAAGACGAATGCCCTGTGTTGGTTCATTGCCAGTTTATGAGCCAACAATTTTCCGATAATCAAAATAATATAATTAATCTTAAATATTCAGTATCTGCACCAAACGAGGGAGAATATTCAGAATACAGTGTAACATTTAATCAAGATTATTTTGGAAAATATGCAGCGATAGATATAGCATCTATTGATAACCATGATTCAATGTATGTGTTGGGGAAACCTTATGCTTCACCTTTCAAAATGGTTTATAATCCAGATACTATTTATTTCCGTAACGGTATCATAAAGATAAAATATCAAAATACCATTTACGAAAAGATTCCTTAAGCTTTTCCGCTGTTCAAAAAACTACACCTTCACAAACCCTTATCCACAACTGTGTAGATTTCGGAAAATTTAAACCGCCATGCTATTTTATGTTTGAATAAAATAATTGCACATGAGTCTGTTAAGTATATTGCTTCAAACAACCGTTGCCATAGCAAAGCCACAGGAAGAAGGTTTATCAGTTTTTGGATTGCTCATCAAAGGTGGTCCAATTATGATTCCGATTTTATTGCTGTCCTTGTTTTCGGTTTATCTTTTTGTTGAACGTTTATTATTCATCAACAAAGCCAGTAAAATTGATGCCAACTTGGTAAATAATGTGAAAGACATGCTTATTCGTGAAGACATCAAAGGAGCGTTAACATACTGCGAACGTATTCCTTCACCGTTTTCAAAATTGGTTCATAAAGGTTTATCACGTTTGGGTTCACCCATTCGCGATATCGAAAGTGCCATTGAAAATACTGCCCGCGTTGAAGTGTATAAAATGGAAAAGAACATCAACTTGCTTGCTGCAGTTGCTGCGCTCGCACCTATGTTTGGCTTCCTCGGAACTGTTGTGGGAATGATTCGTGCATTTTATGATATTTCGATGAGCGACAATATCAGCATCGGAATTATTGCCAGTGGTATTTATGTGAAGATGGTTACTTCGGCATCGGGATTAATTGTGGGTGTGTTTGCGTATATTTTTTATACTTACCTCAATACAAAAATTGAACGCACAGTAAACAAAATGGAAGTAACAGCCATCGAGTTTCTCGACATACTTTATAAACCTATTGCGTAATGAATTTTAGAAAAAGCAAATACGTTCACGCGGAAGTACAAGCAGGAGCCTTATCGGATATCTTGTTTTTCCTCATGCTTTTTTTCTTGATTATTTCAACGCTTGCCAGTCCTAATGCTATAAAATTATTATTGCCTAAAGCACAAACCGGCAAATCAATTCCAAGTCAGGTTATTAATGTATCGATATCAAACGATTTAAAATATTACATCAACCAAAATCAAGTTACAATAGAAAATATGCAGCAATTATTGGCTGAAGAAGCAATGAAACACGAAAACCCTTCGGTTGTGCTGCGAATGGATAAAACCATTGCTGTTGATGAAATGGTAAAGGTGATCGACATTGTGAATAAAGCAAAAGTACCAGTGGTAATTGCCATTGATAAAGGAAAATAAACATTATTGAATAAGGAAAATTACAGGCCTCGCTTGTTCAGTTTACGCGGGGTTTTCTATTTTATAAAAAATTGCATTGTGCTGATAACTGTTCACTTTTTTTTAATGTTTAAAAACCTCTGCATAAAAAACTGCCACAATAGTTTTATGGATGAAACTTATAGTTGAGTTTTGTCGTTCAAATAAAAAAACATGAAGCGGATTTTATATTTAATATTTTTATTTCTTTTTGTTCAAACAGCATTTGCACAGTTTGATCCTCAGTCTGAAATAAAAGAGCCAAAAGATGTTAAAGAGAAATGGCATAATTTCTGGATGTCGAAAAAACTGAAGAACGCCACACACCAACGCGATTCGCTGAATGATTTAGTTATTGCCTTTAATAAAGACACCACTCAACGCGGAATAGATTATCGATATCTCGATTCGTTGTTTAAAGAGCTTACTGCACAATTTAGCGATTGCACCGAAAAAAATAATAAACTGAAAGCACAGTATGCCGAAGTAAATGCTCGTTATAATCAGTTAATGAAAAACTGTTTGACAGATGCAGAAAAATACAGCAATGCACTTAAAGTAAAATCTGAAGAATTAGCAGAGCGCGAAAAACGATTAGCCGAACTCGAAGCAATAATACACACACAGGATTCGTTGGTAAATTCACTTAATAATGTAGTGAAAAGAGCCCTGCTCGCATTCAACTCAGATGAACTTACTGTAGAAATGAAAAACGGAAAAGTTTATGTTTCGTTGAGTGATAAATTATTGTTTAAATCAGGAAGTGCTGCAGTTGAAGACAAAGGAAAAGATGCATTGCAAACACTTGCCGAAGTATTAAATAAAAATAAAGACATTGACGTGTTGATTGAAGGACATACTGATAATATTCCAATCACAACAGCCAAGTACCCTGATAATTGGTCGTTAAGTGCTGATAGGGCATTAAGTATTGTTCGTTTATTAAGTGATAATTACAAAGTAAATCCTAAACGATTAGAAGCTGGGGGGCGAGGAGAATTTTATCCAAAAGCCTCAAACGAAACAGCCGAAGGACGAGCAAAAAATCGTAGAACAGAAATCATCTTAACACCAAAATTAGATGAGCTCTACAAACTGATTGAAAAAAATAGGAAGTAAGTGAAGTGGATAGTTTAGGTTTGAAAGGTCGGGGTGGTTCCCGGCCTTTCTTTTTTTTGTTTACTTATTTAAAATTTGTTAGTTTGAATGAATGTTTAAATTAAAACTGCCAAAATATTTGTTTGGGATTTTGGGATTTATATGTCTCATAATTTTCTCAGGAGCCTCCTTTGAAAATAAATATTCTGATAAATCTATTTCTATCAATCCAATAGTTAACAATAGATTAAGTATAGGTGCAAAACACCTTATTGACAATGCTTTTGAAGGATTAGATTCAACAAAATTAATTGATTATCACATGCATATTGTTGGAACTGGAGATTTAGGGTCCGGCACATTTGTAAAAAAAGAAATGTTAACTTATTCTCATCCTTACAAGCACATAAAATTCGATATTTATTTAAATGCAGCTGGAGTTAAAAATTCCAAAAAAGCAGATGAAGAATATTTAATTACACTAATCAGCAGAATTAGAAACAGTCATTATCAAGGTAAATACTGTTTACTAGCTTTTGATAAAAATTATTACGTGGATGGAACACCTAATTTAAAGAAAACTGAATTTTATGTACCGAATGAATACGTTTTTCAGTTAGCACAAAAATATCCCGATATATTTATTCCTGTCATTTCTGTTCATCCGTATCGCAAGGATGCAATTGCGGAATTAGAAAAGTGGGCTCGCAAAGGAGTGCGAATGATAAAATGGTTGCCGAATGCCATGGGCATAGATCCCTCAAGCCCGAAGTGCGATAATTTCTATCGAAAAATGAAAGAAAATAATATGCTTTTACTTACTCATGCAGGAGAAGAAAAAGCTGTTGATGCAGAAGAAGATCAAAAATTCGGAAATCCTTTATTGCTGAAAGTCCCTTTAGATGCAGGCGTAAAAGTAATCATTGCACATTGTGCGAGTTTAGGTGATGCAGAAATAAAAAATGATGACAAAAAAATCACAAAGCGAAAAAATTTCGATTTGTTTATGGAATTGATGCACGATAAAAAATATGAAAATTTATTGTTTGCTGATATCTCTGCTATGACACAATATAACCGTATGGGGATTCCACTAAAAACAATGCTCGACAATACTGAATTGCATAAAAGATTAGTGAACGGAAGTGATTATCCATTACCTGCAATAAATTTTTTGATACGCACTTCTTCACTTGAAAAAGCCGGCTACATTACGAGTGATGAGAGAAGATATCTAAATGAAATTTATACATACAATCCTCTCTTATTTGATTTTGTTTTAAAACGAACTATCAAATCGCCTATAACAAAACTCAAATTTTCCAATTCGGTTTTTATGTCAAATCAATTGCTGGGTTTCTAATTCTGGCAGCTTTTTTTCATAATTAACTTTTAATCATTCTCGATTGTTTAATTTTACTTCCATCGTTTTTAAATGGACCTTCTCCAAGAGAGAATAAATAAATTTCAGGTTTTAATGTTTCAGCATATTCGTGCCAAGCCTCACGAAAATCGGAATTCAACAGAATTAATTTTTCGAGAATAGATTCAGCAAACTTCTTTTTCAAATCATCTGTTGGAGTTTCAGTTATCTCAAAATAAAATGCAGGTCTCACTGTTGCATTTTTCCCTTCCAAAACTGATTGACAAAACGAACGGGTAATTTTTGCCAACTCTTTATCGGCATACAAGCATTGTTCAATATCTTCTGGATAAATATTCGCTCCCATGATGCTGATAGTAAAATCGCGCCTTCCGTAAATCCACATGAAAGGAAAAGTAAGGTTTTCATTTTCTTCACCTTTTGTTAATTCATCAATATAATATCCCAACGATTTTAATTTTTCGCGCATTTGATCGTAACGACTTATTCCTCCTTCATCATGAATATTGTATCGAATTCTTGGTGATAAAACTGATTTTCGTGTGATTGTAAAAATCAATTCGCGATTATCACTCACTTCAATATAATGCATCAACGGATTGTATTGAAATATCATTGGCAATCGTGAATCTTCACCAAACAAAACTTTTCTAACTTCAGGATTTTCTCTTGCAAGTCTTCGTATAGCAACTGATAGTGGAGTTTCACCTCCAATCCCAATTTCTAAATCAGTTGCACCATAACCGCTAAAAACTTTTTTAAATCCAGGTAATAAATAATCTCTCAATCCTTCCGACATTCCTTCTCCACCAACCAAGGCTGAGATAGAATATTTCTCCCAAGGAAAATTATTTTCTTTGGCATAATCATACAATTGTTTCAAAAACGGAGGATAACCACAAATAAGATAATTGTGAGACGTCCCGAAAAATTCGAGCGTATGTAAAATCTTTCCAATATCCGGTCCGGTGTTTTTTACTATTCCATTTCGTTGCAAAGCAATTCCCATATTTACTCCTGTTGCCCAAGCGCCCATCGAAAATGCATTGATGGTAAGCCATGGTTTTTTTCCAAAACAAAATGTTGAAAAATAAGAAATAAAGGCATGTGATTCTCTTCTTTCTCTCAAACTTCTTACCCAATTAAAAGGTGTGCCGGTGCTGCCAGATGATTCGTCAATTGCTATATGTGTTGAAGGGATTTTTCCGTCAAAACATCTTTGCTCGGTTGGATATTTTTTGATATATGAATCTTTATCTGTGAATGGAATGTCTTTCCATTTTTTTATCTCTTTATCTTTGATAAAATCTTTGTATGCCGGAATATTTTTTACAGCAAAATAATAAATTCTTCTTGCTCTTATATAACTGGTCCACTCCAAGTATTTTGGTGAAAGAAAACGAAACCCAGTTATAAAACTGCTGTAACTTTTTGCCACAAAATATAACAACACATCACGAAATGAAAGAGCTAAAAAGCTAATTCTGTCAGTTAATAAGGGACTTTTTTTATTTATAATTTCTGATCTCATTTGGATATGGTTTAAGGAAAAATAAGTGAAAAATTAAAATGAATCTATTTCTTTAGCCGTTTAAACATTATTCCTGCCATAGGAAATCCGGAAAAATTTTCCACTAACCGAAGTTCAGCTTCCAAACTATCATTACTTTTCATCGTTAATAACCAAATTTCAACTTCTTTTTTTTCTACCGGATCTTTATCATAAATTTTTCCGATGGAGCCACATTCAATCGTGTAATCAATTCCGGAACCATAATTTTTGTGAAGCTTTCCGTTAATAAACGCAGCATTTCCAATTTTACCTGAAACAGTTTTATTATTATTAATTTTTAAAGTAAAAATTGCTGTATCAGATGTAAAATTAAACTTCATAAATTTTGGTGAAGTACGAACCGTAACAACAATTTTTCCGCTAACCCAATCACCACTATATTTTGCAGGAACTGTCCAACTGCTACAACTACTAATAAATAGTATTAAACCCAATGAGAAATAATTGAACAATATGATTTGATTTTTACAGGAACTATTTTTCATATTCTTATCCTTAATTATTGTTTTTCAAATTGAATTCCATCTATCCAAAAACTACCCGGTGAAAGAACTTTCGCTTCAAACCTTAGCCACATTCCAGTGGGAATAGTATAGGTATATTCAAAATATTTCCATGTGTCAATTGTTTCTTTTGATTTTATAACGATTCCCTTCTCTCCTCCTTTTGCACTAACTCCATTTACGATAATCATATAATCGCTACCTGTATTTTTTAGCCAAAAACTTATCTTGTATTTCCCTCCTGATTCTGTATCAAAATATTCTTTAAATATTCCTGGATAAACTCTGTGCTCTGTTTCAAGTTTTCTTACAATACATTTCAAACTTTGTTTACCTTCTTTATAATCATCTTTATCTACATAATAATCAAAGTCAACAAAATCGTTGCCATTTTTAGTGTGCCCGTTTACCGAATGTTTTGAATAGAAATACCAGTTAACGGGAACATCCTCCTTAGTAACTTCAAACCCTAAATTTCTTCCTGCTTTTTTATCACGCTTAACACTTCCGAAACCTGAGTCTGGAACAATTTGACAACCATTTAATGAAAGGAAGATACTAAGAAAC
>Ga0194060_10001695_pt1 | contig 15788 bp, 24 predicted proteins | sample SepL225m_MetaG_FD_163427 | JGI IMG/M metagenome (GOLD analysis project Ga0194060, IMG submission 163427) | Anoxic zone freshwater microbial communities from boreal shield lake in IISD Experimental Lakes Area, Ontario, Canada - Sep2016-L222-5m | ecosystem: Environmental > Aquatic > Freshwater >...
CCATGGTCTGCGGGCTTTGGTACAAAGTACGCAAACCCCGCAACGCTACCTACGGGAAGTGCATTTGGTGTTGCCTTTAACCCTGCGGGTACCGACATTGCTGTTGCGCATGATGTCAGCCCTTACGTTTCAGCCTATCCTTGGTCTGCAGGGTTCGGTACAAAGTACGCAAACCCCGCAACGCTACCTACGGGCACAGGTGAAAGTGTTGCATTTAATTCTACGGGCACAGCAATAGCAGTAGCACATTTAGTGTCACCAAACGTTTCAGCTTACCCATGGTCTGCGGGCTTTGGTACAAAGTACGCAAACCCCGCAACGCTACCTAGTCTTAATGGTGTTGGCGTTGCCTTTATCTAACATCTAACAAAGGAAAAAAATGACAGAAAATACACAACCAACTGCAGTAGAGAGCAGACAGGATGAGGTTGATACATATACCAACAACATCCTTAACTATGAACGCCTATTGGCAATCCTTGACGGTAACTGGGATAGCGATCTAGTACACCTTAAAGACATTGAGGCACAAGAAGCAGCTCGCCAATGCCCTATGGATCGCTTAGAGCGCCTCGCTGTTCTACAACAGTTCGATCAAGTGACTAACCTACTCAAGACTGAGATAGTCGAACGCGCTAAAGCTGCTGCCATTTTGGAAATCCTTAAGGCCTAATGCTTAAAAGTCAAAATGGTTGGCCTGCATCTAAAGACCAGGGCGAGATAGGTATTAAGTCCTATCCGATACCTGGTATCTCTATCAAGTTGCGCTGCGCTGAGGCAGTGGCCCCATTACTTATTGGCTTTGCTAGTGAGTTCCATCTATTGATTGAGCCTATAGATCATGGCTCACTTGATGATTTTGGTTACTGTTATAGGTTGGTTAGAGGCAGTGACGTGAGGGTGAGCAATCACAGCTCTGGTACAGCCATCGATCTCAATTCTAGCAAGCATCCCCTGGGGCAGGTTGGAACATTTGAGCCAGGCAAGGTACCCATGCTGCGAGCCTTAGCCCATAAATACGGACTGGTTTGGGGCGGTGACTATCGAGTGCGTAAGGATGAGATGCACTTTGAGATAAGTATTGATGCAGTCAAAGTGGCGGCATTGATAAAGAAAATGGAGCTAAACAATGAATAAGGAAAAAACACTAGCCATATTGGCATCTTGGGGCAGATCCTTTGCCGCCGCTGCTATCACGTGCTATATGAGTTTTGAGTCAGTTACGCCTCAGATCATTATCAATGCTGGACTAGCTGCAGTTTTACCGGTAATTCTGCGCTGGTTAAACCCAGCCGATAAAGCCTTTGGCAGAGTGACTAAGTAAATGGGAGTCCAGGCATGGATAGCAACGACAGTGGGGGTTATTGCTATCCTGTCTGGTCTGTACGGGGCTATGAGGTTTATTGTCAAGGCTCTTTTAGCTGAGTTATTACCAGATGGCAACGGTGGTCACAATCTAAGGGGCCGTGTCGATCGTATAGAGCTAAAAGTAGATCGCATCTACGAGCTGTTGATAGAAAACAAGCTCAGCCGATAGCGTGTCGCTTGCCTTATGTCGGTGTCTGGGTTCATACTTTACCTACAACGCCGAGAGGGCTAACTCGGATAGGTGAGCCTTATCGGCCTTAACAAAGGGCGATTATGAATAGTTTAGATATAATTTTATATATAACTGGTGCTGTCGCATTATTCTTGATTTTTACTGTTGGGTATTCAACAGGCCACAAGGACGGCAAGCGCGAGGGTTACACTCAAGGCCGAGCAATAGGCCGAGCAATGAACCGTAAGCAAGTAGGCATCAAGTGAGCGGCTTTTTAGATAACTATGAGTTGGCTAATGACACGATCAAGCGCTTTTGGGTTGAAAATCCATCAGGACGCATATTGCCAATAATTGTTGATATTGATTTATCAGCTGGTTGGGTCTTATTTAAGGTTGAGGTATATAGAGAGTTTGAGGATCATCAACCAAGCGCCATAGGCCATGCTTACGGTAACGTTAATTATTACCCGGCAAACATGAAACGCTGGTTTATTGAGGATAGCGAAACCTCTGCGATAGCCAGGGCCATCAAACTCTTAACCCCAAGTGCTGAGAGGCCAAGTCGTGAGGATATGGAAAAGGTAGAGGCACTAAAGCCTGTGCCAGATAACCAAGACTTTTGGGCTACCAACCCTGCAGCTGAGGCAATTCCAACATTAGCTCAAGCAGTAGAAACTCTTGCTACCCAGATGGGGGCAAGGATTGAGCCAGGTGTACCATCGTGTAATCACGGGGCACGGGTCTGGCGTAGCGGCGAAAAGAACGGTAAAGCCTGGGGCAATTACAGCTGTGTCGAAAAGACTAGGGCTAATCAGTGCGCTCCCTATTGGTATGTCCTTACCAGCGATGGCACATGGAAACCTCAAGTATGAGCAGATACGTGGAAGTTATCAACATTAAGACTATGAGCGCCAAAATCTTAGATAATGGTGTTGTCATCTCTACATACAAGGTTGAAACCTGCGACAAGTGCTTAACGATTGCCAGGCTAGATCGTTTTGGCTATCAAAAAAGCGATCCTGCCGAAAATATTATCTGGTTTTGTAAGGATTGCAGGTAGTGACAAAGGTTGTACTCGATGAGCTAATGGTCACGCGCTCCATTGAGTTGGGTATAGAGCGAGCTAATAAGTACAGACCCCAGTATGCAGGCATTACGGATAAAAAAAACTACGATCTAATGCTACATGGTGGCAGTTTTACCGAGTTTGCGGAAAAACAGATAGATGCCGTAGGGGCTGAGTGCGCTGTAGCTGAGTATTTTGGCTTTGAGGATTTTACGCCATTAAACGGGTCATACAAAGATAAGGCAGATGTAGGCGAGAATATAGAGGTTAAACACAGTTACCTGGCTTGTGGCAATCTGCTTATCTCAGGTATAGATCGTAATGCTGATGTAGCTGTATTGGTTATTGGTCGTTGCCCTAGTTATGAGATTGTGGGTTGGCTACCGGTATTTGAGTGCAAGGCTGATAAATATAGATCAGCAAAGATATTAGGTGATAGTTACCTAGTACCAAGGGCAGATTTAAGGCCTATGGATGATCTTAACATGATAAGGGGTTGGGTTTATGAGCGAAATAAACTTTGAGTGCAGAAAGTGTAAGAAAGTAACCAAGCAGTTAGAGCGCGTAGTTACAGATAACCTACCGCCTCATGTGAAGGTATTGGAGTGTACTGTCTGTGGCGTTATGGGTGTATGCGCCATTAAAACTAAGTTGGTGACTCTACCTGACGGTAGTTGGGGTGTATGTGACTGTGTGGAGTGCAGCAATGCCAACGTATGAGTATGAGTGCATCAGTTGTAACGTACGCATAACAGCCATTAGATCCATCCATGAGGAAAATGCTCCCTATTGCTGTGGCCTGGCTATGAGGCAAATCTATGGATCCTTTGCCATTAACCTCAAGGGTAAAGGCTGGGGTAAAGATGCTTAATAGTTATCCACAAGAGCCTGTGGATAAAGCGACACACCCAGGCAAATACTTGACTAAATATGGATATATCTCGTTATACTTAAAACAGTATTTACTGTTATTAAAAGATAAGAAAGATAAAAAAAAACTAAATACTAAAACTGCAGTTAAAAACGGGATAGCTCTGTTAATAGTGATTTTAACTATAAATCAACCAATAAGTGCTAAAGCATACAATCCATCGATAGAGGCATATAAACTCTATGCTCACATGATGGTAGGTAATGATAAGCAATATAGGTGCCTGGTGCAGCTGTGGGATCGTGAGTCACATTGGCGCCCTAATGCCAAGAATCCTAAGAGCACTGCTTATGGCATACCTCAACTACTACACTTGAAGGTTACTAATCCATATAGACAGATAGAGTTAGGCATTAGGTATATTGCTAAACGTTATAGTAATAGTTGTAAAGCATTAGCTTGGCAAAAGAGAGTAGGTCATTATTAATGGCTGCATATAAGGGCGATCCACGTAACCTACGCGCCTACCGCAAGCGACGCATCGAAGTCCTCAATAGAGATGGCTGGATATGTTACTACTGTGGTGGTGATGCCCAACAGGCCGATCATGTGATACCAATTAGCAAAGGGGGTGACCCTATGGCTCTTGAGAATATGGTGGCTTGTTGTAAGCGCTGCAATTCAGCCAAAGGAAATCGCCCACAGGCGGCTTTTTTAGCCACGAGCGACACCCCCCCTGTCTTTGCATCCTCTATATCCCCGAGGACAGTCATAACGGCCCTACAAGGCCCGTGTATGGGCCAAGAGAGCCAAGACTTAACCTGATGGCTAGCAAACCTAAACAGAGTCGTACTGGGGCTGTTCGACCCAGGCTCGAAAATAAACCACTCAAAGGCATTAGCAGAGGGCCAGAGGTAGCAAAGCTGGCAGAGGAGATCGGGCTGCCTCTTTTACCCTGGCAAAACTATGTGCTCAACGATATGTTAATGATCGATAAAAATAAGCAATTCATCCGCAAGACAAACCTAGTTTTATGCGCCAGACAAAATGGCAAGAGTCACCTGGCACGTATGCGTGTTTTAGGCGGCCTCTTTCTATTCAATGAGCGTAATCATGTCATTATCTCAAGTGCTAGGGCTATGGCTTTGACTACCTTTAGAGAGGTTGTTGATGCTATTGAGGCTGCTCCGATCCTTAAGGCCCAGCTAAAACAGGTCAAGTACACCAATGGCGCCGAGGCTATTATCTTAAAATCTGGGGCAAGGTTAGATGTTAAAGCAGCTACTAGAGATTCAGCTCGCGGTGCTACTGCAGATTTTCTATTTATAGATGAGCTGCGAGAGGTCGATGAGTTGGCCTACTCTGCAGCTTTACCGGTGACGAGGGCTAGACCCAATAGCCAAACTCTGTTAGCTAGCAATAGTGGAGATGCTTTTAGCACTACCCTTAATGATCTACGAGAGCGTTGTCTAAGCCATCCTCCTGCATCGATGGGTTATTATGAATACAGCGCACCTCAGTTTGCAGCTTTGACTGATCGTAAAGCATGGGCTATGGCTAATCCTGCCTTGGGTGTCTTAATCACTGAGGCCTCAATTCAAGAGGCTTTAACGACACAAAGTACCGAGCAATTTAGGACAGAAACACTTTGCCAATGGATAGATTCGCTACAATCACCGTGGCCACACGGATCTGTTGAGGATGCCTCGGATATAACTCTCAAGATGGCACCAGGGCCTCTAACTGTCTTTGCCTTTGACGTGAGTCCAAGCAGGCGCGATGCTAGTTTGGTTATGGGACAGTTATTACCAGATGGCAAAATAGGCGTAGCAGTGTTAGAAACCTACAGCTCTCAGGTCGCAGTCGATGAGTTATCGATTGCTGCAAGCATTAAAAAATGGGCCGATCTCTACTACCCCAGGGTTGTCTGCTATGACAAGTACACTACGGCCTCTATTGCTCAGCGTTTGCAGATGAGTGGAGTACAAACTCGGGACATATCAGGCCAGGCTTTTTACACTGCCTGCTCAGATTTTCATAACAGCCTGACTAACAATCGCCTGCGCCATAGTGGGCAAGAGGTTCTGATCCAACAAATGAGCAACTGCGCTGCCAAAACTAACGACAGTAGCTGGCGTATTGTTAGGCGTAAATCTGCAGGCGCTGTTGACATACCAATAGGCCTGGCTATGGTGATCCATGTACTCGCCCAGCCTGTATCTGAGGCTAAGGTTTATAGTTAGACACGCCGAGGCTGTGGATAACCTCTAACCTGTGGATAACCTATAATCCGCACTATGGGTATATTGCAAACTTTAGGCGTATCTAAAAAAGATATAACAGCCCAGTTAGCCCCGCCCACAATGGCGCAGAATTATGGTCAAGGCATTTATAGCGGTGTCTATGGCGCCATCACTAATACAAGTACCTACATCGATCGTTATTTAGCTCTACAGGTACCGAGTGTTAGCCGTTGTCGTAATTTAATTGCTGGCGTAATTTCGAGTATTGATTTAGAGCTATATAAGAAATCTACAGGCGAGGAATTGGAAAGCCCTCTCTGGCTAGAGCAACCAGATATACGACAACCCCGTAGCGTTACTATTGCATATACAGTTGATAGTTTATTATTTTACGGTATCGCTTATTGGCGTGTTACTTCACTCTATGCAGACGATGGACGGCCTTCAGGTTTTGAGTGGATAGCTAATACTCGCGTTACCATGACAACTAATAAAGATGGCACTGAAGTACAAAGTTATTCCATCCAAGGTGAAGTGTGCCCTATGTCCGGTATTGGATCTCTTGTAACATTTCAATCATTGTTGCCAGGTGTCTTAGATACAGGTGCTCGCACAATCACTGCAGCTTTAGATTTAGAAAAGGCCGCTAGTGTCGCAGCTGCAACTCCAATGCCTACAGGATTTATTAAAAATAGTGGTGCAGATTTACCAGAGGCCCAGATCAGTGGACTATTAGCGGCGTGGAAAGCTGCACGCTCTAACCGATCGACTGCATATTTAACTTCAACTTTAAACTATGAAACTACAGGTTTTAGCCCTAAAGATATGATGTATAACGAGGCTAGCCAGTACCTTGCTACTCAGATAGCGCGTTTAATGAACGTACCAGCATATTATATTTCAGCTGATATGAATAACTCTATGACATATCAAAATATCTTAGATGGTCGCAAGGAGTTCGTAGCATATTCTTTGCAGCCATATATTAGCGCCATTGAGAATCGTTTATCTATGGATGATATTACGCGACACGGTAATATAGTTAAGTTTGCCCTGGATGAAACATTTTTAAGAGCAGATACTTCAGCACGTTTAGATGCCTTAGAAAAAATGCTTACTTTAGGTTTAATCGATTTACCTACAGCACAATCTATGGAGCAATTAAGTCCGATGGGCACAAGTGAAGGGATGATGGTTAATGATATTAACATTTAGTGGAGTAGTGCAGGCAGTAGATAGCGGCGAGCGCCGTACTATTGCAGGTAAAATTGCACCTTATGACGGCGAGATAGGTAACACCTCAGCCGGTCGAGTTGTCTTTGCTAAAGGTTCAATAGTTGCAGCTAATCCAGATAAAGTTAAGCTATTGATGAGTCACGATAATACAAAACCTGTTGGGCGCATGACTTCAATGCAATCAGCCGAGGATGGTCTATATGCAAGTTTTAAGATCAGTGCGAGCACTCGCGGTAATGATGCAATTTTGCTAGCCCAAGAACAGTTAATGGATGGCCTATCCGTTGGGGTTGAAGTTACCGCCTCAGAGCCAAAAGATAACTACCTCTTGGTGACGGCGGCAGTTTTACGAGAGGTCAGCCTGGTTGAGTCAGCTGCATTCCCGAGTGCCGCCGTGCAAAAGATTAGCGCAGCTGAGATGGCAGCTATTGAGGCTGCTAACTCAACGAGTGTTAAAACTACAATAAGTAATACCACGATCAATACAACAACAACCGAAACCGAAACAGAGAGCGAGGCCGCTGTGACTACAGCCCCCGATACATCAACACCTGATGCAACAGCACAGGAAGAAACGGCTGTCCCTGCAGTAGAGGCAGCCCGTCCAATTATCCGCGCTAATCCATTAAACAGCCAGCACGTGCGCCACGATATTACTTCAGCTGGTGCATACACAGCACGTAAAGTACGCGCAGCTCTAGGCGATGAGGAATCACGCCTTTTCATTACTGCAGCAGATGATTTTTCAAGTGCTGGCCTTGGCTTTACACCAACACAGTATCTCAAGTCGATCGTATCTACACAGGGCAACTTTGGCCGTCCAGCTTTTGAGTGCGTAGATCGCCAGGTAATCCCTGCCAGTGGTATGACGATCAATCGGCCTAAGTTCACGACGTATCCAGCTGTGACAGTTGAGGCAGAAGGTGGAGCAGTCCAAAATACAGATGCTGTGTCAGAGTATTTAACAGCAACTATATCCAAGTACAGCGGTATGCAAACGCTGAGCATAGAATTATTGGAGCGCTCAGATCCTGGCTTTTATGAGGCGGTTACTAATGAGCTTGCTAATAATTACGCAAAGGTCACAGATGCCGCTCTTATTACAGCCCTTACCGCAGGGGGTACGCAAGCTACAGGTGTAGCAGCTACATCAGCTGGCATCATTTCATACATCTCAACAGAGGCACCACTTGCTTACACAAACTCAAGCTATTTTGCTAAGAATTACCTAGCAGGAAGCTCACAATGGAGCTTGCTACTTGGGGCTACAGATTCAACTGGGCGCCCAATTTATTCAGCGGCTAACCCAATGAATAACGGCGGTAATGCTATGACTACATCGGCTAAGGGTAATGTGATGGGCCTTGATCTATATGTAGATCGCAACGTAGTTGCTACTACTATCGATGAATCAGCCTTTATTATCGCACCAGAGGCCTTTACAGTCTTTGAGTCACCTACTGCTTATATGTCAGTAAATGTCGTATCCAACCTACAGGTTCAGATCGCTATTTATGGCTATATGGCAACTATGGTTAATATCGCTGGCGGTATCCGCCGATTTAACCTCACCTAAGCAAAACTCAATAGTGGGTAGGGCATTAGCCCTTTGCCCTACCTACCTAACGTAAGGAGTACCGACATGGCAGCTACATACGTAACAGCCGCAACGCTTAAGGCTAGCCTCGGTGTCGGTACTCTTTACGATTCTTACTCTTGGATAGAGGATACCTGCCAAGCAGCGCAGGATCTCATCCAAGATTTTTTATGGTTTGACGATGCACCTGTAGTGGGAACAGCATTAGCCAATAATGTTGCTACAGTCATGGTTGCCAACCCAGGGATATTTACTACGGGCCAATCTGTAACTATCTCTGGGGCTGGTTCAACCTTTAATGGTACTTATACAATTACCGGCACCTCCCCTTACCCTGCACCTAATTTATCTGTGCCTAGCTACAATTTTAATATGATGCAATACCCTAATGGTTATAGTTTTATACAGTATGCCAAGACTGCTAGCAATCAGACATTTAGACGAGTATTACCTTACGGTAATGCCGCTGGTGAGGATACAAAAACCAATGTCTATGCCAATACACACGCTATCAACACTGCAGCTTTGATACTGGCTGAGAATATATGGACTAGCCGATTTAGCACACAAAACGGTGGCACTAGCGTAGATGGATACAGTTACTCGCCATTTAAGATGAGCAATACACTCATGGCATCGATCAGAGGTCTTTTAGCAAATTATCTTAGCCCTGGAAGTATGGTCGGATAGTGTCAGCGGCAATTACAACACTACGCAGCACGATAGCTACAGCTTTATCTAATCCTGGTGTTTGGGATACCTTTGCATTTCCACCTAGCACAATTTTAGCCAATAGCGTTGTAGTAGCCCCTGCAGATCCATATATAACGCCTACTAACAATTCAAGGGCAACAATCTCGCCTCTGGCTAATTTTAAGATCATTATGACAGTGCCTATGTTTGATAATCAGGCGAACCTTATGGGCATTGAGAATACGATAGTTGCAGTGTTTAATAAACTGGCCTCAAGTTCTTTAGTTTTTAATGTGAGTGATGTATCAGCACCAAGTGTATTAAGCGTTGCTAGCGGTGATTTATTGACTAGCGATATGACCATCAATATTTTAACGAGTTGGGAGTAAAACTATGTTCACAGACGAGGATATTGCCTTTCTTATCAAAGTAGGGCAGATCACAGAGGCACCAAAAAAAGAAACCAAAGCAAAAGAAACAACAACAGCTACTAATGAGGAGTAACAAATGGCAATTTATTTAAACAATGGTGTAGTGGTCACGCTCAACTCAGTCGCACTATCAGACCACGTAACAAGTGTAACGCTTAACCGAGTCTTTGATGAGCTTGAGGTAACGGCTATGGGCGATACAGCTCATAAGTTCGTTAAGGGCCTTGAGGCCAGCTCGATCACTTTAAACTTCTTAAGTGACCAAGCAGCCGCCAACGTCAATGCAACGCTACAAGCGGCCTGGGGTACAACAGTACCAATTACACTCAAGGCAACTGCAGCTGCAGTGTCAGCAACTAATCCTCTCTACAGCACAACAATTTTAGTTAATAACACAACAGATATTAACGGTGCCGTAGCCGATATTGCTACTCAGTCAATTACCTTTACCTGTAATTCAGTCATTGTAATTACAACGGCATAATCAACTAAAAAAGGGGCTAAACAAAATGGCAAAACTAAAGATAACCAGGGCCGATGGATCAATATCTGAGCATCAGATTACTCCACGTATCGAATATGCCTTTGAGTTGTATGCAAAAAAAGGTTTTCATAAAGCCTTTAGAGATGATGAAAAACAGAGTGACCTCTATTTCTTGGCTTGGGAGTGCATCCGTACCTCTGGCGAAGTAGTAAAGCCCTTTGGGTCTGATTTCTTAGATACTCTAACCAAGGTTGAGGTATTAGACGATAACCCTTTGGAGTAGTGGGGCGTGGTTCCTTTGGCTATGTGATCGCTCAAATAGCCGTAGAAACAGGAATCGCACCCCAGCACCTCTTAGAGTTAGATAGCATGATGTTTGCCAATGTAGTTAAGGTGTTAAATGATAGATCGAAGGAGATGCTAGATGCCCGCCGTAGAAATAAGAGGTAATACGGATCTACGGGCAGCACTACGCCGCTTTGCACCTGATCTAAGTAAGGCATTGGCTAAAGAGTTAAGAGTTGCTCTTATGCCGGTGGTAAAAGAGGCTAGAGGTTTTGTACCTGCAACAAGCGATATTATGCGAGGTTGGCAGCCACGCTCGTTTAGCGATGCACGTTTTCCATTTTATGATTCTAAGTTAATTATTAAAGGTATTACATTTAGCACCAGTGTAAGCAAACCTGATAAAAATGGATTTACCTCTAATGCTCGTATTATCAATAAAAATGCAGCGGGCGCGATCTATGAAACTGCCGGACGTATAGGGCCACAACCCTGGGTAGGCCCTAAAGCTGGTGGTAGCAGTCATAAGGTAAGTAGATCCAACTGGTCGGGTGCAGGTGAGCAATTTATTAGCAATCTAGGGCCATTAACCTCAAGCCTTAGAGGTCGTGGGCGCTTAATTTTTAGAGCCTGGGCCAATAGTCGTGGAGTGGCAGAGGGCGCAGCGATGAAAGCAATAAGTAAGGCTACAAAAGAGTTTTACAAACGCAGCAATGCGGGTACTTTAAGAAAGGCTGCATGATGTCTGATAATGCCAATGTACATATCAATTTAAACTCTAAGGCCGATCTAAAAGGATTTAAGAAGGCAGAAACAGCTTTAGATAAATTAGTAGGGGGAGCTGGCAAATTAGCTGCCTCATTGGGCATCGCTTTTAGTACAAAACAAGTATTAGCCTATGCAGCCGCCTCAATGAAGGCCGCCGCTGCAGATCAAAAGAGCCAATATATTTTAGCTGCTAATCTAAAAAATCTAGGTCTGGCCTATGCCAACGTAGATAGCGAGGCTTTTATCAAGTCTATGGAAACTCAGACTCATATAGCCGATGATCTTTTGAGGCCAGCCTATTCGCAACTAGCCCAACAAACAGGATCAATAGCAGTTACTCAAAAAATTATGGCTACTGCCTTTGATACAGCCAGTGGCGCTGGATTAGATTACAGCCAAACGGTAAATATATTATCGCAGGCATATGTAGGCAATCGTAAAGGACTTAAGCAACTAAACACAGGTTTAACTCAAACTGAGTTAGCTGCTCTATCTTTCGATCAATTATTAGTGGTGCTTAATGAGCACTTTAGCGGCGCTGGAGCGGCCGCTGTCAAAGGTTATCAAGGATCGATGGATGCCCTTAATATCACCATGGGTAATGTTCAAGAAACTTTGGGTGGTGCTCTTTTAGACTCGTTTGCTAAACTCGCTGGTAATGGAGATATAACTAAAGCAACCTCAAAGATCGATACATTTGCAGCATCACTCGCGGGTGTGATAAGAGTGCTAACAGGCGTATATGATCTTAAGACTTTAATGGATCAATTAGACTGGTCTGGCCCTTTTAACCTAATACCTCACAATAAACCAAACCTGTTAATAGCTGGGCAATCGCCAGGTGATCGTACAGCCATAGATAAAGCCAATGCAAAAGAATTAGCAAAAGCAAAAGAGTTAGCAAAACTGGCTAAATCACAAGCGGCCTCTGCCGCTGCTATATTAAAAGCAAAGAAAGCCCAGGCAGCACTTGATAAAGCATCTTTAGCTCTAGGTGCAGGCTCGGCTATGTTTAATATGGATGCTATTCAAGTCCAGGCAGCTCTACTAGCGAGCCAGGATCAGATGAACAAACTGGGTGGCTACGCAACAGATCAACAGAAAATGCAGATGGCCAACGATCTAGCAAGATTAACTGTTAAACAGGATATGTTACGCCTTGAGGAGGCTATCGCTAATAAAGATGCTGAGTCTGCAACTAAATTAGCTGCTAAATTAAATATTGATTTAGGCATTTTAGGGGCATTACAGGGCCAAGATACAACCCTAATTGATATAGATAAATTACTAGCTAGTTTTAAGCCTAAAGACCTCATCAATTTAACTAACCTAGACGATGCTTTACTTAAGTTGAGCAAGTTGATGGACATAAAGATTGATCCGTTTGCTGGTATGACCATACCTAGTTGGACGGCACCAGTGGTGACTTTGGGTAATCTTGATGCTGCAACTGGTAACTATCCTGGTGGTCAATTCCAAGGCCCGCCAGTAGTAGTTACGCCAACTCCAATCCCAGCTATTCCAGACCCAACTAATCTACTGGGCCAACTAGATGCACTCACTGGCGCCTACCCTGGTGGACAGTATGCACCCTCTGGTACTACAGGTGGTGCAACAGTAGTAAATATCAGTGCAGGCGTAATTGCCAGCCCAACTGAGTTTGCCCTATTGGTGCAAAACGCCGTACAAGCTAATAACCGTGCTGGTAATAATCTTAATTATGCAGGGGCTATTTAATGAATATCCCAACAATCAATGCCATTATCAATTTTAGTAATGGGCCTGCTTTTAGTAATACGATTGTGTTAGGTACCGGTATTTTAGATACAAACGTATTAGGAGATAGCACAGCGGTAATTGTTGATGTATCTAACCAGATTGATAGCATTGATACACGTAGAGGTCGCAACCCACAGGCCGATCAATTCCAAACAGGTAATCTAACTTTACGTATTGTGGATCAGAACGGCGATTTTAATCCTCAAAATGCCGCTGGCCCTTATTATGGCTTGTTATTACCTATGCGTAAAGTGAATATCAGCGCAACCTATATTGGAATCACTTACAACATATTCAGTGGGTATATCACTAGCTACTCAACTACTACCCCATCTGATGCTAATGAGGTGGTTTATACAACTATTACAGCCGTTGATGCCTTTAGACTCGCCCAAAATGCTCAGATTTCTACCGTATCAGGCGCAAGCGCTGGACAGCTCAGCGGTGCTCGTATCAACGCAATTTTAGATCAGATCAGTTGGCCCTCTGCTATGCGCGATATTGATGCAGGTCTAACTACTATGCAGGCCGATCCTGGCTCTGCTCGCTCAGCTTTACAAGCTATGCAAACAGTAGAGCTAAGTGAATATGGCAGCCTTTACATCGATGCCGCTGGATTCTTTACCTTTCAAGATCGCTCAGTAACTACAGGATCGGTATCAGGCACTCCCGTAGTCTTTAACGATGATGGCAGCGCTATTGGATATTACAACGCTGTTTGGCGCCTGGATGATACATTGATCTATAATGAGGCTAATATCAGTATGGTTGGTGGAACAGTACAAACTGCCTCTAATGCTGCATCGATAACAAAATACTTTTTACATAGTTACAACCAGCAAAATCTATTGATGGAAACTGATGCAGGAGCTTTAGATTATGCAGAGGCTTATGTAGCTAGCAGACAAGAAACCTCAGTAAGATGCGATGAAATTACTCTAGATTTATATACAGACAATTACACGGCAGGTACTATCGCAGCTCTTGACCTAGACTTTTTCGATCCTGTAACTATCACCACTAACCAGCCTGGCTCATCGAGTTTAAGTAAAACTCTCCAGGTATTTGGGGTATCAATGTCTATTACACCTAACCGCTGGCGAGTGACTTTTATAACTTTAGAGCCAATCATTGATGGCTTTTTATTAGATAGTGCTCTATACGGACTACTTGATACAAATGTATTGAGCTATTAAGGAGATGAGATAAATGGCAAAACAAGTATTTACAACAGGTCAAATACTTACAGCGGCACAAATGACAGCCCTACAGGCAAACGATTACAATCAAACAGTCAGTGCTAAAACTACTAGTTATGTACTGGTAGCAGCTGATGTAGGCACACGTATCACTATGAACGCTGCAGGAGCTACAACGATCACAGTTAATACGAGCCTGTTTTCAGCTGGTGATACTTTAACTTTAACCAACATAGGTGCTGGCGTTTGCACAGTAACAGCTGGTACCGCAACAGTGAGTACAAGCGCAGTGCTAGCGATGGCCCAATATGACAGCGGTACTCTTTACTTCACCTCAACGGGTGTAGCAATCTGGTTTATGTCCGATGCGGCGGATGCTGGAGCGGCTGCAGCTGGCACCCTTACCGGTACTACCCTGGCATCGAACGTAGTTACCTCATCCCTAACCTCTTTTGGTACTACGCCAGTTATTGCCTCACCTAAAATCTCATCGACGTACACTGCTAAAACCGCTGCTTACACCTTTGCCTCTGGCGATGAAGGCAACCTATTCTCAATGAATAATGCTTCTAGTGTTCAGTTCAATATCCCAACAGATGCTACTTTTAACTTTGCTGTAGGTACTGAGATCAACGTATTTTGGATCACTGGTGCTGGCCAACCAACTATCGGCGCAGTAACTCCAGGCACTACAACAGTAATCTCAACAGGTGCGACGTCAGCTACGCCTAAATTGAGAGTAGCCAACTCTGGTGCCACGTGTAAAAAACTAGCGGCTAACTCATGGATCGTATTTGGAGATATTGCCTAATGACTCCAATACTCGGAATTATGGCTAGCGCTGGTAAAGGTAAAACTCCATTTATTGCAGTTTCAAGCTCCGGCGGTTCGGGGGATTTTTCAGTCTACCCTTGGTCTAGTTCAGGTTTTGGTACTAGATACACAAACCCTGCAACGGTACCTTCAAGTGGTACCGAAGGTGTCGCCTTCAACCCTGCGGGTACAGCTGTAGCAGTTGCTGCGAGCGGCACACCTTATGTTTATACCTACCCTTGGTCTAGTTCAGGTTTTGGTACAAAGTATGCAGACCCAGCAACATTACCTACAGGACAAGCCCATGACGTTGCTTTTAACCCTGCTGGTACAGTTATTGCGGTTGCACACGCAACTACACCTTTTATTTCAGCCTATCCTTGGTCTGCAGGGTTCGGTACAAAGTACGCAAACCCCGCGAGTTTGCCGCCTGGAACAACTTATGGTGTTGCTTTTAACGCCGCGGGCACAGCAATAGCGATGTCATCCGTTACAACACCTTTTATTGTTGCCTATCCTTGGTCTGCAGGGTTCGGTACAAAGTACGCAAACCCAGCAACATTACCTTCAGGCTCTAGCGATGCAATAACTTTTAACCCTGCTGGTACAGCAATCGCTATTGCATCCGATACAACACCGTTTATTTTTGCCTATCCATGGTCTGCGGGCTTTGGTACAAAGTACGCAAACCCCGCAACGCTACCTACGGGAAGTGCATTTGGTGTTGCCTTTAACCCTGCGGGTACCGACATTGCTGTTGCGCATGATGTCAGCCCTTACG
>Ga0194060_10001696_pt1 | contig 15782 bp, 7 predicted proteins | sample SepL225m_MetaG_FD_163427 | JGI IMG/M metagenome (GOLD analysis project Ga0194060, IMG submission 163427) | Anoxic zone freshwater microbial communities from boreal shield lake in IISD Experimental Lakes Area, Ontario, Canada - Sep2016-L222-5m | ecosystem: Environmental > Aquatic > Freshwater >...
GTATTACCGGCACCCAGAACGGCTGGGCCATTGCGGGCGACTATATGTCGGCAGCCTCGTTCCTCGGGATTTCCGGTATGATCTCGCTCTATGGCTATGACGGATTCATGTACTCGGTCGGCTGGCTGGTCGCCTACATCACGGTACTGCTTATCGTAGCCGAGCCTTGCCGCAACGCTGGCAAATACACAATGGGTGACATCCTCTCCTTCCGCACCGATCCCAAACCTGTACGCGCCGTGGCCGCCATTGCGACTGTCTCCGTCTCCACCTTCTACCTGACCGCCCAGATGGTCGGCGCAGGCAAACTGATGGCGCTGCTGGTCGGCGTCCCCTACCAGACCGCCATCGTTGGCGTCGGTATCCTGATGGTCGGCTATGTCGTCTTCGGCGGCATGATGGCCACAACCTGGGTTCAGATCATCAAGGCCGGTCTGCTTGTTGCCGGCGCTCTCCTGTTGTCGGTACTGGTTATGGCCAAAGCCGGCTTCAACCCGGTTGCTTTCTTTGAGCAGATCGTTAACAGCCCGGACATCCAGAAGCATGTTGAAGTTCTGCTGCTTAAAGACGGTATTACCATAAGCGGCACAGAAGCGGGGCAGCGTTTCCTTGAGCCGGCTCTTTTCATGAAGGCTCCGCTCGACCAGATATCCCTCGGTATGGCTCTGGTTCTCGGCACCGCCGGTATGCCTCACATCCTTATGCGCTTCTTCACCGTGCCTACAGCACAGGCCGCGCGCAAGTCCGTTATCATTGCCATGTGGATCATCGGTATGTTCTACGTCCTGACAACCCTCCTGGGTTTCGGAGCAGCTATCCACGTGACTCCACAGGGCATTACACAGGTTGACGCAGGCGGCAACATGGCTACTCTGCTTCTCGCACAGCAGTTAGGCGCTGACATCGCTCCGGTCATCGGCGATATCTTCCTCGCCTTCCTCTGTTCGGTCGCATTTGCCACAATCCTTGCCGTTGTTTCCGGTCTGGTTCTGGCCGCTTCTGCCGCTATCGCTCACGACATCTATGTTAACGTCATTAAAGACGGCCACGCCGACCAGCATGAGCAGGTCATGGCTGCCCGCGTAACTTCCTGCGTTGTCGGCGTTATGGGTATCACCATCGGTATCATCGCAGAGAAGGCGAACGTTGCCCACCTTGTAGCTTTGGCATTCGCTGTCGCTTCTTCCGGCAACCTTCCGGTCGTCGTGCTGTCGCTCTTCTGGCGCAAGATGAACACAGGGGGCGTCATCGCCGGCCTGGTGGTCGGCACCGTATGCTCAATAGCACTGGTTATGGTTTCCCCCAACATGACCTATCCTAAAGTTGTTGCCGCAGGCGCACAGAAGGTTATCACCGCAATGGAGAAGAAACAGTCTGCACTTCCTCCTGGCGGCATGCTGGCAGAGAAGGATCAGAAGGCTCTTGACAAGGCTAAGGTCGATTATGAGAAGAACAAGGATGGCAAGTCCATCATGGGTCTTGACAAACCGATCCTGAAACTGAAAAACCCGGGCATTATCTCCATCCCACTCGGATTCATCGCGGCTATTTTAGGCGCCCTGATGTTCCCGAACAGGCGTTCTGAAGAGATGTTCGATGAGGTTTACGTCCGCCAGAATACCGGTCTCGGTATGGCCAAGGCTCTCGATCACTGATCGAAGAAATCTCTGTTATCTGTAATAATTCGGGGAAGGCTTTTTGCCTTCCCCTTTTTTGTTTCTCGTCACCAAGCTACTGCGGGCAGATAACCTCACTCTCCATCATGAAGGGGTTAGCTGTTTCATCGCGTAACGCAACAGATTTTGTCGCGTTTCGGCATAAACCCGCCTAACACGACCTACAGAAAAGACTTAGACGTGGCCGTGTGGAGAACCTTTAAAGAGAAGCTGCCGCAGAATCCTCACCGGAGTAAGTAATTTTTTTCTGAATCTGCATGGTGGAGCGACCGTCAAAACGCCCCCCTTCGGCAATTGTGATTCGAGCCGCAAAAATATCGCCGCAAACTTCCGCTTTGTGCTGTATCTCCACCGCATCCGTGGCACGTATTGATCCTGCCACCCTGCCGATCACAATAATTTCACGAACAGCGGCATCACCGATCAGAGAACCCGCTTCGCCGATAATAAGGGAGTCAGCGGAAACGTTTCCCTCTACCTCCCCGTCAATCCTTACGGTACCCTTCGAAGCAAGATCCCCTTTCAGGATCGATTCCGGGCCTATGATAGTGTCAAGCTTTGGCTGTTTTTTTGAGAACATCCATCCCCCCATCTGATTAGCCTGTCTCAGTTATTTCGAGCCGTTTCAAAAGATGCCGGATTCACGCGCTCCCCGTTTTTCCAGATTTCGTAATGAACGTGGGAGCCGGTTGTCACGCCGGTAGAGCCTGTCGTGGCAATCACCTCGCCCCTCTTTACCGACTGCCCGACCTGAGACATATTTTTGGTATTGTGCGCATAAACGGTGCTGAAGCCCAGTCCATGTTCGATTACCACGATGTTCCCGTTCCCGCTGCTCCACCCCGAAAAACTGACTATGCCATCCGCCGTGGCATGTATCGGAGTCCCACGGGGAGCGGTCAGATCTATCCCTGAGTGAAACCTTCTCCCGCCGTAGCGTGGATGCTCACGCATACCGAAAACGGAGCTGAGCTGACCATCCACCGGCAGTCCACGAGGCGTTGCGCGATATATGTCGCGCTCTTTCGCCAGATATCCCTTTATCTCCGAGACCTTTGCCACGGACTCTGCAACCTGGATTTTCAGCTCTTCAATATTGATCGAACCGTCACTATCTGAAGTATCCATGGCCTCCAGAACCTTTTTGGGGGAACCGGTCGAAAAGATCCGCCTGAATTCAGTTTCGGAGCGCTTGAGCGAATTGATGGTTGTTTTCATCTCCAGAAGCTGACCTGATATATGGGCGTACTTCTGTTTCATCAGGTAGAAATCAAAAGCATGATATGTCAGGGAAATCGTATATATGGCACCAACACCCGCAAAGAGCAGAAACATCCCCAAAAACGCAAAAGGCATCCTGAAATTGAGGGAACTCCCCATCGAATGCGGAACAAGCATAATGGTGACAGTAGAGGAGAGTTTTTTGATAAGCGGTCTGAATTTATGCATATACTTCCTCCTGACCCCGATAAAAATGACAACTGTGCCTGCGAAATAATTTTCTGCCGAAAAACGTGCAGTTTATAAATTCCAAAAAAGTAATAGGTGGACAACAAAGGGTGGACGGTTAACCTGAATAAGGGGGGAAACTGTATACCACATTCGTGCGGATGTTTCAAAGTATCTTTTTTGCTGATTGCTGATAATCTTCAGTGATGTGATGGTTGATGGCTTCTTTCAACTCCTCTCCTGCCCGTTCTAATTCTTCCGATGAAAGGGATTACGCATCGTCACACACAATCAACGCTTGAGCGTGGAGTGCGGGCAAATCGACCGGGTTGTCGGCAGCGAATTGGGAATGTCTCTCTCGCAAAATAGTAGTTGCTTGCATCCCTGCATTTTGCTATACATCCAAAAAGCATCAAATTTTGCTTCAGGATGGGTCGCCGATGACAATGAGCTCCAACTCGCAAGCCGCCCCCAGACAGACAGACAGACAGACAGACAGACAGACAGACAGACAGACAGACAGACAGACAGACAGACAGACAGACAGAGACTTCTCCTAAATACTGCTGTCAACAATTATTTTAACTGAACCCCATTTAAACCGGCGTTGCGGTCTTTTCCGTGAGCCGGTTTTTTGTTTATCCAGGAGGTCATAATGCCAACTACACCAACTGAACCAGGAAATGTATTACCACGAATGAACACGAAGTACCACTACACAAGGAGGCATATATGCCGAGCGAACAGATGGACAGCGTGAACGAGCAGGACACAAGGCAACTGCTGCAGGTGCTGATGGCGGTGAAAAGGGGTGATTTTACGATCCGAATGCCGGACGACTGGGCCGGCATAAATGGCAAAATTGCTGATACATTAAATGAGATAATTGAGATCAGTCGGCGAGTGAGTCAGGAGTGCGCTCAAATCGGCCGGGTTGTCGGGAAAGAGGGGAAAATATCCCAGCGGATCAACTTTGAGCCGGGTCTTGGCTCCTGGACCGACACAATTGACTCTATCAACGACATGATCAGCGACTTGACCATGCCGACCAACGAAATGGCCAGGGTAATCGGCGCTGTCGCCAAAGGGGATCTGACCCAGAGTGTGGAGCTTGAGATTGACGGCAAGGCGCTGCAGGGCGAATTCATGCGGACGGCCAAGACGGTCAACACAATGGTGACGCAGCTCAACACTTTTACTTCCGAAGTTACCAGGGTGGCTCGCGAAGTCGGCACCGACGGCAAACTTGGGGGGCAGGCAAAGGCGAAGGGTCTTTTCGGAAGCTGGAAAGACTTAACCGACAGCGTCAACTCGATGGCCAGTAACCTGACCGCACAGGTGCGAAACATCGCCGAGGTGACGGTTGCTGTTGCCAGCGGTGACCTGTCACGGAAGATCACGGTGGACGTCCGGGGAGAGTTTCTCCAGTTGAAAGACACGATAAATACCATGGTGGATCAGCTCCGCTCCTTTGCCTCCGAGGTTACCCGCGTTGCCCGCGAGGTCGGCACCGAAGGGAAACTGGGGGGGCAGGCGATTGTGCCTGGTGTCGCCGGGGTCTGGAAGGATCTGACCGACAATGTAAACCTGATGGGTAACAACCTGACCAGCCAGGTGCGAAACATCGCCAACGTCACCACCGCCGTTGCCAAAGGGGATCTGACCAGAAAAATTACCGTTGAAGCCATGGGGGAGATCCTTGAGCTGAAGAGTACCATCAACACAATGGTGGATCAGTTGAACGGCTTCGCCTCAGAGGTGACAAGGGTTGCGCGTGAAGTCGGCACCGACGGCAAACTTGGGGGGCAGGCAGACGTCAAGGGTGTTTCCGGAACGTGGAAAGACCTTACCGACAATGTCAACGGGATGGCAAACAATCTGACCAGCCAGGTGCGTAATATCGCACAGGTTACGACAGCGGTAGCCAACGGCGACCTTACCAGCAAGATAACTGTTGATGCCAAAGGTGAAATTCTGGAGCTGAAAAACACCATCAACATCATGGTGGATCAGTTGAACGGCTTCGCCTCCGAGGTAACCAGGGTGGCGCGTGAAGTTGGCGACGAGGGGAAACTGGGTGGTCAGGCTGATGTCAAGGGTGTTTCCGGTACCTGGAAGGATCTGACCGACAACGTCAACGGCATGGCCAACAATCTGACAAACCAGGTCCGCAATATCGCTCTGGTTACGACAGCGGTTGCCAACGGCGATCTGACTAAAGAGATAACTGTTGACGCCAAAGGAGAGATCCTGGAGCTGAAAAACACCATCAACACAATGGTTGGACAGTTGAACGCTTTCTCTTCCGAGGTAACCAGGGTGGCCAGAGAGGTCGGCGACGAGGGTAAACTGGGTGGCCAGGCGGAGGTGAAAGGTGTTTCAGGGACATGGAAAGATCTTACCGACAGCGTCAACATGCTGGCCGGCAACTTGACCAGCCAGGTGCGTAACATCGCGCTTGTCACCACGGCTGTTGCCAACGGCGACCTGAACAAGAAGATTACGGTTGATGCTAAAGGGGAAATTCTGGAGCTAAAAGATACCATCAACACCATGGTGGATCAGCTCAACTCATTTGGTGCCGAGGTAACCAGGGTTGCGCGAGAGGTCGGTGACGAAGGGAAACTGGGTGGGCAGGCCGAGGTGAAGGGTGTCTCCGGCACCTGGAAAGACCTTACCGACAATGTCAACGGCATGGCGAACAACCTGACTAACCAGGTGCGTAACATCGCGCTTGTCACCACTGCTGTGGCTAACGGAGACCTGACCCGGAAAATCACCGTCGATGCAAGGGGGGAAATCCTGGAGTTGAAAAATACCATCAACACCATGGTGGATCAGCTCAACTCATTCGGCGCGGAGGTAACCAGGGTTGCGCGAGAGGTCGGCACCGACGGCAAACTGGGTGGGCAAGCTGATGTCAAGGGTGTTTCAGGGACATGGAAAGACTTGACCGACAGCGTTAATCTGCTGGCCGGCAACCTGACAGATCAGGTGCGCAACATCGCCCAGGTAACTACAGCGGTTGCCAACGGCGATCTGACCAGCAAAATCACAGTTGATGCGCGAGGTGAAATTTTAGAGCTGAAAAACACCATCAACATCATGGTGGATCAGTTGAACGCCTTCGCTTCAGAGGTAACAAGGGTAGCCCGCGAGGTCGGCACCGACGGCAAACTTGGGGGGCAGGCCGAGGTTATCGGTGTTTCAGGAACATGGAAAGACCTGACCGAGAACGTCAACGGCATGGCCAACAATCTGACCACACAGGTGCGCAACATTGCCCAGGTAACGACTGCTGTTGCCAATGGCGACCTTACCAGCAAGATTACCGTTGATGCCAAAGGTGAAATTCTGGAGCTGAAAAACACCATAAACATCATGGTGGATCAGTTGAACGCCTTTGCCTCCGAGGTAACGAGGGTTGCCAAAGAGGTTGGCGACGAGGGGAAACTTGGTGGCCAGGCCGAGGTGAAGGGTGTTTCAGGGACATGGAAAGATCTGACCGACAGCGTCAACATGCTGGCCGGCAACTTGACCAGCCAGGTGCGAAACATCGCGCTTGTAACCACTGCTGTTGCCAACGGCGACCTGAACAAGAAGATAACCGTTGACGCCAAAGGGGAAATTTACGAACTGAAAAACACCATAAACATCATGGTGGATCAGTTGAACGGTTTTGCTTCGGAGGTTACCCGCGTTGCGCGTGAAGTTGGCACCGACGGCAAACTGGGTGGGCAGGCCGAGGTAAAAGGTGTTTCAGGCACATGGAAAGACCTGACCGATAACGTTAACGGCATGGCGGAAAACCTGACCGGTCAGGTGCGAAATATCGCTCTTGTCACCACTGCTGTTGCCAACGGCGACCTGACCCGCAAGATTACAGTTGATGCTCGCGGCGAGATACTGGAGCTGAAAAACACCATAAACACAATGGTCGATCAGTTGAACGGCTTTGCCTCTGAGGTTACCCGCGTTGCCAGAGAGGTCGGCACCGACGGCAAACTTGGTGGACAGGCGATCGTCAAGGGGGTCGGCGGCACATGGAAAGACCTGACCGACAACGTAAACTTCATGGCCAACAACCTGACCAATCAGGTGCGAAACATCGCCACCGTTACCACGGCTGTAGCCAATGGCGACCTGACCCGCAATATCACTGTCGATGCAAGGGGCGAGATTCTGGAACTGAAAGACACCATCAACATCATGGTGGATCAGTTGAACTCGTTCGCCGCAGAAGTTACCCGCGTTGCCAGAGAGGTCGGCACCGACGGCAAGCTGGGTGGGCAGGCGGTAGTGCGCGGGGTTGCCGGAACCTGGAAAGATCTGACCGATAACGTCAACCTGATGGCCAACAACCTTACCGATCAGGTGCGAGGTATCGCCAAGGTCGTTACGGCGGTTGCCAACGGCGACCTGAAGCAGAAACTGACGGTGCAGGCCAAAGGGGAGATTGCGGCACTCTCTGACACCTTCAACAACATGACAGACACCCTGGCTACCTTTGCCGATCAGGTCAGCGGCGTTGCCCGCGAGGTCGGAGTAGAAGGGAGGCTGGGTGGTCAGGCCAACGTGCCGGGCGCAGGGGGGACATGGAAAGATCTGACAGACAACGTCAACCAACTGGCCGCCAATCTTACCACACAGGTGCGCGCCATCGCCGATGTCGCCACCTCGGTTACCAAGGGGGATATGACCAGAACTGTCAAGGTCGAGGCGCGGGGCGAGGTTGAAGACTTAAAGAACAACATAAACGAGATGATCAGGAACCTGAAAGAGACCACCCAGCGGAACAACGAGCAGGACTGGCTGAAGACCAATCTGGCAAAATTTACCCGGATGCTGCAGGGGCAGCGGGATCTCGTCACCGTTTCCAAAACTCTGCTCTCCGAACTTGCGCCGCTTGTCAGTGCCCAGCATGGCGTTTTCTTTATCTCGGAAACCCCTGAAAACGATTCTGCGGAGATGCGCTTAAAGCTCCTTTCGAGCTATGCCTACACAGAGCGGAAAAACCTCTCCAGCTTTGTCAAAATGGGTGAAGGGGTGGTCGGCCAGTGCGCTTTTGAGAAACAGCGGATATTACTGACCAATGTGCCTGGCGATTATGTGCAGATCAGCTCCGGTCTTGGCAATGCGACGCCGCTCAACATCATCGACCTGCCGGTTATCTTTGAAGGGGAGGTCAAGGCGGTTATCGAACTCGCCTCTTTTGAATATTTCAGCCCGATCCACCAGGCATTTCTTGACCAGTTGATGGAGAACATCGGCATCGTTCTTAATACTATTGAGGCCAACACCCGGACGGAGGCTCTCCTGAAGCAGTCCCAGTCACTGGCGGGAGAGCTTCAGAATCAGCAGGAGGAGCTGCAGCAGACCAACGAGGAGCTGCAGGGAAAAGCGCGCATGTTGACCGAGCAGAAGGCCGAGGTGGAGCACAAGAACATGGAGGTCGAACAGTCTAAACTGGCGCTTGAGGAAAAAGCGGAGCAGCTTGCCCTCACTTCCAAATACAAATCTGAATTCCTCGCCAATATGTCACACGAGCTGCGGACACCGCTCAACAGCCTTCTTATCCTCTCGCAGCAGCTTACAGAAAACGCGGACGGGCATCTTGTTAAGAAAGAGGTAGAGTTCGCAAACACTATTCACGAGTCAGGCAAAGACCTTCTGAACCTGATAAACGACATCCTTGATCTCTCCAAGATTGAATCCGGCAAGGTTTCAGTAGAAGTAAACGAGATATCCTTCTCCGAAATACATGAACACGTCAATCGGACATTCAGACATATGGCCGAGGCAAAGGGGCTTGATTTTAAAGTAGAGCTGACCCCCGGTCTGCCGAAAAACATAAAAACCGATACAGATCGCCTACATCAGGTACTAAAAAACCTGCTCTCAAACGCCTTCAAGTTTACCACTCTGGGAAGCGTGCACCTGCTAATCTCACCAGCCGCCAGCGGATGGAATCCCGAGAATACCAACCTCACCCGCGCCGACAAGGTTATCTCTTTTGCCGTAACCGACACAGGCATCGGCATCGCTCCGGACAAGCAGCGGATCATCTTTGAGGCATTCCAGCAGGCGGACGGATCAACCAGCCGTAAATACGGCGGCACCGGCCTCGGACTCTCCATCAGTCGCGAGATAGCCACCCTGCTGGGTGGTGAAATACGCATCAAGAGCGTCTCCGGTCAGGGTAGCACCTTTATCCTCTATTTGCCGCAGAGTTATTCGCCGCCGGTCGGTACACAAATCAGCACTCCGGTGGACAGAGCGGACGGCTCGTCATATATCACCCCCGCAGCGAGGCAGGATATGCAACAGATGTCCGGTCAGACGATCCCTCGCCGCTGGGAGGAGAAAAGTACCACATTACTTTCGGCTGACGACCGGGAGACGCTTGAGCAGACGGATCGACTCCTTTTGATTGTGGAAGACGATAAGACCTTTGCCGGAATACTGCTGGAGACAGCGCGTGAGAAAGGGTTCAAGGGGATAATCGCGCAGAGCGGCGACACGGCTCTTGCCCTGGCGCGGCAGTACAAGCCGGACGCTATAACCCTGGACATCGTCCTCCCTGATCTGGATGGCTGGACAGTGCTTGATCGTCTTAAACTGGATCCTGAAACACGCCACATCCCTGTGCATATCATCACAGTGGAGGAGCAGCGGGAGCGAGGTCTGCAGCGGGGAGCGCTGGCCTATCTGACCAAACCGGTCAGCAAGAAGGCTCTGAATAAAGCAATTGACAACCTGGTTGTTTATCTGGAACGACCACGGCGTTTGCTCGTCGTGCAAGGTGATGAGAAAGAGCGGCTGAACATTGTGGAGCTTATCGGTAACAGCGACGTTCTTACCACTGCGGTTCAAAACGGTGAAGAGGCGCTGGAGCTTTTAAAGAAGGAGCCGTTCGAATGCATGGTTCTTGGTCTGAATCTGCCCGGAATGAGCGGTTTTGAGCTTCTGGATGAAATCCAGAAGATACCGGATCTGGCTGACCTGCCGGTAATCGTTTATACCGGCAAGGCTCTGACGAAGAAAGAAGATGCCATGCTGGGACAACTCTCGAAAGTCATCATCAGGGATGTCAATTCGCAGGAGCGGCTGCTTGATGAAACGGCTCTCTTTCTGCACCGTGTGGCCGGCAAACTCCCGGAGCAGAAGCGTCGCATGCTGGAGGAACTCTACATGGGAGACAAGGCGCTGACAGATAAAACAGTGCTGGTAGTTGATGATGACGTCCGCAATATTTTTGCCCTGACCAGTCTGCTGGAGCGGCACAAGATGAAAGTGGTGTATGCGGAAAATGGCCGTGACGCCATCGAACAGCTCAAGCAAAACAGCGGCATTGATATAGTGCTGATGGACATAATGATGCCAGAAATGGACGGCTATGAGACAACCAGCGCTATCAGAAAGATTGGCCGATACAAAAAACTGCCGATTATCGCCCTGACAGCCAAGGCGATGAAGGGGGATCGGGAAAAATGCATCGACGCCGGTGCTTCTGACTACATCACAAAACCGGTTGATACGAATCAGTTGCTCGCGCTGCTGCGGGTCTGGCTTTATCGATGAGGCTGGTGAAATGTGAAGGGTGAAATGTGAAGAGTGAAGGGTGAAATGTGAAATGTGAAATGTGAAATGTGAAATGTGAAATGTGAAATGTGAAGGGTGAAATGTGAAGAGTGAAGGGTGCAATGTGAAGAGTGAAGGGTGCAATGTGAATAGCGAAAAACTTGAGGATATTGAAATCTCGCTGTTTCTTGATGGGATACATCAGAGATACGGCTTTGATTTTCGGGATTACTCGGATGCCTCGCTTAAACGGCGCATCTGGAAGTGCGTCCATAGTGAGGGGCTCCAGACGATCACCCGGTTGCTTGATCGGGTGCTGCATGACCCGGTCTGCATGGAGCGGTTTTTGATGACGGTCTCTGTGGATACGACGTCAATGTTCCGTGATCCCGATTTCTACCGCGCATTTCGGCAAAAAGTCGTGCCGCTTCTGCGCAATCTGCCGTTAATCCGGATATGGCATGCCGGGTGCGCCTCTGGCGAAGAGGTTTATTCCATGGCGATCCTGATGCAGGAAGAGGGTCTGTACGACAAGTGCCGGATCTATGCTACGGATATGAGCGAAGTTATCCTGGAAAAAGCGAAGAGCGGCATCTTTCCGCTCCGGTTCATGCAGGAATATACCGGAAATTACCTGAAAGCGGGGAGTCTGGGTGGATCGTTTTCCGAATACTACACCGCCAGCCATGAGCATGTCCTGTTCAAGCCGTCCCTGAAAAAAAACATCGTCTTTGCCCAGCATAATCTGGTCACAGACGGTTCATTCAACGAGTTTCAGGTTATTATATGCCGTAACGTGATGATATATTTCAATAAAAAACTTCAGGACAGGGTACACCGCCTCTTCTTTGATAGCCTTAGCCTAAGCGGCTTCATCGGTCTCGGTAAAAGCGAGACAATCAGGTTTACCCCCTGTGAGGAGTCTTATGAAGTTCTTGATGCAGAGCAGAAACTTTATCGGAAGGTGAGGTAAGGTCACAAATGCCATTCAAACTGTTCGTAATAGGCGCATCCCTGGGGGGAATGTCGGCCATGCAGAAGCTGCTGGCGGCACTGCCGGTCAACCTTAAAGCCGCTGTGGTTCTGCTGCTGCACCGTGATAGCGAGTCTGACAAAACGCTGGTCTGGCTCCTGCAGAAAAACTGCGCCCTGCCGGTTGTCGAACCGGGGGACAAGGATCCGCTTCTTCCTGGAAGGGTCTATCTGGCACCGGCCGACTTTCATCTGCTGATAAATCAGGAGAGTTTTTCGCTTTCAATGGAAGAGCCGGTCAGGTACGCCCGCCCTTCAATCGATGTGCTTTTCGAGTCGGCAGCCGACTCTTTTGGAGAGAGAACCACCGCAGTTATTCTGTCTGGATCCGGTAATGACGGGGCGATCGGAATGGCAGCAATAAAGAAAAACGCCGGTTTCACCATCGTACAGGATCCGGAAACCGCCGAATGTCCGCTCATGCCCCAGGCGGCCATCGCCGCACACGCAGTTGATTACATAATGCCGTTGGACGAGATAGGGCCGTTTCTGGCTGATATTGCAGGAGGTAGATATGGCGACAGTAGCTGCAAATAGCACAGATAATGAAAAAATCAATATCCTGATCGTCGATGATATGAAGCAGAATCTGTTGGCGCTGGAGTTGGTTCTTCACGATGATGACTACCGCCTGGTCAGGGCAGAATCGGGGCGTGATGCTCTGCGTTGCCTGCTTAACGAAGAGTTTGCGCTCATCATTTTAGACGTCAGTATGCCGATCATGGACGGCTTTGAAACTGCGGTACTTATCAGGGAGAACAAACGTTCAAAGCACATCCCGATAATCTTTGTCACCGCTCTGGAGAAAACGGATGTCCAGATATTTAAAGGGTATTTCGTTGGCGCGGTTGATTACATCATGAAGCCGTTTGTTCCGGAAATACTCCGGGCAAAGGTTGCCGTTTTTGCGGAGTTATTCAGAAAAACGAGACAGCTTGAGGTACAACAGAAGGAACTTGTCGAGAACAACCGGCAGTTGTTGAAGCTTTCCCAGGCCAAGTCCGATTTTCTGGCAAACATGAGCCACGAGCTGCGTACTCCGCTCAACTCGGTAATCGGTTTTTCAGGGACGCTGCTGGATCAGGAGTTCGGGGTGATCAATGACAAGCAGCGGGAGTTTGTCAATATCATCCTTTCAAGCGGCGGGCATCTGCTCTCTCTGATCAACGATATCCTGGATCTCTCGAAGGTAGAGGCGGGGAAGATGGAACTTGATCTGAGCAAATTTCTGCTGCGGGAGTCACTGAACAACTCGTTGATGATGTTTATGGAAAAGGCACTGAAAGGTGGTATCTCACTTCAGATGCAGTTTGAACCGCAGACAGATCTGCTCATTGTGGCAGACCAGAGAAAGCTGAAACAGATCATTCTGAACCTCCTTTCAAACGCGATCAAATTTACCCCGAAAGGGGGGAGGGTGAATGTGGTGGTGAAGATGGTTATTGGTTCAAGGTTCCTGGTTCAAGGTTCTGGGGGGCTCGAAATCTCTGTTGAAGACAGCGGCATTGGGATTAAGCCTGAAGACATCCAGAAATTATTTAAGCCATTTACACAACTGGAGTCGGCCTGTACCAAAGAGTATGCAGGCACCGGCTTAGGTCTTGCCTTAAGCAGAAAGCTGGTGGAACTGCACGGCGGCACGATCCGGGTGGAGAGCGAGTTTGGCAGCGGAAGCAGATTCAGTTTCGATATACCAGAGATACAAATACAGGAGCAGCAGCCATGAAACAAGAGATACCGAGAATACTTTGCATTGATGATGAACCTCACAACCTGATACTGCTGGAGACGATGCTGATCCCGCGTGGTTATGAGGTAGTGACGGCTGCCAGCGGTCTGGAGGCTTTGGAGAAGATCAAAACAGAGCGGATCGACATCTGTCTTCTTGATGTAATGATGCCGCTGATGGACGGTTTTGAGGTCTGTCGGCAGATCAAGAGCGACGAAGCGCTCCGCTCCATCCCGGTTGTCTTTATCACATCACTCTCGGAAAAGGAGTACCGCATCAGGGGGATCGAGGCGGGGGCGGAGGAGTTTCTCTCCAAACCGTTTGATAAAGCCGAGGTGCTGGCCAGGATAAAGATGCTGCTGCGTGTAAAATCGCTGAATGAGCAACTTTGCATAGCCAAATCTTTTGCCGAGGCCGCCAACAAAGCCAAGTCCGACTTTCTGGCCAATGTGAGTCACGAAATCCGCACCCCCATGGGAGGTATAATCGGCATGGCCAAACTGCTGGAGATAACACCTCTGGCAGCAGAGCAACTGTTATATGTTGAAGCCATCAAGTCATGCGGCAACAGTCTACTGTTAATGGTCAACGATCTCCTGGACTTATCCAAGATAGAAGCGGGTAAAATGGAGATTGAAACAGTGAACTTCAATCTGGAGGCTGAAATAACAGCCCTCATCAACCTCCTCTCTTTCACTGCCCATGAAAAAAATCTGGAACTCATATCACATATAGCCCCGGACGTTCCGCACCGTTTGCTGGGTGATGCAAAACGACTGCGTCAGATTATTACCAATCTGATAGGCAACGCCATAAAATTTACCCACGAAGGATCCGTTTCATTACATGTCAGCATCGATGCCGAAGAGGGGGAACAGACGACCCTCCGCTTTCAGGTGCGTGATAGCGGTATCGGCATTGCGGCGGACAAGCTGGAGCAAATATTCGAGCCATTCGCCCAGGCAGATGCCTCTACCACACGGTTTTACGGTGGAACCGGCCTGGGGTTAGCTATCGCGCGGCAGCTGGTCGAATTGCTGGGGGGGCACTTTGGCGTGGAGAGCGTGGTAGGGGGAGGCTCAACGTTCTGGTTTACTGCTGATGTGGTGAAGCAGGCCGGAGAAGAGAGTGGCGTCTGTGGCACACCTGTTGCGGGCGACCAGGCGGAGAATCCGCTGCACAAGAGTCACGTTGACACCAATGTCCGCCTGCTTCTGGCTGAAGATGACCGATTCAACAAGATAATTATACAGCGCCTGCTCATGAAATCAGGGTATCAGGTGGATGTCGTCAGTAATGGCAGCGAGGTAGTGGCAGCACTCGAAAAGCAGGACTACGACCTGGTTCTTATGGATTGCGGGATGCCGCTGCTTAATGGTTTTGATGCAACTGCCATTATTCGGAATCCGCTTTCTGCTGTCAGAAACCAAGCCATTCCGGTAATTGCCCTGACGGCCGGTGACTCTCAGGAAGATCGCGACAAATGCCTTGAAGCCGGTATGGATGATTTTCTTACCAAGCCGTTTGTAATTGAGGATATGCAGGCGATGCTGGAGAAGTGGCTCTCCCCCGCACAACTGAGGCAGGGAAACAGCATTGCTGTTGGCAAACAGGATCTGGATCAATTGAAACGCCTGACTGTGTTGTACGTCGAGGATGACGATGAGACTCGTGAGCAGTACAGCCGGTTCCTGTCTCGTATTGTAGGTGAGCTGGTAACCGCAAAGGATGGCTCTGAAGGTTGGGCCGCCTACCGTAAGTACAATCCGGATATTATCATCACCGACATCCAGATGCCGGTGATGGACGGATTGGATATGTTAAAGCAGGTGCGCACCCTCAATTCCTCGATCCCGGCAATTGTCCTGTCAGCCTTTGAGATGCCTACCGCTCTGAAGGAATCGAGCGACCAGAGAGTGCTGATGCATGAGATCAAGCCTGTCACCGCAATAAAGCTTGAAGCAACACTGCGTGAATGTGCGAAAAGTATGAGTGAATAAAGGGAACCGCCATGAAACAACAGATACCGAGAATACTTTGCGTGGACGACGAACCTCACAATCTTAGCCTGCTGGAGACGATCCTGATCCCGCGTGGTTATGAGGTAGTGAGAGCTTTAAGCGGCCTGGAGGCTTTAGAGAAGATCAAAACAGAGCGGATCGACATCTGTCTTCTTGATGTAATGATGCCGCTGATGGACGGTTTTGAGGTCTGTCGGCAGATCAAGAGCTACGAAGCGCTCCGCTCCATCCCGGTTGTCTTTATCACATCACTCTCGGAAAAGGAGTACCGCATCAGGGGGATCGAGGCGGGGG
>Ga0194060_10001697_pt1 | contig 15777 bp, 16 predicted proteins | sample SepL225m_MetaG_FD_163427 | JGI IMG/M metagenome (GOLD analysis project Ga0194060, IMG submission 163427) | Anoxic zone freshwater microbial communities from boreal shield lake in IISD Experimental Lakes Area, Ontario, Canada - Sep2016-L222-5m | ecosystem: Environmental > Aquatic > Freshwater >...
GGCGAGCACCGTGCCACCGAGATTTCGGAAATCTCGCGCTCGCTCAAGGCGCTGGCAAAGGAACTGAAGGTGCCGGTGGTGGCGCTGTCGCAGCTTAACCGCGGGCTGGAGCAGCGCCCGAACAAGCGTCCGGTCATGTCCGACCTGCGCGAATCCGGCGCCATCGAGCAGGACGCCGATCTGATACTGTTCATCTACCGCGACGAGGTCTACAACCCCGAGAGCGCCGACAAGGGCAAAGCCGAAATCATCATCGGCAAGCAGCGCAATGGTCCGATCGGCACGCTGAACCTGACTTTTATCGGCGAGTACACACGTTTTGAAAACTACGCCGAGCCGGGTCGATATTGACCTCGGTTATGTAAGCGGCAATTCAACGAATCCGGAGGTCCCGTGGCTGAACCTGGATGTCCGCAGAAAGTCCCCAATGTGCTCGATCTGGCTCCCGCCGACTATTGGTGGTGCGCTTGCGGCCTGTCGAAGAAGCAGCCGTTTTGCGACGGCTCACACAAGGGCGGGCCGTTCACGCCGTTGAAATTCACGGTAACCAAGGCGGAGAAACTGGCCGTATGCGGGTGCAAACGAACGAAGAACCCGCCGTTCTGCGACGGCACGCACAACGCCATTTAAAGCAATTCCGCTGGCCGATTTTACGAGAGGCAAATGTCCTAAAGGACTTCCGCCGCGTGGTCCGCCAGCCGCGAGCGCTCGCCGCGCTGCAGCGTGACGTGGCCGCCGTGCAGCCAGCCCTTGAACCTGTCGACGACGTAAGTCAGGCCGGACGAACCCTCGGTGAGGTAGGGGGTGTCGATCTGCGCGATGTTGCCCAGGCAGACCACCTTGGTGCCGGGGCCGGCGCGGGTGATCAGCGTCTTCATCTGCTTCGGCGTGAGATTCTGCGCCTCGTCGATGATCAGATACTTGTTGAGGAATGTGCGGCCGCGCATGAAATTGAGCGACTTCACTTTGATGCGCGAGCGGATAAGGTCGCGCGTCGCCGCCCGTCCCCACTCGCCGCCTTCCTCGTCCGACTTGTTGAGCACATCAAGGTTGTCTTCCAGTGCGCCCATCCAGGGATTCATTTTTTCTTCTTCGGTACCGGGCAGAAAGCCGATGTCCTCTCCCACCGGCACCGTCACGCGGGTGATGATGATCTCGGAAAAGATCTTGTTCTCCAGCGTTTGCATCAGGCCGGCAGCCAGGGTCAGCAGGGTCTTGCCGGTGCCGGCCTGGCCGAGCAGGGTGATGAAATCGACATCCGGGTTCATCAGCAGATTGAGGGCGAAATTCTGTTCGCGGTTGCGCGCGGTAATGCCCCATACATTGTTCTTCTGGTGCGAATAGTCCTTGATGGTTTCCAGCACCGCGGTGCGCCCGGTTTGCTCGCGCACGATGGCGTGCAGCGGGTGCCCGCTTTCCTGATATACAAATTCGTTTACCAGTAACTGCTCGCACTGCGGCCCCTTGACGCGGTAGTAGGTGCGGCCGTCCTTTTTCCAAGACTCCATGTCCTTGGCATGCAGGTCCCAGAACTCCTCCGGCAACTCGCGCACGCCGGTATAGAGGAGGTCGATGTCCTCCAGCACCTTGTCGTTGAAGTAGTCCTCGGCAGCGAGCCCCAATGCGCGCGCCTTGATGCGCATGTTGATGTCCTTGGACACCAGGATGACCTGCCGCTGCGGCTGCTGCCGCTGCAGGGCCATGACCACGCCGATGATGTGATTGTCCGCCTTGCCCATGGCGAGCGACGCCGGCAGCGCGCTGTCGAGCGCCTGGGTCTGCAGAAACAGCCTTCCTGCGGCCGGATCCGCATCGTGGCGCTTCAGCGCGATGCCCGCTTCGATCTTCCCGGCAACGCGGCTGACGATTTCGTCGAGGTAACGGCTAGCCTGGCGTGCATTGCGCGCGACCTCCGACAGGCCCTTCTTGTTGCCGTCGAGTTCCTCCAGCGTCATGATCGGCAGGAACACGTCGTGCTCCTCGAAGCGGAACAGGCTGGTTGGATCGTGCATCAACACATTGGTGTCGAGCACGAACAGCTTGGTCAGCGACTTTCCGGATTCAGAGCGGCTCCTGCGCTTGGTCATGGGCGGGTCATCGGCATTTGCATCGAATCCCGCCTTGTTGTCAGAGCGATTTAACAAAATCGTATACCTCCTGCACATGACCGGGGACCTTGACTCCGCGCCATTCGCGCAGGATGACGCGTTTCGCGTCTAGGACGAAGGTGCTGCGTTCGATGCCGCGCACCTGTTTGCCGTACATGTTTTTCATTTTGATCACGCCGAACAGCGCGCACGCCTTCTCTTCGGCGTCGGAGAGCAGATCGAAAGGAAACGCGAACTTTGCCTTGAAATTTTCGTGCGATTTGAGGCTGTCGCGCGAAATGCCGTAGATGACGCAGTTGAGTTTCTGAAATTTCTGGTGCATGTCGCCATACTGTACGCTTTCGGTGGTGCAGCCCGGCGTGTTGTCCTTGGGGTAGAAGTACAGCACCAGAGTCTTGTACCTGGCCGCGGACAACTGAAATGTCGTACCCCCGGTGCAAGGCAGGGAAAAGTCACTAACTATATGTTTTTCCATATGTTCCAATAGTCTGGCCGAAGCCGGCCTGCGACCGTATTGTTGATGAATCCAGGCGGGAACGCAACCTCGATCGTAAGTGCTTGTCGTCAATACATCAATCGAGAAAGCGCTCCAGTTGTCGCGCTACTTCATCCGGCTGTTCCTCGGGGAGGTAGTGACCACAGTCGAGTGCCTCGCCGCGCACGTCGCGCGCTGCTGTGCGCCAGTCGGCGAGACAGTCGAACTGCTGTTCGATCACGCCGTGTTTTCCCCACAGCGCAAGCACCGGGCATTCGATTTTCTTTGCCGCATCTGCGGCGTCATGCTCGAGGTCGATAGCCTCGGCTGCGCGGTAATCCTCGCAGCTTGCGTGGATCGTGGCCGGGTCGGAAAAACAGCGCAGGTATTCCGCCATGGCTTCGGGAGCAAACACCTTCAAACCGCCATGGCGCCGGCCCATCTGGTAGTTGATGAAGAACTCCGGGTCAGCGCCTATCAGCGTTTCCGGGAAAGGCGCCGGCTGGACCAGGAAGAACCAATGGAAATAGGCCTTGGCAAAAGCGTGATCGGTGCGCTCGAGCATGGTCTTGGTCGGGCAAATGTCGAGTAGCGCGAGCGTTTTCACCCGCTGCGGATGGTCCAGCGCAAGGCGGTGGGCAACACGGCCGCCGCGGTCGTGGCCGACGAGATGGAACTCGCCATGGCCCAGCGCCTGCATCACCTCCGCCTGGTCCAATGCCATGGCCCGCTTGGAATAGTTGCTGTGATCGGGCAGCCCGGCCGGCTTCGACGAGTCGCCGTAGCCACGCAGGTCCGTCGCTACCACCGTGTACTTCTTCGCCAGTTGCGGTGCCACCCGGTGCCAGATGCAGTGCGTCTGCGGATAGCCGTGCAGCAGAAGTACAGCGGGGCCTCGCCCGCCATGGACAAGGTTGATGCGGGCGCCGCTCACTTCGACCTGCCGGCGTTCGAAGCCGGGAAACAGTGTATTCACGCGAGAAACTCCTCGCCCTGCAATGCGAGCGTTCCCGACCTGCCGGGGATTTCACCCAGGATCAATCGATGCCGCGGCAGCAGCTTCGGCTCGAGATCCTTGAACTGGTCGTGCATGGGGACGAGGTCGTAGCCCATCTCGCGCCAGCCCAGCAGCAGCGCCTCAAACGCCGGCAACAGCTTCATCCCCTCCAGTTCCGCATGCAGCGTGTAGACGTGGCCCGTGGGCAGCGGGTGTTCGGACAGACGGAGCAAATGCGCGGCGACATTGTCTGCGGTCAGTCCGTCGAGGCCGATCAGTTCGTCCAAGGTGGGCAGGGTGGTGGGCAGTTGCGGGCAGGCGACTATCTCGCCGCGCCAGATCGGAATGAAGGGGCACAGTCCGCGCGTGTCCGAACAATAATCAAATCCCAGGCGCTGGGTCAGGCGCAGCGCGTGCAGGTTCATCTGCCAGCCGGCAGCGCCGTGGGTGCGTGCGTTTTCTCCGAAAATCTCCGCAAAGCGCAGGTAGGCGGCGCCCATTTCCTCGCCGGTCCAGCGCTCGCCGCGCCGCGCGACATGATCCTGCCATTTGACATGGTCCCAGGTATGGATGCCGGTCTCGAAGCCTGCGGCGCGCGCGCTGCGCATGATCTCGGCGCAGCGCTTGCCGATGTCGGGGCCCGGCAGCAAGGTGCCGTAGAGCAGGGTCTTGAGGCCATAGTGTTCCAGCACCGAGGTGCGCGAGACCTTTTTCATGAAGCCCGGCCGGAACGCGCGGGTGATCGCGCGCCCGGTATGGTCCGGACCCAGGCTGAAGAGAAAGGTCGCTCCGGCCTGGTGTTTTTGCAGCAGATCGAGCAACCGCGGCACGCCTTCGCGCGTACCGCGATAGGTGTCGACGTCGATTTTGAGGGCGAGTTTCATGAGGAAAAATATCTATTCGACTTGCGCGGACGGCGTCCCGTCCGCACGGATCCTCGATTGCGCGCGGATGAGAAGCGCATCCGCGCGCAATCGAGGATCTTGTATAAGAACCACCCCAGCCCGGGTTTGTTTTTACTCATAACCGTGTTTTCTGAATGGATGTGCTTTTCATCCATTCAGAAAACACGGTTGGCGCGCGGAGCGCGCAATGGTCGCTCTTGGCATTTCAGTCAACCAGATGGCGCGCTTCGGCGACGTGGCCGCGATAGAAGTCGAAAATGTGCTTCATCGCCTGCTGCATGTTCACCTTCGGCCGCCAGGCGAGGTCGGCGCAGGTGTTGGTGATTTTCGGCACGCGGTTCTGGACGTCCTGGTAGCCCTTGCCGTAATACTGCGCCGAACTGGTCTTGATCAGCTTCACCTTCTTCGCATGGGTGCGGTATTCGGGGTATTGCAGGGCCAGCGCCAGCATCATTTCGGCGAGTTCCCTGACCGAGTAATTGTTTTTCGGGTTGCCGATGTTATAGATCTTGCCGCTCGCGACGCCGGCCGGATTGTCGATGATCTTCAGCAGCGCGTCGATGCCGTCGTCGATATAGGTGAAAGCGCGCTTCTGGCTGCCGCCGTCGACGAGCTTGATGTTTTCTCCGCGCACGATGTGGCCGAGGAACTGGGTGATCACACGCGAGCTGCCTTCCTTGGGCGTGTTGATCGAGTCGAGGCCCGCTCCGATCCAGTTGAACGGGCGGAACAGCGTGTAATCCAGGCCCTGCTGCATGCCGTAGGCGTGGATGACGCGATCCATCAGCTGCTTGGCGCAGGAATAGATCCAGCGCGGCTTGTTGATCGGTCCCAGAACCAGTTCGGAGGACTCCGGATCGAATTCGCCGTCGCGGCACATGCCATAGACCTCCGAGGTCGACGGAAAGACGACGCGCTTTTTGAACTTGACCGCGGAGCGAATGATGGGCAGGTTCGCCTCGAAATCGAGCTCGAACACCCGCAACGGCTCCTTCACGTAGGTCGCCGGCGTGGCGATCGCCACCAGCGGCAGCACGGTGTCGCACTTGCGCACGTGGTATTCGATCCACTCCTTGTTGATGGTGATGTCGCCTTCGAAGAAGTGAAAGCGCTTTTCCTCCATCAGGTCGGAGATGCGTTCGGTCTGCATGTCCATGCCGTAGACTTCCCAGTCGGTCTTGGCAATGATGCGCTTGGACAGGTGATGGCCGATGAAGCCGTTGACGCCGAGTATGAGGATTTTTTTCATTTGATCACGCGAAGTTGATTTTTTTGCTTACGAACGCCGCCGGTTCGAGGGTACCACCCGGTGCGTCGAGTTCCAGTATGCGCAGGACGCCGCCGTCGCCGCAATCGGCAAAGAACGAGCCAGCCTCGAAATATAACCCAGGAGCGCCGCTTCTAGGGCGCCTATTTGGTTCGAGCCGGGTGCGCAGCAGGCGCAGCTTCATCGCGCCGATGTGGGTAAATGCGCCCGGATACGGCGGCGCAACGCCGCGTACCAGATTGTGTATTTCGCCCGTGCTCCTGCTCCAATCGATGCGGCCGTCTTCGGGTTTGCGCCCGCCAAAATAGGCGCCCAGGTCGAGGTCCTGCGGTGTGATGCGCGCAGTGCCGGCGACGAGGGCGGGCAGGGCCCGGGCCAGGACCTGTCCCGCGGCGTCCGTCACCTTGGCGAATACCTCCGCGGCGGTTTCATCCGGGCCTATGGCTACCGCCTGCTGATCGACTATGCCGCCGGCATCGGGCTTGGCCACCATCTGGTGCAGCGTGGCGCCGGTTTCGCGCTCGCCCATGATCACCGCCCAGTTGACCGGCACGCGCCCGCGGTATTTCGGCAGCAGCGAGCCGTGCATGTTGTATGCGCCGCGCCGCGGCAACTGCAGCAATTCCGCCCCCAGCATGTTGCGGTAGTAGAACGAGAACAGGAAGTCGTGCCTGATCGCATCGATTTGCGCGACCACGGCAGGCGCGTTTGCATCCGCCGGCGAAATTACGGGGAGCTTGCGCGCGCGCGCAAGTTTTTCTACGCTGTCGAACCAGATGGTTTCGTTTGGGCTGTCCTGATGGGTCACCACCAGCGCCACCTGCACCCCCTGGTCCAGCAATACCGAAAGGCAGCGCACGCCGACGTCGTGGTAGGCGAAGACGACTGCGGTAGTCATGAAACCGGGGCGGCCGGGTGTTCCTCGCGCTGCTCCAGCACCGCCTGAACCAGGTAGCGCGGCCGTTGTCGCACTTGTTGGGCGATGCGGCCGACGTATTCTCCCAAAAGGCCGATGCCGAACAAGGCGATGCCGAGCAGGAAGAAAAGTATGCCGAACAGCGTGAACACGCCTTCGGCTTCCGGCCCGATCAGCAGCCGGCGCACTGCCAGATAACAAACGAACAGGATGGATGCGAGCGAGATCATCATTCCGGCAAGGGAGAACATCTGCAGCGGCACCAGTGAAAATGCGGTCATCAGGTCGAAGTTCAGGCGGATCAGCTGGTACAGCGAATATTTCGATTCGCCCGACGCGCGTTCCTCGTGTTCGACCTCGATCTCCACCGGGCGCTGGGAGAACGTATAGGCGAGCGCCGGAATATAGGTGCTGATCTCGCGGCAGCTGTTGATGGCGTCGACGATTTCCCTGCTATAGGCGCGCAGCATGCAGCCCTGGTCGGTCATGCGTATGCGGGTGATGCGCTCCCGCACCAGGTTCATCGCTTTGGAGGCGAGGCGGCGGAAGGCGCTGTCCTGGCGCAGGCGGCGGATGCTGCCGACGTAGTCGTAGCCTTCCTCCATTTTTGCGATCAGGCGGCCGATTTCCTCGGGCGGGTTCTGCAGGTCGGCATCCAGGGTGACGATGCGCTCGCCCCGCACCTGTTCGAAGCCGGCCATGATCGCCATGTGCTGGCCGAAATTTCCGTTGAAAAGGATGACCCTGGTGACGTCCGGTCGTTGCTGGAATTGTTCGCGCAGAATGGCGGCAGAGCCGTCGCGGCTGCCGTCGTTGACGAAGATGATTTCGTAGGGGATGCGCAAAGCGTCCAGCGCCGGGTACAGCCGTGCGAACAGGGCCGCCAGGCCTTGCTCCTCGTTGTACACCGGTATCACGACCGAGAGCTGGATGTTCATTTTGCGACGTTCATGTTCAGTCGTTTATTTCTTGTTTTCCCGGATGATTTCCGCAACCGCCGCGCAGACGCGCTCGACGTCGGCATCGGCCATATCCGGAAACAAGGGCAGGGTCACGGTCGCGCCGCCCACGCGCTCCGCATGCGGAAAGTCCCCCGGATTGTAGCCGAGTTTGCGGTAGAGCTTGAACAGGTGCATCGCCGGGTAATGCACGCCCACGCCGATACCGCGCTGGTGCATGGCCTGGATGAAACCGCCGCGGTCCATGCGCATGCGCGCCAGGGGCAGCAATACCTGGAACATGTGCCAGTTGCAGTTGGTGTAATCCGCGAGTGGCAGCTCGCAGCCCGAGGCCGCATCGAAGCACTCGAAATAGCGCTGCGCCAGGAAGCGGCGCCGTGGGGTGAACGCATCCAGGTGTTTCAACTGGCCCAGGCCGATGCGCGCCGCAATATCGGTCAGATTGTGCTTGCCGCCTGCGACCTCGACCTCCTGGTTGCCGTCGGGGAGCCGCACCACCCCCTGCAGGCGCAGCCGCGTGCACAGCTCGGTTTCGGCGGGATCGGTCAGGACCAGGCAGCCGCCTTCGCCGCTGGTGATGTTCTTGTTGGCGTGAAAGCTGATCGCCACCAGATCGCCGCAGCTGCCGATGCGCCGGCCGTTCCAGGAGGCACCCATGCTCTGCGCCGCATCCTCGATCACGCGCAGGCTGCGCCTGCGGGCAATATCGTACAGACGGTCGCGGTTCACAGGCAGTCCGGCCATGTCCACCGGCAGCAGCGCGCGGGTCCTGGGTGTGATGGCTGCTTCGATCCGCTCCAGATCGATATTGCGCGTGGCCGGGTCGACGTCGACGAATACCGGCTTTGCGCCGGCCCGCAGTACTACGTTGGCCGTGGCCACCCAGGAGAGCGGCGTAGTGATGACTTCGTCTCCGGCTTCGACGCCGGCGACTTGAAGCGCGATTTCCAGGGCGCCGGTGGCCGAACTCATGGCGCGCACCGGCCGGCCGCCGAAATAATGCGATAGTTCCTGCTCCAGTTGCTTCACGCAGGGGCCGCTGGTGATCCAGCCGGAGCGCAGCACCTCGGCTACGCCGGCGATCGTTTCCTCGTCGATCGAAGGCCGGGTGAAGGGCAGGTAGTCCATCAGGAGCGGGCGACGACCGCGCGCCAGGGGATCGCAGCCGCGGAAATGGCGGGATTGGCGACGCTGGGCGCGTTATAAGTCATGCGGTGCATCAGGAGCGGGCGACGACCGCGCGCCAGGGGATGGCAGCCGCGGAAATGGCGGGATTGGCGACGCTGGGCGCGTTATAAGTCATGCGGTGCATCAGGAGCGCGCGACGATATAGACGCCGACGATAATGACGCCGATACCGGCCAGCCGCGTCATGCTGACCGCCTCTCCGAACAGGTACCAGGCCGCTATGGCGTTGAGCAGGTAGCCGATGGAGAGCATGGGATAGGCGATCGAGACTTCGACCCGCGACAGACCCAGGATCCACACCACCAGGCTCACCACGTAACATGCCATGCCGCCCAGGATATGAGGCTCGAACGCGAGCTTAATGCCGACGGGGACGATGTTGCCCGCGGTAAATTCAAAATGCCCGACGGCGTTGGTGCCGGCCTTGAGCAGTAGTTGGGCCAGCGCGTTGAGGAATACGCCCAGCATGAGAAAGGAGAAACTGACGAGGTTCATCGGTTTGCCGCGGGGTGCCTGGCGACCACGATACGGCGCGTGTCGCGGGCGACGAGCCGCATCGGCAGGCCTTTGGCGCTGAAGGTTTCATAGGTGTCGGGCGACATCAGCGCCAGCGCTTCGTGTTGAGCGTTCCAGACTTGCTCGAACTTTGCCAGATCGGCGATGAATTTCTCCGGCTCCTGCTCGATGCCGAAGCCGAGTTCGTCTTTGTACACCACCATGGTGGTACTGCGCTGCAGGTAGAACTGCAGCGACTGATCGTAGGTATTGACGCTGTAAAAGGGCATGGCGGGTTTCAGTTCCGGCTTGATTTTCTGCGCCACATAATACGCGGAATTGGCTGTGGACAGGCTTTCATGGCCGCTCAGCGCCAATTGCGCCAACCCGAGACCGGATAAGGCCAATAGCGCGAGCGCCGCGGCGCGCCTGCCTCGCCAGGCCAGCCAGGCGCCTGCGGCGGCACCTGCGATTTGCAGCACGGCGCCTGCCGTCAGCCATGCGGCGTACTGCTGAAATAGTTCCGCCGGAACTTCGCGGCTGGCATAGCGCGCTATGCCCGGCATGAGAACGAGCAGGAGCACGCCCGCGAGCGCGGCCGGCAGCGCTTGCCATGCGAGCGCGTGCGGGCTGATTCGGGTCAGGCGGGCGCCGATGAGCAGGGCCAGCGCTGGGAACACGGGCAGGATATAGGACACCAGCTTCGAACTGGAAACGGAAAAGAACACGAACACGACCGCGGCCCAGATCAGCAGAAAGCGCCGCACCTGGAAAGTTTGACCGGGGTCGCGCGTCCAGGCGCGTGCCAGCGCGTCGACCAGCGTGACGGTCCAGGGCAACATGCCAGCGAGCAGCACCGGAACGAAGTAAGCCATCGGCTGGTAGCGGCCATGCGACTTGGTGAGAAATCGCTCGAAATGCTCGTGGATGAAAAAGAAGCGTGCGAATTCCGGATTGGCCAGCGATACGGCGACGAACCAGGGAACGGTGATGACGAAGAACAGGGAGAGTCCGGACAACAGGTGCAGGCGGCCGGGCAGGCGCCAGTCGCGCTGGATCAGGATGTAGAGCACGAGCGCCGCGCCGGGCAGGACCAGTCCGATCAGCCCCTTGGACAGCACTGCCAGTGCGATCGCCGCCCAGGCGGCTAACATCCAGCGGCGGCGTTGCCCGTCATCGGCCGCACTGGACTGGGCGAGGCAAAAGGCGCATACCGCCGCAGACAACAGAAAACTGACCCCCATGTCGAGGGTATTGACGTGTCCGATCAGAACGTAAAGCAGGCTGGAACCCAATACCAGCGCGGCGTTCCAGCCTGTTTCCTCGCCGAATAGCCGGCGTCCGGCGAAGTAAGTCATGAGTACGCCGAGAAAGCCGGCGACTGCGCTCCACAGCCGCGCGGTCCACTGATGCTCGCCGAACAGGGTGTACGCCGCCGCCGTCGCCCAGTACTGCAGCGCCGGTTTTTCGAAATACTTGATGTCGTTCAGCCGCGGCGTGATCCAGTCGCCGCTTGCCACCATCTCTCGCGGTATTTCGGCGTAACGACCTTCGTCCGGGTTGACCAGCTTGCGGTATTCGAGATTGGAGAACCAGATAAGGGCGAAAACGGCCAGCAGAACGACTTGCAGGCGCCGCGTCATCGAAATCAACTGAACAGCAGCGCGGCGGCGACCTTGCGCTCCTCGGCCGCGAGGAAATTGTAGGTGCGGCAGGCGGCCTGAAAATCCATCACCTCCAGGCCAATGCGCGCCTCGATCAGCGCGCGCGTGAGTTCCGGACGCGGGAAGCGCAGGCGTTTGCCGGTGCCTAGCAGCACGATTTCCGGCTCGAGTTCGGCGATCAGTGCGAAATGCTCAGCCTTCAGATCATCGAATCCGGCGGGCTGCCAGTCGGCCACCAACCGGTCTCGCAGCACCACCAGGTTCTGCTCGTGCCGCTGCTTGTTGACCATGACATAGCCCTCACCGTAGCCGGTGAACAGATTGACGCCGGAAATGTTGCTTAGCTGGAGCTTCATTGAACTGCCTAAATGGGCTAAAATTATAAACTTATTCGGTACTTACCGCGACTGATGTACCGCCGGAGCGTTGCCGTCACTTTGCACTGCACCATATGAGACAGTTTGCCCGAATCAACCGATTGCCGCCTTATGTCTTCAATATCACCAATGAGTTGAAGATGGCCGCCCGCCACGCGGGCGAGGACATCATCGACATGAGCATGGGCAACCCGGACGGTCCCACGCCCAGGCACATCGTCGACAAGCTGGTGGAGGCGGCGCAGCGCACCGATACCCACGGCTACTCGGTATCCAAGGGCATACCGCGCCTGCGCCGCGCCATTACCGGCTGGTACCAGCGGCGCTACGGGGTCGAGTTCGATCCGGATACGGAAGCCATCGTCACCATCGGCTCAAAGGAGGGCCTGGCGCACCTGATGCTCGCCACGCTGGAGCGCGGCGACACGGTGCTGGTGCCCAACCCCAGCTATCCGATCCATATCTATGGCGCCATCATCGCCGGGGCCGATATCCGCTCGGTGCGCATGACTCCGGGCGTCGATTTCTTCGCCGAGGCGGAGCGCGCGATCCGCGAACTGATCCCGAAGCCGAAAATGCTGGTGCTCGGTTTCCCCTCGAATCCGACGGCGATGTGCGTCGAACTGGAATTCTTCGAACGGGTGATCGCGCTGGCGAAAGCGCACGACATCCTGGTGGTGCACGACCTGGCTTACGCCGACATCACTTTCGACGGCTGGAAGGCGCCTTCCATCATGCAGGTGCCGGGCGCGCGCGACGTGGCGGTGGAGTTCTTCACCATGTCCAAGAGCTACAACATGGCCGGCTGGCGCGTCGGCTTCATGGTGGGAAACAAGGACCTGGTAAACGCGCTGGCGCGCATGAAGAGCTATCACGACTACGGCACCTTCGCCCCGATCCAGGTGGCGGCTATCGTCGCGCTCGAAGGGCCGCAGGAGTGCGTGGAGGAAATCCGCCTGAAGTACCAGAAGCGGCGCGACGTCATGGTGAAGGGGCTGCACGAGATGGGTTGGATGGTCGACAACCCCAAGGCTTCGATGTACCTCTGGGCCAGGATTCCGGAACACTATGCCGGGATGGGCTCGCTCGAGTTTGCGAAAAAAATTCTCACGGATGCAAAGGTGGCCGTGTCGCCAGGCATCGGCTTCGGCGACTACGGCGACGACCATGTTCGCATTGCGCTGATCGAGAACGAGGCGCGCTCGAGGCAGGCGCTGCGCGGCATCAGGGAAATGCTGAAGAAGGACGGGTTCGTGCCTGTTTCCGCCGCGGCGCAGGCTTAACACCGCAGACCGGACGACCATGCTCAAACCGATCAAAAAATCCTCCAAGCTAGCCGATGTCTGCTACGACATCCGTGGGCCGGTGCTCGCGCGCGCGCGGCAGATGGAGGAGGAAGGCCACCGCATTCTCAAACTGAACATCGGCAACCTCGCGTCGTTCGGCTTCGATGCGCCGGACGAGATGCGCCATGACGTGATCGTGAACCTCTCGAATGCCTCCGGATACACCGACTCAAAGGGGCTGTTCGCGGCACGCAAAGCGATCATGCATTACGCCCAGCAAAAGCGCATCGCCGGCGTCGAACTCGACGACATCATCATCGGCAACGGCGTATCGGAGCTGATCGTGATGGCGATGCAGGGGCTGCTCGACGACGGCGACGAGGTGCTGGTGCCCGCGCCCGACTACCCACTTTGGACGGCGGCGGTGCGCCTGGCGGGCGGAATGTCGCGGCACTACCGGTGCGACGAAGGCAACGGCTGGCTGCCGGATCTTGCCGACATCCGCGCCCGAATCACCCCGCGTACGCGCGCGATCGTGATCATCAACCCGAACAATCCGACCGGCGCGCTGTATCCGGACGACCTGCTGCGCGAACTGGTGGAAATCGCGCGCAGGCACCAGCTCATCGTCTATGCCGACGAGATTTATGACAAGACGCTCTATGACGGCGCGACGCACACCTCGATCGCCTCGCTCGCCGACGACCTGCTGTTCGTCACCTTCAACGGGCTGTCCAAGAACTACCGCGCCTGCGGTTACCGCACCGGCTGGATGATCGTGTCCGGAGAGAAACGCCACGCCGAGGACTATATCGAAGGGCTGAACATCCTCGCCTCGATGCGCCTGTGCGCGAACGTGCCAGGCCAGTATGCGGTGCAGACGGCGCTCGGCGGCTACCAGAGCATCAACGACCTGGTCGCGCCAGCCGGACGGCTGTGCCGCCAGCGCGACCTCGCCTGGGAACTGATCACCCGGATTCCCGGCGTTTCCTGCGTCAAGCCGAAAGCGGCGCTGTACCTGTTCCCGCGCCTGGACGCGAGCATGTACCCGATCAAGGACGACCAGGAATTCGTGCTCGAACTGCTCGAAGCGGAAAAGGTTCTGGTCGTTCAAGGCAGCGGCTTCAACTGGCCGCATCCGGATCACTTTCGCCTGGTCTTCCTGCCCAACAGCGACGATCTCGCCGAGGCGATCGCGCGACTTTCGCGCTTCCTGGACGGCTACCGCAGGCGGCACGCGTGAGCCGGCTGCCGCAAATGCGCCGCCCTGCCTGATGGCGGCGCCGCAACCGCCCTTCCATCCCACCCATTTCGTAACCGAGAACGACCACACATGAATCCCATCAGCGTTGGACTGCTCGGCATCGGCACCGTCGGCGGCGGTACCTGGAACGTGCTCCTCCGCAACCAGGAAGAGATCACGCGCCGCGCCGGGCGCGGCATCCGCATCGCCAAGGTCGCCGACAAGGACCTGGCGCGGGCCGAGCGGCTGGTCGCGGGCAAGGCTGCGGTCACCGCCGACGCCTGGGAGGTGGTGAACGATCCGGCCATCGACATCGTGGTCGAGCTGATCGGCGGCTATGGCGTGGCGCTCGAACTGGTGCTGAAAGCGATCGATAACGGCAAGCATGTGGTTACCGCCAACAAGGCGCTGCTCGCGACTCACGGCAATGAGATTTTCGCCGCGGCGCAGAAGAAGGGGGTGATGGTGGCGTTCGAGGCCGCGGTGGCAGGCGGCATCCCGATCATCAAGGCTTTGCGCGAAGGCCTTACCGCCAACCGTATCGAATGGATCGCCGGCATCATCAATGGCACATCGAATTTCATCCTTTCTGAAATGCGCGACAAGGGCCTTCCCTTCGACGCGGTGCTGAAGGAGGCGCAGCGCCTGGGCTACGCCGAGACCGACCCGACTTTCGACATCGAGGGCATCGATGCAGCGCACAAGCTCACCATCATGTCGGCGATTGCCTTCGGCATCCCGATGCAATTCGAGAAGGCTTACACCGAGGGGATTTCCGGCCTTACCCAGGAAGACATCCGCTACGCCGAGCAGCTAGGCTACCGCATCAAGCTGCTCGGCATCACGCGCAGAACTCCCGAAGGCATAGAACTTCGCGTGCACCCGACCCTGATCCCGGCGCGGCGTTTGATCGCCAACGTCGAAGGCGTCATGAACGCCATCCTGGTGCAGGGCGACGCGGTCGGCGCCACGCTCTACTATGGCGCCGGGGCCGGCGCGGAACCGACCGCCAGCGCCGTGGTGGCGGACCTGGTGGATGTGACGCGCATGCACACCGCCGATCCGGAGCAGCGCGTCCCGCATCTGGCGTTTCAGCCCGACCAGCTGTCGAACGTCGCCGTCCTGCCCATGGAAGAAGTGGTTACGTCCTACTATATGCGCATGCGAGTGGCAGACCAGCCGGGCGTGCTGGCCGACATCACCCGCATCCTCGCCGATCGCGGCGTCTCCATCGATGCCATGGTGCAGAAAGAGCCGTCCGAAGGCGAAGAACAGGTCGACATCATCATGCTCACGCACCGAACGCGCGAAAAGCAGATCAACGCCGCCATAGCCGCAATCGAGAAGCTCGCAGTGGTGACCGGAAAAGTCACCCGCATCCGCCTCGAGGAACTCGGAAAGCACTAGCCGGATGCGTTACGTTTCCACCCGCGGCGGCATGGCGCCGCAGACCTTCACGCAGATCCTGCTCGGCGGCCTGTGCCCGGACGGCGGGTTGGCCATTGCCGAGAGCTATCCGCAGGTCGGCGCTGCCGAACTCGCGGCCTGGCGCAAACTGTCTTACGCCGAACTCGCGTTCGAAATATTGCACAATTTCTGCGACGATATTCCGGCTGCTGAGTTGCAGGCACTGTGCGCGAAAACATATACGAAGGCGGCGTTCCGCACCGATGCGATAACGCCGGTCAAGACCCTGGAGCCGGGCCTCTACATCCTCGAATTGTCCAACGGGCCGACGCTGGCGTTCAAGGACATGGCGATGCAACTGCTCGGCAACCTGTTCGAACACGTGCTCGCCAAAAGCGGCGAGCGCATCAATATCCTCGGCGCGACCTCGGGCGATACCGGTTCGTCGGCAGAATACGCGCTGCGCGGAAAGCTTGGGGTCAACGTATTC
>Ga0194060_10001700_pt1 | contig 15763 bp, 43 predicted proteins | sample SepL225m_MetaG_FD_163427 | JGI IMG/M metagenome (GOLD analysis project Ga0194060, IMG submission 163427) | Anoxic zone freshwater microbial communities from boreal shield lake in IISD Experimental Lakes Area, Ontario, Canada - Sep2016-L222-5m | ecosystem: Environmental > Aquatic > Freshwater >...
GTAATATAGGGGATATATTTATATAGTGAGCGAATTTAAAAGTGCGCCCGAAAAAGTGCCGAGTAGAGACCCCCATTTTCATTTGCTTCATTTGCTTCATTTGCTTCATGCTAGCCTACATGTAGAAAATAGCCCTACAGGGCTTCTATGGGGCATTAGAGGCCCGAAGGGGTCATATGCTATAGATTCTATGCCGATGGCATTATTGAATATATTTTGACCCTTAAAAGGGCGGGAATCGAATAATCCACTTATGGATGAATAGAAGTCAATATCACCAGAGTATAGTATATTACTAGAATAGCTAGTAGGGATAATACAAAGTATTTAGAGGTATTCATTTTCTTCGATATCATCTTCGAAAGCAAGGATTGTTTCTAATCCCGCTTTTTTTAAAAATATAAATAAAGCATATCCAGAAGCGATTGCTGTTGCCAGCAATAGTAATTTAGCAGTAATAGATCTCATATATATCCTAGTCGACTACAATATTATCATCGTTAGATAGATTATTACCCTTATATACAGGTAATGAATCCATAAAGGTTACTGTTCTTTTTGCTACATACCCGCCTTTATCATCTAATTGAAGTCTAGCTGATATTTCATCTTCCGCCAAGATTTGTATAATCATTTCTACCTTGTATGTGAAACAAGATGTTCCGCTATTATCTGACATATATATCCTAGTTGACTGCTTTTTAAATTCTATTAAATGTTAATAAAATATTTTTTTTCTATCTACTCTTTTATATTTGTTTTTATCTTTTTAATGATAACTTCCAGAATTTAAGCATACAACCCCTATACCCCATTTACAATTTCTAAATGAGAACCCCGAAATGGTCAGGTTATAAATCCGCCATTCATCGGTTGAACCTATAGTAGGCCTAGCTATTATTTGAAAGATATTGTAGAATACAACTTCCGTCATCATCGCACTTGGAGTTTAACCCCTTGATATTATCTCCGAAAACTGTCCAAGGTTTACAGTATAGCATTTTGGATTTTCGCAAGTCAAGAGATTTGAAGATATTTTATAGCCATACTCATAATGTCCGTATTGTCCCCAAATTGACCCAAAGCTAGATTACATCCATTGCAGAGCAAGCCCCTAACCTTATTTGTATTATGGCAATGATCTATGTGGGTATCTTTAGTGTTCTTAAATTCACTATTACATATTTTGCACATATTATTTTGCTCAACTAGCATGTTATTAAAATCTTCTTGAGTAATACCGTATCTACGTTCTTTAAGATATTCATTAGCTCGTTTTCTATACCTTGCATATCTTTCTGGTTTATCAACTCTTATTTTTCTAGCTGCAGCATTTATACAATCTTTACACTTACCACGGCCAGTATAAAATTCAGAAATATTTTTTTCTACACCGCAAATTTTACATGTTTTTAACATACTTAATTGCCTTCCTAATTGTTTCAATATTGTCTTTGAATCCGCCCAAACCAAGGTTACATTTTCTACAAAGCAGTCCACGTACTACATTTGTAGTATGACAATGATCTACTGCTGCTTCCCAGCCAATTTCTTTTTTGCATATAGCACATTGATTATTCTGGTCGACTAGCATTTGTTCATAGTCTTCACGAGATATACCAAACTTTATTTTTCTAGATGTTGCAATAGATGCAGCTTTTGCTTTTTCTGGATTATCTTTATTCCATTTAGCATTACGCTCCGTAAAACAAGGTTTACAATATGCAGCCAGTCCATCCTGCCTAGACTTCCATTTCCAATATTCTGATCTTTCTTTTAATTCCCCGCAAATTGGACAAACTTTGTGTGTTGCAGTATTTGCCATGTAGAACTTGCCTTTTCCAATATTAGCCATTGTATTATTGTATCATACATATTAACATTTTTAAATCTCACAGATGTTAGCGGAGTAAATTCATGTATGATACACCCTAGTCGCAGACATATAAAAAACGGATAGTCAGCCCAGAATGTCCGAATTGGTATGGTTTGTACCACCATATGTGGTACGCATCACATAACTATTTTGCGACACACCCGAGAAACAGGGTATAAATGTCAGTCCCCCGTGTTATGATTATAATATAAAGAAAGTAAGAAACTCTTACTAAGAAAGGTTAGGTCTAATATGACTAACAGAATATGGGAAAGTCTAAATGACTATACCCTAGAAAGTGACGCTAAGCGTCTAGGATATGTAGCCTGTTCAGCAGGTTGCGGTAGAGTGACAGCATGGTCACTCTGCACAATGTGTGGCGGTAACTACGCTACACACAACCTAGTAGGTAAGTGATACATATCACACCTACTCGGTAGAGTATAACTCAATAAATGTCAGCCCTATCGGCTACAATTCCATATATAACTACTAACGAAAGGAGTCACCTAATGACTCAACCTAAACTCTCTCCCCGCTTAGAGGAGATACGCCTAGCGCAACAGGTACGCTATGCAGAGCAACGCCTAGCGTTTGCAGAGCGTGAGGCTCTTAATGCACTATACCATGCTAATCAAACTCTCAATAATTTATTTCTACTAGCGAAAGAAGAAAACTAATGTCATACGCATACTCATACCAGAATAACTCAATAGATAAATATGAGTCTATTCAGTCCGCCGTCTATGATGCATACGCATACCTAGATGAAGTAGATGAAGATGAAGAAGTACCAACAGGCACTAGCCTAGATGAATTAAGCGATGAAGATGTAGATGCGTTACTACTAACACTAAGTTGGGATAACTAATAATGGAATTACAATTACTACACTTACAATTTACTAATTGGGGTATGGATTTAACTACCTACATGGGCGATGTGTATTTACCTTATCGTACCTTTATCTTATCCGCTCTTATTGTAACCGCCCTAATTATTCGTAAGAGAAAGAAGAGTAAATAAATGAACAGACTACTAACTAGCCTTGTACAAGTAGCCTTATTAGTACCCGCCCTATACATGGGGCGCATGATGTGGAGAGAGATCGTAGCCGATTTCAGAGAGTGGGATAAATCACACTAGACTAACGGCGTGTCGCCTTGACATATAGGCGATCTGCCCCTATCTTTTGTGGGGGTTATCCACAGGTTTATGCACAGCTGTGGAAATCGCCTGAAATTTGAGCGTAAGTTATCCACATGACATACATCACATAGCGAGTTATCCACATGACGCACATCACACTACCATTTCACGCTTAAGTTATCCACATGATGTACATCACAGTCTAATATGTCCGAATTGTATGCATACTGGGCAGTAGAATGTCACACCCCTCTGTTATAATTCTATTATAAAGAAAATCAAGAAAGGTTCTTGATAAGAAAGGTTAGGTCAAAATGACTAACATTAAAAATAAATGCAAGGAAATCTCTTGCACACACTCTGCAAAATTTGCAGAACGCTATGAAATAGTAGCGGAAAAGGTTGTGCTAAAGCATAATCAAAAATGGCACTTCTGCCGTCAATGCGATAAGGTAGTTCATACAGATTGGATTTATCGCCACGAAATGAAATGCGTTTCGTTTCATAAAATGCAAGAAAATTGCATAGCAAAAGGTCACTTAGAAAGTGGCTTGCATAGTTCAGGAGTCGCCTGCAATATGTGACTAACGTCACAAAAATAAATTCCGACACACCCCCTAAAAAGGGTAAAAATGTCAGACCCCTCTGATACAATTCCATTATAAACAAAAAAGAAAGGTGGTCAAAAATGACTACATTAGAAAAAACAAATATCGGCTTAGCACTAGGAATATCTGGTGCTCTTGAAAATCGTATTCTCCACGATTGGAATAATGGCGGTGCTAAATCCGCTTATGGTCTTAGCGTTTGGCAACGCAAAGCGTTGTTGAAAATTCTCATTAGCGAAAGTCCAAAATGCTTTTGCGTAAATTGCTTAGGAGTAAAATAATGAAAACTTTTGAATTTTTAACCTACATAAATGTAGAGGCTGAATCATATGATGAAGCCATAGATGTTTTTCAATTTCAATTAAAATACGGAATGAATAAAGATAATGTTTATTGCGCCGACATAAAAGAATTGGTGAGCGAATAATGAAAACACAATTTGAAAAAGATTTAGAAATAAAAGAAAGCTTTATAGATTTGCTTAATGATGTTTATCCTATTGTAAAAATTGGTTACTCTACTTTTACACCCGCCGAAATTTTAGAATGTTGCGATCCCGTTGCGTTTGCGATTGGTTTAGTAGAGCATGAAGATTATTTAGCAGAAATGGAAGATGAGAGTTAAATCACAATAGTTTAACGGCGTGTCGACTTGACAAAAGTCGCTGCGCCCACAAAAGCTGCGGGGTCGGGCGTGTCGTTACTAGATTGTTATAAAAATCCCTGAAAATTACGGCGTGTCGATTTGACAGACAAAACGGACATTTGCGTGTGACCTTTATCACATGGCTTGAGCGTCTCAATATTTGGAATTACTGGCTAGTAGGTAGAGAAATGTCAGACCCTTACGCTATAATTGCGGTATAACGAAAGGAAGTCAAATGAATCTAGATGAATTCAAGGCTCATGTTTTGGCAACTCGCCAAGCAAGCAAAACCGAGGCAATGTCAGTGCTCTCTGCTACAATATCCAAATCAACAACAACGGAAGGGGACAAATAATGTCCGCAAATGTATATTCAATTCCAAGCCTACTTATAGGCAAAACCTATCGCTCAAAAACTTTAACGGGTGAAATTATTTCAGCAGAAAAACACCCTGCTTGTATTCACTACGATAATGCCGAGGCTTATCTAGTAGAGGTTCGCAATTCTCTCGGCGGTTATGCTTATCGTACTCTAGCAGTAAATACGGGGGAATAATGTCTAAGATTAAAGAATATATAGAAATAATCGCAGCGAATTGCGATGAATGCAGTGGTGCTGGATTTATATTTTTCGGTGACGAAAATAATTTCGATGTCGAGCCTTGCGATTGTATCGCAGATGTATCCGATGAATTAACAGTAGATTGGGTAAATGAATAATGTATAAAATTACTTGCACCTATGATGAATCGCCTACGCCTTATGTAGAATTAGAATATGCAGACGCTCTACAAGCGTTTGAAGAATTTGCTAAATTTGTTGATTGGGGTTTCGCTGATAAATACTCAACTGTAAATTTATCTATGCCAACAGGTAAAATGTATACAAAAATTTTCTATCGTGAAGGACGAAAGGTAATTACAAAATGATGACAAGAAAACATTTCGAAGCAACTGCTGAAATTCTAAAATATGGAAGCAATAAAATGCACCCCGCTTTATTTTCTAAAATGGTAAATGATTTTGCAGTAATGTTTGCGAATGAAAATCCTAATTTTAATGTAAATAAATTTCATGAAGCGAGTGGGTATCATGTTCCGCAGTTCTCTTAAAGATAAAGTAAAACGCATTCAGGAATTGCGTCGCAGTAATGCGGCGCAACCTGTTCGCAATAAGAAAAAATATAATAGAAAAAGAAAACATAAAAATAAACTTGACAATTGATCCAAACGCCCGCATATAGGTGTGGGGGCAAAACGTGATTTAAGACACACTGTGATATTTGCCACAAAGTTTTGCAGATATTTTGTCAGTGACTCATGCTATAATTGCAACCTCTCCAACGAAAGGCAATAAATATGTGTGAAGACTTTCCATGTTGCGGTCATGAAATGAATGATTGCGACGGCTCCCTATATGGTTCTGATGAATCTATTAAACAACGTGCGATAAATGATCGTCGCAATGAATATGCTAATTACTGGGGAGAGGAATAATATGTCGGAGGTCCCTGTTATAATTACACCCATGAAATTAAAACGTTCTAATGACCGTAAAGTTGCCAACCTTGTAACTAAGAATGGTAAGCAAGCAGCAATTGCAAATACTTTTGGATTGCCTGCAGGTAAAGAATTCTCATGTCCTGGTGCCACTAGTATTTGCGAAAGTATATGTTATGCGGGCAAGCTTGAAAAACTCTTTAAGGGTGTTAAAACTAATCTATTACACAATTGGGAATTGCTACGAAATGCCGATATGGATAGCATGCTATTACTTATTGATGAAATGATTATGGAATTCGTTAACGATTGCAATAAGAAAGACGCCCCTAAATTATTCCGTATCCACTGGGACGGAGATTTTTTCAATGATACTTATACCTATGCGTGGAAGACTGTTATTGCTAATCATCCTGATGTACAATTTTGGGTTTATACCCGTGTTAAGTCTGCCGCCCTTATTTTGAAAGATGTATCTAATCTTTCATTATATTATTCCACTGATGATGAGAATATATCTATCGCCACTGAATTAAAACAAGATGAGGGAATTCGTCTTGCTTACCTAGGTAAAACTTTTGCATTAACTGAAAGTAAGATGAAAGAAATTACTGGTAAGGTTGGCGCTAAGTGTCCTGAAAATAATAAATCAATTCCGCTTATCTCAAGCAATGGGTCCGCATGCGTATCATGTGGTTTATGCGTTTATGGTAAAGCGGATATTAGATTTTCTGCGAGTAAAAAATAATGGAAATGATTGGTCAATTAATTGGTTTATTATTTTGCATAGGAATATTATCGCCAGTTATTATTATTATATATTTTTCAACACGTAAAATAGATATTGATAACGATGGAATTGATGATACAAAATTTAAATGGAATAAATAATTGCCACGATCTGCCCGCATATCTGTGGGGGTTTATCCACAGGGTTACGGTTACTTGTGGATAACTCCTGAAAATGTGAGTATTATCACAAAAGCTGCGACACGCCGTAAATAGATTAGGTTATGTCAGTGGGTCATGGTAAAATACTCTTATCCAACCAACGAAAGGTATCAAATGAAAATAGAACACAATCTAAAGTTTGTGACAGAGTTTGCCGAAGGCCACCCAGTTACAACACAAATGCTAGCACTACCTGAGTCAATGCGTGTACTCATGCTTGAGTCAATGCTAAAAAGTCTAGTAGCACCATTACTAAAACCAATTCTTGATGAAATTAATGAAAATGGTACATACGCAATTCTTAAGGTTGCAGAGTAATGGGATACAATACTTCGCTTGACCTTGCTAATGAATTAGATTTAGAATTAGCAATTGGCTATCACTTACAAGGTAATCATTACCCACCCGTTCCATTATCTATGGTAGAGCCTTGCATAGATGCTATTGACGCATACTATGAGGAAGATTATAATAAATTAATTAAGATGCCTGAAGGGGTATCTTATAAGGGGAGTAACTTTGCTCCCGCCTCGGCTATTATTGAACAGCATCACCTAGATGCTTGGCTACCTGAAAATTGTGACTAAAGTCACACGATAGGGGGTTGATAAATGTCAGCCCCCTATGCTAGAATACAACCCTAAACAGAAAGGAAGCAAAATGACAATAGATAACAAAGTCTATGAGGTTGGTGATTTATTTACTACCCTCAAGTCGCATAAGACAGGAATAATTAAAGAAATTATTCCTAACGCATCTGGCTCGGTGCGTGTCCTACTAGAAATGCCTAGTAAGGAAACTCGCTGGACTACTGTAAAAGTAGCAGAGTAATCGGAGGCATACACCAATAATGCCCAACATAACGGGCGGGTGCTAAGCCAAAACCTGAGTATGTTTTAAAACTACTCACACAATTTAATAATGTCAGACCCCCATGCTATACTAATCAACCAACCAACAACGAAAGAAGGAAATCATGGCTAGAGGAAAAGCAATTTCAGTTAAAATCGCAACACCAAAGATAATCAAGGCACTAGAAACTAAGTTAGCGCAACTTAATAAGGACTATGAGGCACAAGAAGCAAACGAAGCAAAGTATCAAAAGGCGTACAAGGCTTGGCAGAAAGAAATCGGCAAGTGGGCTATTGCTAATTTCTCAAAGGCTGAAAACATACGCACAAACTATCGTTCTTGGAATAAAACTCTCAATGTTGATTTCGACATCATCACAGAGGAAACTTCTTTTCCAGTAGAACCTCAAAAAGATTTCGAGGTTATTCATCAGCATAGTTATCGTGAGATGAAAAACGAAATCGAAAACGCAATCCGTATTCTCAAAATGACAGATGAGGAAACTGTAAATACTTCAACCTATAATGCGGTTGCACAGTATCTCTAAATAATACAACGACCTGAGTATGTCGTTAAACTGCTTGGAAGTACCCCCTACTATCAAAGGAATAAAATGAACAATCGTTTCAGAATAGAAATCTATGACGATGTAAAATCAAATGACATAACTTTATTTTCTCAAAATAGAGTTGATCGTGATTTATTAAATGAACATGTTTTTTCTAACATCAGAAATTTCAGTAGCACGGTACGTGCTTATGTTTTTGATAACGTAACTAAAAAGAAAGTTGCGGCAATGTTTTTACCAATGGAAACAGTTCAGTTAATTAAATCAAAAACAAATAGCGCTTCTAAGGGTGTGGGGCTTACATAAGCCCCAGCTCTTGGCTGCGCCCACAATTGGTGTGGGGTTATCCACAGGCTTACGGTACCTGTGGAAAACGCCCGAGATTCTGTGAGATTAATCACATAGGGCAATTCGGACATCTATTAATTAACTATGGATAATGTCAGTGGCATGTGTTATACTCAATCCATCAACCAATCGAAAGGAAATAAAAATGGCTCATAATCTAGAAACTAATAACGGCGAGGTTGCATTTGCTCTTCGTGGAAAACCAGCATGGCATAATCTTGCAAACCGAATTTTCGGTGAAGATGAAGAGGTTACAACTCTTTCAATGTTGCAAGAGGCAAAATTATCTAATTGGAATGTTCGCTTAGAACCTGTTGCAACTCATACACCAGAATCATGGCGTGACTCTTCTGGTTCTCAATTCGTAATTCGTACTAACCCATTCGACACTGGCACAGATGTTCTTTCTGTTGTTGGTTCTCGCTATAAGGTTGTACAGAATGAAGAATTATTCGCATTTGCAGATAATATTCTTGACGGCGATGAATCATGCAAGTGGGAGTCTGCTGGCTCAATTAAAAATGGCAAGGTTGTATTCGGTTCTCTTACCGTTCCCCGCACAATGGTTCTTGACCCACAAGGCGCTAATGATGAAACCAAACTCTATCTAATTGTTTGGACATCTCACGACGGCTCTGTTGCTGTTCAGGCTGCAATTACACCTGTTCGTGTAGTTTGCCAAAATACATTGAATCTTGCAATGAATCGTGCTAAGCAGTCATTCAAGATTCGTCATACTCAAACAGCAGACGGACGAATTCTTGCTGCTCGTGAGGCTCTCGGTCTTACTTTTAACTACATGGACGAATTCGAAAAGCAAGCAAAAACTCTTTTCGAAACATCTGTTACAGATAAAAAGTTCCACGAAATTATTCGTGCTATTTATCCAAAACCTGCTGAGGATTCTTCTAAGGCTGGTCTTACTAAGTGGGAAAATAAGGTTGTTCTTGTTGATGACCTTTATTTTAATTCACCTACTAATACGAATATTAAAGGCACAGCGTGGGGTGTTGTAAATGCACTCACAGAGCGCCTTGACTATTTCCGTTCTGGTCGTGGTAATTCTGAAACGCTAATGGCTTCGGCTTCAGGTTTCAATCCAATTATTACAGCAGAAAAAAATAAAATTGTTAAGCAAATTCTTGCGCTAACAAAATAAAATAAAAATCCTGAGCAAGATTTAAAACTGCTCGCACGATCTCTTAGCTCAGTTGGTTAGAGCGCTACCCTGTCACGGTAGAGGCCACGGGTTCAAGTCCCGTAGGGATCGCTAAGTATATTTGTCGACAATGCCCACAATATTGGGGGTGTGATTTTAATCATACGGAGATCATAAAAAAAGCCCTGGAAAAGCTTGTATATGTCAGTGGCACCTGCTACAATTCTCGAATGACAAGATATCAGAAGTACACCTGGGTGTGCACGGGAGACTGTGACGCACTAATCGAATATACAATTAAGGATGGATATGGATGGCCAGGGGGTGTGATGCAACTCACATGCCCTTGCAACTCTAAATGCACCTTGGTGTCAGTGGAAGATGCTACAATACCGTATACAGATACACCCCTAACGAAAGAGGAACCAATGGAAACAGAAACACTTGCAGTAATAGTACCCGATACATATAACGCTAACCTATTAGTAACCTATAAGGTTATCCACGGCTATTCAGATGCAACTTATGATACAGATAAAGTTGCTAGCATTGAATGGTCTCTACACAATGGACGTCAATCACAGAAGCAGGTAACCACTTTGCTATCTAAGATTAACACAGTCAAAGATATTATCACTGAGGCATATGAAGATTCAGATGACAAAGAAACACTTCGTGCAATTGCTGAGGCGCTAGACATTGAACTAGTAAGAGAAGTTCAGTTCACCGCATCTGTTGAAGTTAGCGGAACATATTCATTTAATATTCTTGAGTCTGATTATGACTTAGACCTTGAATCAGAAGTTACAGATGCTCTTTATGCTGATTCAAATAACGGTAACATTCAAATTGATGACACCGAAGTTTGTAACGTTAGAGAGTCCTAATGTATTTTGAGTTGACTGCTCCCGATAAGTTATCTTTCGAGATGGCTTATTGGGATGCACAAATAATTGGGCTTGACCCACACGTATTGTCTGCATTGACTTTCAATGTCGGAACTGGTAGTATTGAGAAGGTAAGTAAGATTCGTGATAAGCACAATCTTATTGAGTCTTATACCTCAGACTACGAGCCAACAGGGTATACAGGGAGATAATGTGTCAGATTACAAAGACGGTTTCACGGACGGATATAAATTTGCCCGTGAAGAAATTATGGAAAAGCTTTCAGAGATTGATATCGCTGAAATCGACACATGGATTCTTGATCGTCTTTCGGAAATGATAGAAGGTGGGAAGATATGACCGAAACAACTGAATGGATTAAGTGTGACCAATGTAGCGCTCAAGCAGTGTGGTTGGCTAAAGGAGTAGAGGGCGAACTCTATTTTTGCGGGCACCATAAGAATAAAAACTTTGAAGCCCTAGACAAATGGGCCTATGAGATGATAGAATTAAATAAAGTTGAACCTGCAGCACCTATACTAGAAACGGCGGAATAAAAATGGGAGACAGAGCAAATTTTGGATTCAAGCAACGTAATAATGAAACCATTGTATTGTATGGACACTGGGCTGGTCATCAAATGTTAGCCAAGCTTGCCTATGCAGTTGACAAGGCAAGGCCTCGCTGGCAAGATGAGTCATATGCAACACGTATTGCAATCTCTCAATTAGTTGGAGAAGAATGGGTTCAGGAAACTGGATGGGGTCTAAGTGTAAATACAATCCTTGATAACGAACACAAAATTCCTGTAATTAATTGGGCTGAACAAACGTTTAGTCTTCATGACGGGGACCTTGAGTCAGAGCCCATATTTACCATGGACCTAAATGCATTCTGTACAAAATACGGAGACGTCCTAGTTCACTAAAATATGATATAATATTAGGATAGGTGCGGCTATAGGCGTTCGCCAAGTCGCTAAGTAATGCAGGGCTTTTTACTTTCGTTGGTAGACCCTAGCAGCCTTTCCTACTCACCCCCTGGAAACAGGGGGCTTTGTTTTGCCCGCAAGAGCTGAGGGTAGCTTATTTCTCTTACGAAGTCAATATAAAAACGCCTGAAATTCTGTGATCTTGACCACATAGCTGGGAAATGTGGTGTGTATCACACCAATATCCATAGACAATTGTCAGTGGTCTAATATATAATAGGAACATATCAACGAAAGGATATAAAATGCCAAATTGGGTATTTAACGGATTAACTGTAGAAGGTAATCCTGAGCAAGTTATCAAAATGAAAGAACAATTAAATAAACCTTTTATCTATTCAGTTCAATCTAATGGTGATTTATCATTTAATGTAACTCAGCGCAAGTATGTCAATCCTATATTCTCTTTTCATAATATCTATTCATATAGAGACCATGGTGTATCTGATGAGACTTATCATGGACAACCTCCTCGTTCCGCCGACTTTTCACAAGCAATGAAGTTTGAGACTAATGACTGGTACAACTTTAATAATCGTGAGTGGGGAACTAAATGGGATGTGGCTGTAGCAGAAGACGATAAGTATTCTGATACTAACTTTGAAGAAGCAGACAATGGTGAGAACAAAGTAATCCATTATAACTTTCAAACTGCTTGGAGTCGCCCTCTTGGTGCTATAGAAAAATTATCTGCACAATACCCAACATTACTCTTTACTTTATCATATGAAGAAGAGACAGGCTGGGGTGGAGAAATGGAATTCCTTCGTGGTGTAATTATCTCAGAATCTCAATATGACAGCATGTGTAAAGATTGTGATGCAACTGACCAAATGGAGTACTGCGAAGAAAATGATTGTGGTGAAATTTGTGGCAACTGCCATTGGCTAGGGGAGGCAGACCTAGAGGCGGTAGCAGAATGTCAGACCCATGCTGTATACTTGGAAACCAAAGTTCCTGAATATAGAAAGGTGGAAGCATGAGCAATGTAGAACTATTTGATAAAGTAATTACTATTATCTATGAAGATAATTCTAGTCATTTAGAGTTTATGGATAATATGGGCGGTGAAGATTGTGATTGTATTATTCACAATGTCTTAAACTACTTACATGAATATGAGGTTGCATAATGTTAGGTTATACTAACTCAGATTTAAATCGCATGATTAATGCTGTACATGATGCTAAGTTATTCTATCTTAGAACACCGTCCGATTTAATGGATAAGGAGCCTTTGAGGAAAGACTTGGAAGACGCTGTTAGTTTTATGCAAGGCCTATGGGCAGAAGGGTATTTTGACTAATGAATGATTGTTGTATTTGTGAAGGATTAGCAGATTACATAACAATTGAAGGTGGTTGGTATGTATGCAAAGAGTGTATTGAAACTGGTAAGTCAGATGGGTTGGGAGCATAATGGGAATGTATGATGAATCATGGTGTGCCTCATGCGGAGCAGGTATGCACTATACAGAAGATGAAGATGCAAAATGTGGTGAATGTGCCTCAGAACAGGCACAAGATGTAAGCACACGTTCTTCTAAATTTATGGAATATATGAAGATTCATTTAATTAGTCTTAACCAGGACTTAGAGGATGAACTCTACTTATTTAGAACAAATAGAGATAACCATGATAGTTCTAAGATAGATTATTTAAATGGACAAATTGTTGCAACCAGGCATTTATTGTCAGTGGTCCATGATATACTCGGTGAAACAAACAACGAAGGAGAAAAATAATGATTGAATCAGCAGAGCCTATTGAGCCTCACCTACAACGTCTTATAGACGCAGGAATTAATGGTCTTGATATTTTGCACGGGGAACTAAAGAACCTCATGTTAGTTGCAGAAAAAGACTATTCAGACGCAGTTACAATTGAGGAAGATAATGATTACTCTGACGCAATGGACGGATTCGAAAGAAAATATCATGAAGGATATTTGGACGCAGTAGTTCAACTATACAAAATGACATATGACATGTCATTTGCTATAGCAGATAAGGAGGCTAAGGACAATGGATGATATGGACCTACAAGAAAAGATACGTGGAAATGATATCCGTGCTGATTTAGACCAAATGATTGACAAGTTAAAGACTATGCCTGTTGGACTTCCCTTGGTTTGGTTATATGTATGGGATGTAATTAAATACTCATATGAGATTATGTCCGAGGAAGATGAAGAAACTATGGCTAATCCCGATAAGACTCTAGATGATGTATGGGACTCTCTTTGGGCTAACCCGCAATTTTCTTTAGAGTTTGGGGTAGAGCAATTAGACGAACATATACGTGACTGGCTGATTGATGAAGAGTTCATTATCAGTATTGATGAGGAGGAATAGAAATGACGGTAGGCGCCATGAGCGATCAATATATAGATAATGAATTAAACAAAGCCCAAAAGCTTTTATGGGGTGGATCTGAAACAGAAAACATTGAGGCTCACAACCTTATAAGTAAACTAATACAAGAACGAATGGAATTGACTGGGAAATCAGTCAAACCGTAGGGGCATAAAAATCCCGTTACGACAACTTAATAAAAAGTCCTGGATATGACTGATTAAACTATCTTAACTTTAAGGCTATTTACAAAATTGTAAATGGTTGATATAATTGAAATAACAATTGTCTAGAAAGGACAAATCCAATGGCAACAAAGCGTGAATATCTAAAGTCTCAAGGCATTACTGTAGGGGCCCGTGGCCGCTTCTCAGGCGCAGCCAAGGTAGCTTTGCAGGAAGCTCTCTCAAAGGGTATTGAGTTTACCCCAGAGAAGACAGTAAAGGCTAAGTAAATAACAGGTCAGGAGGCTGGTCGACCAAAAGTTGCCAGCCTCCTCTATTTTTGATATAATAGCAGGTCATAGAAGAAAGGGCGGACATGGCTAAAAGAACTAAAGAAGTAAAAGTATCAGAACAGTTGGCGGAAGCATTAAATGATTACTGGTTTAGTCCAGCAGTCTTCGCAAATGTAATGGTAAACAATCAGCCCCTATATACACAAGATAGACTAATGGAACTAATGACGTGGGTAATTAAATATCAGGCGGAACGGTTCAAAAATGAATGGGAACATGAAGTAACATCAGAAGGACTAATGCTTGCCTCTCATCTATCAGAAGTAATTGAGGCTCATGGGAAATATAACTAAATAAACATATCGCCCAAATTATCCACAGGTTTATCCACAGCCTGTGGATTTTTTGTGTGGTCATATGTGGGCAGAATTTCCCGTTTACGGGATCATATATTAAATCCCTCAAATTGTATATTAAATGTCGACAAATCTATATAGAATCATTTAAAACATATAATCAATTAAGCATAATATAGCCACAATCTGTCAGAATTTTATATGAAAATATATTGACAATGTGGGCAAAATATGCCATTTACGAGGCCATTGACAAAATCCCTCAAATATGCAGCACATTGTGTATATGTATATATGTCGACAATTAAGATTACGTTACGTTATAATAGGCGCTCAATTACTCATATATCTTTAATCTATTATATATATAGTAAATGTCGACTTATCTATAGTATATATTCTCCACAATGCTCCACTTTACTCCACTAAATAAGCCATAGGAAGCCATTTGAGACACTTTAATGGGCGGGGGGATATAGAGGTCTGGACCTAATTTAATCTAAATTGTACACAGGCAACAGAGCTGTGCATCTTGTACAATATTGATATGTTTGTCCTGTGTGTGGACATTGCTCCAAGAAGCTTTCATGTATCTTATGCTTAGTTAGCAAGCATATAACTCCTATTAGTCTATAGAGTATATTGATCACTCTTGCTCCCCCGCCTTTTTAAATGTTGCCATTGAAATACATGAGAAGAGCTAAAACAAACATAAATGCTCCAAAGTAGTATCCGAATTCCATTAAAATGGTACCTCTCCAGTTTCCTTGGCAATAGCAATTTGCTCATTTGCCCATCTATTAATCTTAGTTTCTGGATCTTCTGCTTCCCTTGCCCATTGAGCTTCCCATAGGCCCATGAGAGATATATTACCAATATCATCAAAATAGTAACGCTTTAGTTGACGGTTATATGTCCATCCATACCAAGTATCTCCTTCGGCCCAAGTAAGATTGCTGGGCAGTTCATCCTTATATTCATCTATGCGTTTACGTAAATCATCATACATATGTACCTCATCAAATATAGCTTCTCTCAATGGAGTCCACCAAAATAGTCTATTAAC
>Ga0194060_10001701_pt1 | contig 15750 bp, 11 predicted proteins | sample SepL225m_MetaG_FD_163427 | JGI IMG/M metagenome (GOLD analysis project Ga0194060, IMG submission 163427) | Anoxic zone freshwater microbial communities from boreal shield lake in IISD Experimental Lakes Area, Ontario, Canada - Sep2016-L222-5m | ecosystem: Environmental > Aquatic > Freshwater >...
GGAGAGGGGGCTGGGGGGTGGGGCTGCGCGGCGGCAAACTCCTTATTTGAAAGGTATTGCTCCTAGGCTACGGCAGCAGCCGGATCGACTCCACCGTCACTCCGCCACCATCCCCAGCACCCACCGGGTCGATGCGTATCCCGCCAACCTGGCCGTCCCAGCCCGCCGCGCCGCGTAGATCCAGGCGGTAGGTGTGCATCGCCGGGCCGGGCCGGAGCGTGAAATGCAGCGAGCGACCCTCGTATGCCCGCCCACTCGGGTCGAGAAAGAAGATCTGGGCGTCACGATCCGCCGTAGACGCCGCCATCCGCAGTTCGATCTTCCCGTAGCGAGCGGCATCAATGGTGAGGGGTGGACTGCGCAGCGACGGATCGATCCCTGGGGTCAGCGCCCATCCGGTGGTATGAATCTCGGTCGGGCCGACGTTCACCCCCTGCCAGCCCCACGCGCCGCGCCGAAAGTCCCAGCCAACACCGTCGGCCAGTTCCTGGGCCGGAGCGATGCGGCGGTAGTCGGGGAGTCCTGATCCCAGACTCGCGACCTGAAACATCGCGGTCAGTGGCGCATAGCAGGCCGCCACCTGGTCAGGCGTCAGCCGAAAACGCTCCATCATCGACGGCGACTCGCCGAGGGGCGCGGGGTTGGGCCGCAGCGCGTCGCCCACGGCGACGACCGCGTAGCCGCTGGACAGGGAGCGATCCATGCGCTCGCGCAGGGTGGCACATGCCACAGACCACTCGCTGCCACTTGCTGTCATCGCCTGAGTCAGCGAGAGTACGTTTTCGCGGCCCGCGTAGTACGGCAGGTAGAGTTCCAGCAGGCCATCGGGCACCACCAGCAGATCGCCGGGCGCACTCCTGGCCACCAGCGCGCTGGTGATCTGTCGCTGTAGGTCGTTCGCCGCATCGCCGCGCTGGCGGATCGCCCCCAGGTTGACGCCGAACATGGTCAGGCCGAGCAGACAGAGGGCAATGAACGACCACCGGCGTGCCGCCTCCCGGCCCCCCACCGCCACCAAGAGTACCATGTAGAATGGCGGCAGACTTGCGATCCAGAACTCGATATTATCCGGCTCCCACCAGAGAAAGAACACCCCGTAGGTCAGCAGCCAGGCCAGCAGCACCCATACCAGGCCACGCGGCGCAGACCGCAGACCGCGCAGGTTGATCAGCAACAAGGCCAGTAACCCAATCGGTAGAATCTCCCAGCCCGGTGGAACCACCGTCCTGCTCAACCCTCCGCCCAGGGCGGCGAACTTCATGCCATCCACCGCCCCGCCCCACCAGCCCGTCCGAGCGTAGCCCTCCATCCACACCGACAGCTCAGCCCAACTGCGGAACCCGCTCACCCCCAGGCCAACCCACAGGTAGGAACCGATAACGATGGCGGCAAGCGGGATAACGTAGGCGATGAATCGGCGGACGATCATCATTGTTCGGCGATCATCAGAGAGCAGCAGTGCCACCGCCACCGGCACACTCAGCAGCACATTCGTCTGGTGGAAAAGTACGGCGAGACCCTGAGCGACTCCGAGGGCGGCAGCGAGGGCGGGGGATGGTCGGCGCAGAAAGGCAACAAGCAGCGTAAGGGCCAGGATCAGGAAGAGACAGGCAATCGTGTAGACCTCAACCTCAACAGCGTAGTACCAGAAGGCGTAGCTCGACCCGAGCAGCAGCGCCCCAGCCACAGCGAGATCGGCCCGGCCTGTAACCCGGCGCACCACTCTAGCGAAGATCGTCACACCAACGGCACCGGCCAGAGCATTGGTCGCCTGAATGAGCGTGGCCGCGCTGCCGTGCCAGCCACGCCACACGGCGATAGCGCGGATTATAGCTCCGAGGGGGCCATAGGCCAGGTGGTGCGGGTGAAACAGTTCGGGCCAGGGCTTACGATCAACATCGAGGATATACGAGATCGCATCGAAGGTGTGAACCTGGGTGAGCGTGAGCAAGTAGATTTCAATGCAAAATGCAAAATGCAAAATGCAAAGCATTGCTATTTTGCATTTTGCATTTTGCATTTTGCATTCACACATTGCCCAAGATCACCACATCACCTACCACTGTCCGGCTGGCTGCAATCACACCAACTGGCAACTCGATCACCGCACGGGCATGCCACGCCCCGGCATAGGGCAAGCCGGGGCGCATCGCGGCGCGCAGGCCAACAACCCGTCCGGCACGGTCAATAAAAACCACATCAATCGGGAAGCGCATGAAAAAAGTGTGGATGCTTGAGCAAGGATCGATCAGCATACCGGAGCCAGGATCAAGCCGATCACGGCCCATAAGCCCACGTCCACGGGCGAGGAAACTGCGGGCCTGCTCACACTGCTCAGCAATCACGGTGCCACGGGTGATATTCGTAACGCGCACGTTCATCACACACAACGCCCCCGACCAGTGTTGGCCGGGGGCGTCCATAACGAGGGATCCGTCACATCCCACCAAGACCGTTCATCAGCCGTGGCACCGCCGGTCCCAAGATCACCACGAAAAGGGCGGGAAAGATCAGGAACACCATCGGAAAGAGCATCTTGATCGGAGCCTTCTGGGCCGCCTCCTCAGCACGCTGTCGGCGGCGCTGCCGCATCTGGTCAGACTGGAGGCGCAGGATCTTCGACATCGAGACGCCGAGCTGGTCGGCCTGGATCACCGCAGCGGTGAAGGTTTGTACATCCTCAACGCCACAGCGAACCGCCAGATCCTTCAGCGCCTCGCGCCGTGTGCGACCAAGGCGGATGTCCGACAGAACCCTCTTAAACTCGTGCGCCAGTTCATCGTCCCACTTCTGGGTCACCCGTTGGAGAGCCAGGTCGAAGGCGAGCCCAGCTTCCACACTAATACACAGCAGGTCAAGGGCATCGGGGAGCGCCTTTGTGATCGTCTTCTTGCGCCCCCCGATTTTCTGGCCGAGCCACATCACGGGGAGCATATAGCCCAGGATAAAGCCGATACTGCTATACAGCAGACCCTGAGAGAGTGGCATCGACTGCGTCGTCGCTATCGTGACAATCACACCAATCACTAGGGCGAGTACCACCCGCAGACCGATAAACATCGTCGGCGTAATACCGCCAGGATTGCCAGCCTGTTGCAGGTTTGCGCGTAGCCGCTCTCCGCTTTGCTTAGGCCCATACTTACCAAGCAGCACCAGAACCGACCGCATAGCGGGGACAAACACCCGCTGCATCAGCGGCTGCTGAAGCTCAAGCTCTTCCAGCGTCATCTGCCGTTCGGTAAACTGGTTGAGCCGCTCGCCAATCACGTCCGGCTTGCGGGAGCGGATCACGCCAAAGGCCGCAAGCCCGCCCACCACCACCACCGCCATCACCACTATCATCAGAGGAGACATCGCAGCACCTCTTAGACTTCAATATCCATAATCTTCATAATCGTAAAGAAGCCGATCACAATCATCACGATAGAGGCTACGGGTAGGCAACACCAGCTCTCTGGCGGCATGCCGAACGTGAAGATCGGTGCCATATATCCAGGGTTCACGACCGTAATAAAGATCGCCAGGCCAACGGGCAGAGCAGTGATCACCCAGCCCGAAATTCGCCCCTGGGCAGTGAGGGTTTGAACTTCGCCCTTAATCCGCACCCGCTCGCGGATCGTATGGCCGATTGTGTCGAGGATCTGGGCTAAGTTACCACCCACCTCCATCTGAATGTTCACCGCCGTGATCAGCAGATCAAGATCCTCGGAGGGCATACGGCGCAACAGGCTCTGGAGCGCCTCTTCCGTGCTACGGCCAAGACCAACCTCCTGCACCACCCGCCGAAACTCCGCCGACATCGGCGCGGGGGCGTCGCGGGCCACCATATCGAGGGTTTGCAGGAAGCTGAAGCCGCCACGCAAGGCGTTAGCCATCATCGAGATCGTATCGCCAAGCTGGTCGTTAAATGACTTAACCCGGCCTTTCGCCCGTGAGCCCATGTACATGTTCGGCACAAACGAGAAAATAACGGCGCCCACTAGCCCCGCCGCAATCATCGCCCGCGCGTCAGCCCGACCGATATACAAGCCCACGAAGAAACCCACCACCGCCGTCAGCAGCTTCACCCCCATGAACTCGGCCACCGTGAACTTCAGGTCTGCCCGCGCCAGATCACGGGCCAGATCGCCGCCCCGCTTGCTCTTCGAGACAACCGCATCAATCCGCTCCATCGCCTGCTTGGCAGCCGGCTCGTTCGGTGCCCCATCAGTACGACCAGCAAGTTCCGTCAGGCGTTGCGAGACATCGGCGTCGCGTGGTTTGCGTAAGACGAACCAGACCACCGCAAGTACCAAGATCAGCACCAAGCCTGCGCCCGCCAAGGTGATCGGTAACTTGTCTGGAGAGAGCAGCTTGTCCATAGTACTCCGCGTATCATCCTAAATCTTCCGAGAAGATCGGCTGGGGATCAACAACGTCTCCCTCAATCCGCCCAGAAGTGATGAGAAGCTATAGTTAGTACCTATCGCCGCCGATGCCAAACGTGTTGGAGGGCAAGAAGATATTCATCGACTCGAACTTCTCAATAAATTTGGGGCGAATGCCGGTAGGTCGCAACTGACCAACGATCTTCCCGCGCTCATCAAGGCCGGTCTGCTCAAAAACAAAGATATCCTGAAGTACGACCACGTCGCCCTCCATCCCGCTCACCTCGGTGATCTGCGTGACCCGGCGCGAGCCATCCTGCATACGTGACTGCTGCACAAAGACGTGAACCGCCGACACGACCTGTTCACGGATGGCGCGGGCTGGCAGATCCATACCGGCCATCAAACACATCGTCTCGATACGTCCAATCCCGTCACGCGGGGAGTTTGCGTGGATCGTCGTCATCGATCCGTCGTGTCCAGTATTCATAGCCTGGAGCATATCAAGCGTCTCGCCGCCACGACACTCACCCACCACGATTCGCTCGGGGCGCATACGCAGGCAGTTAATCACCAGATCACGGATGCTCACCTCGCCACGGCCCTCCACATTAGGTGGCCGCGACTCGAGAGTGACCACGTGATCCTGAACAAGCTGGAGTTCAGCGGCATTTTCCACCGTAATAATCCGCTCGTCCTCGGGGATGAACGACGAAAGCACATTCAGCAAGGTCGTCTTCCCAGAGCCAGTGCCACCGGCGACCACGATATTCAGTCGGGCCTTCACGCACGCCTCCAGGAAGTCAGCCATCTCGCGGCTCATCGAGCCAGAGCGGACGAGGTCGTGGATCGTCAGGGGGTTTTTTCGAAACTTTCGGATGGTGATCGTCGGCCCATTGAGGGCCAGTGGCCGGATGATCGCATTGACACGAGAGCCATCTTGAAGGCGAGCGTCCACCATCGGTGACGACTCATCAATGCGGCGGCCAAGGGGTGCGACGATCCGGTCAATGATTCTGAGGACGTGGTCATCGTTTGCAAAGGTAATATCAGTGCGGATCAGCTTGCCCTTCTTCTCAATATAGATCCGCTTAGGGCCGTTGACCATGATCTCACTGATCTCATCGTCGGAAAGCAGTTGCTCGATTGGACCAAGGCCAATAATATCAGCCTCAATCGTATCAAAGAGCCGGGCACGCTCGCCGCGAGTCATCACAATGCTCTCACCATCAAGAATGGAGTTAAACGTATCCTCAACCTGCTTGCGCACCTTCGCCTTATTCGCAAGATCGAGCTTCGGATCAAGCTCGTTGATCAGGCGATTCTGAACACGTAACTTGATCTCATTAAACGCCTCATCGTTACTGCCAGCGGGCCGTGAAGGTGAATCAAAGCGTGGAGTGGTACTACCCTGACGCGGGGCAGGCGGCGGCACCTCACCCGGCGATACCCCACCGATTCGCTTGAGGAGAGACATAGGTGCAGTTCCTCCCGTGGGAGACGCTGGGGCACGCAATGCCCACCCCAGCGCCCGAGCTACTTAGCGCCGTGGGCTGAGCCGCGAGAACAGACCAGGCTTCTTGTCAGGCACGGCGGGCTGACCAGCGACCGTCGGCTCAGCCGCCTTCGCCCCTGCGCCCAACTGTTTCGCCAGACCAACGATATCACGCACCACCTGGTGAGTCGGCTTGCCAATCACCAGAGGCACACCCTGGTTAATCGAAAAGGTGATATCGGGGCCAGCGTCGCCGATCTGGAAGGCCACCTTCCGCTGGATGTTCTTCTCCACATCCTCAGCCCGGATGCCGGTACGATTTGATGCCTTATTCAGCACCAGCATGACCTTCTCGTGGGGGTACTCCAGCAGGTCTGCCACTTCAAGGAAGAGCTTAATATTGCGGATGCAGTGCATCTCCAGGGTCATCAGCGTCACGATCCGATGCGCCATATCGAGGACCGCCAGGGAGCGATCCTGGAACGAGGCTGGCGTATCCACGACAATATAGTCAAACTCACGGCGCATCAGCTCGAGGATCGTGCGGATATGATCCGACGTCACCAACTCACCGCGCTGCGGGTCGGGCGGCGCGAGGAGTACCTTCACCTGCGAGGTGTGCGTCGCCATCACATCATTGAGCAAATCACGGTCAATATCATCAATGCGCGTAGCGAGATCGATGATCGTCTTATCGGAGCGCAGATTGAGGATAACACTAAGGTCGCCAAAGATGATATTCGCATCAACCAGGGCGACCTTCTTATTGGTCAATTGGCGCATGGCGACCGCCAGGTTTGCAGCGACAGAAGATGTGCCGACGCCGCCCTTAGGGCTGAAGACGGCGATGATCTGGCCTTCACTGGATGGGCCGCCCGTACTGGCTCCGCCGCCCGAGTCACTCGTGGCAGCCGCCTGTCGCGGGCGAGTGACCGCCAGGCGATGAACGTGACGGATCGACTTATACAGGTCATCGGCACTAATCGGCTTCGTGAGAAACTCGCGCGCCCCGGCGAGCATCGCCCGCCGCAGGTAGTCGGTCTCGCCCTGGACGCTCATGATAATGACCTGAACCGAAGAGTCCTGGGTCATAATCGCCTCAGTGGCGGCGATCCCGTCCATATCGGGCATATTAATATCCATGAGAATAACATCGGGGCGGAGTTGCTTAGACAGTGCGACGGCCTCACGTCCGTTGCTCGCCTTGGCAATAACCTCGATGTCTTTCTCAAAGAACAGCAGCTTCTCTAACTGCTCGCGTGTATCGACGATGTCATCGACGATCATCACGCGGATTTTGTCGCCCTCACTCATGGGCTGGCTCCTCAGTGCGATCAGCTGGCAACGCGCCGGCTCAGCGGGTTAGACCGACCAAATACTGTGCATATGGTATGGTACCACTTTTCTGCTTATTTCGGCTATGTTCTGAGTCAAAGCCCAGGGCTGTTGCAATGGTGCAACAGCCCTGGGCAAAGCCATCGCGCAGCAGAATCTCTATCGCCTTGCTTAAGGCACCCGCACCGGCGCGGCGGTGCGGGTCGGCTCGGGGGTAAATACCTGGTTGGGGCCGATGACGTTTGGTGGTTGCAGTTGTGGTAACGGGATACCAAACTCGGAGACCAGCAGGTCAAAGGTAGCGCCGATGGACGGCTCAAAAGTGTTATCACCGGCACCACGCAGCACGAGTACCATGCGCGAATTGGTAGCAAGCGAGAACTCAATCAACTCAACCTCTTGGTCATTCACCGCGAGAAGGATAGTCCATTCGCCCTGAGGCATCGTTCCGGCGGCCCCACTGTCGGACGACGCTGGGTTGATTACCTTGCCCGACCCGTCTATCTGCGGCATTCCGGGGGATGCATTGGGTGCGGGTGTCACATCTACAGCAGGAGCGACTGGAGGGCGCATAATCTTGAGTACCTGAGCGCGCTGGACGATGGTCTTCGTCGAACTATAGGACGACTCGGAGATCTCGCGCTGGAGCATCGGAGCCTGGCCCTGTTGATCCGGCGTAAACCCGGTTGGAAAGGAGGTACGACGAGAGATCGTGAAGGTGGCGACAATATCAACAAAGTCGCCGGGCTTCATCTGGTCGGACACACCCGAGAGGTTGTTTACGATGAAGGGATATGCCTTATCGCGGGGGCGCGGGGACTCAGCCGTCGGGATCTGCTGTGAAAGGCCCGGCTCAACCAGATCCGACTGCCCGATTGGGTCGCCAGCCACAATATCGCGCGTCGCCAACTGGCCCTGGACATCAGCGATTTTCGAGAAGTCCTTCGCCGTATCGAACTCAGGCTGTGGGATCTTGGCAAGTTCGAGCTGTGCGCTGTCAGTGATCACCGTGTTGGCCTTAATATCAACACGAGCGCGCACGATGTCAACGAGGGGAACCTCGGTGGGCAACGCGGTAGCGACGGTGCTGCTGCTCCCGCCACCTGTTCCCGAAAGAACCATGAACGCCATAACGCCGCCAACAACGACGATCAAACCGATCAGTAGGATAAGTACACCACCACGCCTCATATAGGGCTTCCTTCCTAGTCAGGTAGAGCGAGGGGGACGGCGTTCCACGTCAGCACAGTATAGCATAGGCTGACATTGCAGCGCCCCGGAGATTAACGAGTCACCATTGGCAGCATCACGATGTATGTCGACGACGACGACACCGTAAACGAAATGAGTCCGCTGCGATTATTCGTCTCACCCGCTGTGCCTAGCGCACCCTCAGGTACGAAATTCCCTGGATCGATAACAAGGCCAATCTGGTAGTGTCCGTTCGCAGTGAACAGACTCATAATGTCGCTGATCGGCAGGTTGCGACCAGAGGCGGTATCGACTCTCGTCTCACTCCAACGGGTATTGCCTTCGGTATTCTTTGATTGGAGCAGATCGACGGTGGATCCCCGCTGCATCTCAGAGTTGAGGATTGACGCGAAGGCCGGGCAGCGCGCCTCCGTCGTCGCATCCATGACGAAGGGACTGATACTCGGATCAGGCAGAACCAGGCTGCCGCTCGGAGGTGGGTTCTGGTTGATGGCGGTGTATGCTTTGCAGAGCAAAATGTAGAAGTTCCCCCCGTAAACGGGTGGCGATGAGGCAGCCAGTACCTCAGGGACTGCGAGCGTGAGATCTACGCTATTGGCATTGAGGTTCTGTATCTTCATCACCGAGGAACTGATGCGGTTGCTGGTTGTGGTGACGGAGAAGCCATTCGCGGGGATGTTGACATCCGCGTTACCGGAGATCTCCTTCTCGACGTAAATGCTCAGCAGTTGTGGCGAGTTCGATGGGTCTTGGGCAGTGAGACCTTTCGCGTCCTGCATGAGGTGGGCGCGGTACTGGATACAACTGGCATCGAGATTCTGGGTACCAGAGAAGGCCGTGGTATTGTAGAAGGTATTCGTGTCGACGGCTGCCAGTGAGTAGAGCGGGTTGTTTGGGAACCCGTCGAGCGAGGGACTCCAGGCATCTGATGCGGAGGTGGAACTAAATACGCTATTGTCTGGACACTCGCCGCTGGCTGTGATCGTCTTGCGGAACTGGATCTCGACATCCGCGTCGGTGTTCCGCGAGCGGTCGATATTCGTAGCCCAATGGAATGCAAGCACGCGAGCCTTTAAATTGCTCGTCCCAAAGGCGAACGAGGTCTTGATCACACCCGAGTAGTACCAGCCATCGGGGGTGCGGATTGAGGCGGCCGCATCATCACCGCCGATACGACCGACGAAGATCGAATCTTGAAGCACGTTCAACTTGTTCGTCCCGCCCACCACATAGACCCAGGCCGTGTTGAGCGTACCGGAAATGACGCCCGTTGGCGGTTCGGCGCGCACAACGGCAACCCCGAGCGATGATCGCGGGGCAGACCCACTATCAATGAGGACATCGGTGTTCGTACCGACGAAGTAATCAGAGTTGAAGATCTTGATCAGATCCAGGTTGTCATTGAGAAAGGCGGTAGGCACCGTAGCCACACTGGTGTCTTGGGTGTCACCTGTACGTCCGCCGACCATGTACAGCTTGTTATCGTAGGAGACACTGACCATGCCCCGGCGACTGCCAAGGGCGATCTGCGTGGTGTTACCCGTGACCCCCGTGCCCCAGGTGAGTACGCCCGTATCCGGATTCACATCGGCTCGGTAGATATAGGGGTTAAGGTTGGTGGGATTCGGGGAGGCATTATCGGCATCGAATGATCCGCCCGTCAGGAAGATCGCCGACCTCAGCGCCGTGGTACCAGACAGCACGCTCGTGGCGGTGGCGGCAGCATCCCAGAGTCCCTCATTGACCACGGGTGTTGTCACGAGGGGGATATTCCTGTCGCGCTTCCAGACGATGGACGTACTGCCCGTCGCAGGATGCTTCAGGCTCCCGTCGGCCATGTTGATCTCGGTGTAGTAGACCGTTGCCAAAGCACGGACGAGGGTTGCCGTGTTATTGATAGGATCCACATAGCGGCTCTTGCCACCAATCACATAGAGGTAGTAATGTTCGCCGGTGCCACTCTTGGTATGGACGATCACCACCGAGGCACCTTCCACGCCGAGATTGTAGTCAGAGTTAGTGACGCCATCATCGGACGGAATATCTAGCGGGCTAGGCACGTAGATCCCGCTGGTGGTAGTTACGGACAGGGTGGCCCATGTGACCGCGCCATTGGCGGCAACCGTGCCACGCTGGACGAGGGGGGTTGAGAATCCGCCGGTCACGCACGACAGCGCGCTCGGGTTCACCGCACCACCAATCACATAGATATAGCCCGTATCGGTGCCGGTGGTAACGCTGGCCACACCGACACGAGTACGTTTCGCGGTGGGAGTCTCGCAGCCCACAAGCGCACCTTGTCCCACACGGTTCGCGATGGTGACAGCCGCAGGCATCGGGCTATTCGTCCATAGACCGCTACCTGTATCTACAAACGCGCCGGTTGTTGGATCAATCTGCGCACGCCATGCGGCGCTGGAGAAGCCATTATTGTCCGTCCCGCCGATCACATAGATATGCTTACCCACGGCGGTAACGCCCATTTCAGACGTGGGCGTGGGCAGGTGGTACGGGGCGTTCCAGTTATTTAGCACGCCGGCGGGGGCGAGTTGCACCAGACCCTCAAGATCGGGAAGGTCGGAGCCAGTGGGTGTGATGTTCAGCTTAGAGGAGCCGATGGATGTGCGCTGGAAATTGCCATCGGCAAATTCGCCCTGCGTGTTATCGATCTGCTGTGATGCAATGGACGATGCGGCATTTGACCGTCCAGGGAGTAGACTGATCAGCCCGAGGCAGAGGAGCAGCAGGGTCAAGCCTCGGACATGTAGGCGGGTATGTGAACCTGGCACCACAGGGCACCTCCTTGAAGCACAGAGCGTGGACAAAGAAATCAGCGGGCGGATAACGACCCGGCATTGGAGAGGCCGGACAATGGGGGGCGATCCTCCCACAGCCCGGCCCATGATAGCCCATATCTACCTATTTGTGGAAGCACGGCTACGAGGCGGATGCAGTGATACCCTGGCCCCCTCACCCCTTGCCCCTCTCCCTCACGGGGAGAGGGGGCTGGGGGGTGAGGGCTGCCCGATTAAACTATGACTAGGGGGTACATACTTGGCCGCTCAACTTGAGCGTGAGCTGCTTATCAACACGCTGCGAGAAGCTCGTCGTCTGGGTTGTCGCATTGACATCAACCGTCGTGATACTGCTTGGTGCGCCTTGGGCCCAGAACATACCGTACTTACGGGTCGTGCGGTCGTGCGAGTCGTAGTAATAAAGCCACGCCTCCATTGTATACGTCCCGGCAGGCACACTGGAGAAGTAGTAGCTCAGCGTACCATCCGAGGCCGCCTTAATCGGCGCGGAGATAGTTGGGGTCGTGCTGTTATAGATGTCCACCTGGCCGACCGTCGGGTAGACGAAGCTACCAGTGGCGACAAACTGACCAGAGGTCATCATATTGGTAGGGGTGCCATTTGGCCCAGGGACACAATTACCATTGTTCACCTTCGTGCTAATGATGTCGATGATGTCGTCCACATTCGTCGAGCCATCGGGGTTGGTTCTCAGACTCTTGGCAGAGTAGAAGTAGGTACTATCAGACGACACGCCGCCATCCAGTCCCGTGCTTGGGATGTCTGAGAGTGCGATGACGAAGACCTGGGTATTCAGTGCGTTTCTCAGATAATTGCCGCTAGTGTCGATCATCTGGGTGATTGGACGATTCCAGCCTTTCCACATACTGCCACCGGCCCCGTCGGTAGTCTGGCACATGGCACTCTCAACAACCATACTGAGCTTATTACACACGGTTCCACTCGGGTAGGTGTTGTTGGTACTCTGGCCACCGGACAGGTTCGTGGCATTCGTATCCAGGAAGTTGTTGGAGACACCGTCGGTGACGAAGACCACCACCCGCTTATAGGTGTACGTCTTCGTATTGAATACGACTGTCGGAGATGCCTTGTTGTACATCTGGTATGCCTTGTACAGGCCAGCCGCGCCGTTGGTACTGCCATTGCCAAAGTACTTATTGTTGGCGTTGGTAATAAATGTCTTCAGCGCAACCGTGTCGTTCGAGAAAGCCATGGTCTGAGTGTCTTTCACCTGATCGTTGAACCAAACCACGGCCATTTGGTCAGAGGGGCGCGTATTAACGTAGGTGGAATTGTTGGGCATGTAGGTCTGTGACACAAGGCTCATCAGCGCCTGCTTGGCCACATAGATACGCCGCTCCTTCTCAGGGTTCCAGTAGCCGGGGCTACCGGTGACTGTTACGGCACCATTGGCACACTGATAGCTTCCGTTATCATTGCACTTTCCGTCAAAGTTCGCACTCATCGAGCCGGACGTATCGAGTACCACGATATACTGAACGGGGTCGCGATTGTCAGGGATGATCGCGTACTCGGGGTAGAACGAGACGCCGCCGACCAGTTCCAGGTTGTCATTAGCGGCGGGCGGTGCCGTCGCCAAGCAGGCGGACAATTGGTTTGACGGATCGCCAAGGTAGACCATATCGAAGTAGAAGCCCTTGCTCGATGCATTATTGCTGGTTTCGTTACCCTGGCCCACGATGACGAACACGCCGAGTGCCGCGATACGCGCCTGAGCGTTCACGCCGGTGCCCTGAAAGCTCTCGTGCCTATAGATCGGCATGATCATCCGGGTTCCGTTATTCATGTGCGTTTGGATGGCAGCATCCACGGAGCTACCGTTCACAACGCCCGTCTTCGCCCAGATCCAATCGCCGACATCCACAACACCGGGGTTGATCGGGTAGTCTGGCGGCTTTCCCGCGTAGTCACTCGGCCAAGGGGCTTCTTCATAGCCAGCGGCGGCATTCCCTACGCCCGTCAGGCTTGCACCAAGATCCGTGGCGCTCTTCGCACCCTCCAACCAGCGCAACCAGCCAAAGTTACCGGAGGGAGCTGTGTCCTTCACATAGAGCCGACGCTGGGTGCGGCCCCTGTAGTCGCCAGTGGCAAGAAGACTCCACTCGCTGGTACTCGGCTTACCTGTAGCCGCTACTATATTTAAGCCACTGGTATTGAACTGATTACTAGCGAAATCGATGTATTGATCATCGATCCCGATAGGGTAGACCCCCGAGTTCATCGTACAGGTCGTGGCGTACGCTGACGCATTGATCGGCAGGTCGTTCCGGCCAACCACGCGGGCGAAGGAGGTATCAACTGTGCCGTTGAGCTTGATCTGGATGAACGAGGCACCCGAGGGGGCCGTCTGACCACTGCCCTCAACAAGCTGATCCGGGTGGGCATCGAGCGTCTTGCCCTGAGAGTTGAGGTAATAGACCGTGACTTGCACGGTATTATTAGAGCCGTCGCCGGGGGTGAGACCATTGGCGGTCAGGGTATCCTTGATCGACTTATAGACATCCCCATCGGTGATGGCGTTGGTCGTGTGCTGAAGATATCTTGTCATTGCGGCAACCGCAGCAGCGTTGTTGGCCGAGACAGCCTTGCGCTCGTGCGAGAAGGTGTTGCCAACATCGACCGAGAGGCCGATCATCGCAACCAGCACCACAACCATGAGGGCAATGATCGGAATACTCTGACCGTTTCTACGACGACTGACAAGCCGTTGGAGTTGAGGCCGTCGGATGGTACGCATAACAGTCCTCCCTATCGTTGACGTAACAATGAATAAACCCAGTATTGATCTCAGCGCCGACCTTGCCCCCTCACCCCCGGCCCCTCTCCCTCATAGGGAGAGGGGAGATTCCGCAACAGGAAGCTTCCGGCTCCCCCTCTCCCGCTCAGGGAGAGGGGGCTGGGGGGTGAGGGCTGAGCGGCAGCAGACTCATTATTTGGCACTAGCCAATGAACGAGCTACGAATGTGTATCATGAACGAAGACTTCAGTTGGATCTTCCCCCCAAAGACAGGCGCGAAGGGGAAGATGAAATTGTAATTATACTTAACTGTGACACGCACATAACAGAACTTCCCGGCGTTGCGCATATCACCGTTTGTCCCTGCAGTTGTGGTATCGCAGACCCCAGGCGTAATATCGGCACCAGTGGTGGGGTCAACCAGGATGTCGTTCGGATATTTCAGAAGCTGGATGTAGATATAGGAACTGGGAAGTTTCGGTGTGCTGATCACCCCGCTCACGGCCGAGGCGGCGTCATCAAGGACACCATCGTTATTCAGGTCGAGCAGGTTGGCGAAACCCGCAGGCTTCGGGCCACCGGAGTAGCGCACGCGATTGACGATCTCGGCATAGTCAACATCAACAGACTGGATGGCAGTCCCGTTCATCACCATTACCGGGTGGCTACCGAAGGTAGCACCTTCTTGGGCGGCAGCGGTGAGCCCCTGTACGGTGAAGAAAATCAGGCCAAGATCGACAGTTGCCGAAAGCAGCGTAAGGATGAGCGTTGCAGCCAGGGCAAACTCCACCAGAGCCTGCCCGCTGGAACGTGTTGTTCGATGGTGACGGAACATGGTGATTTCCCTCTCTCTAGCCCGCGCCAACATCATTATGGATTCAACACATGCCAATTCGCAACATCCTTAGCACAGGCGACATTACCGGGCTTCGACGGATCGATGCCGAGGTTCTCAAGCGAGCGGCGCTGCGTCACCGTCAGAACGATTGTGCCATTGCTGTCACCGAAGCGGAAGAGCCGAAAGAGCGGCGTGATCCCGGTAACCGGGTAGCTGATCGTCACCTGGATGGGGCCACGAACATCAAGGTTGCGCGTATCAACAGTTGCCGTGTCGTCCGGGTAGCTGATCGTGATATAGTTCTCGATACCTGAGAACACCGTCTTGTCGGAGACAGCGGCGAAGTAGATCGCATTCACACAGCCGTCGGAGTCAAATGTGACGGGGGAAGAGCCCGCAGGCATATTGTTGCCCTGGTACGCCAACCACGACTGGAAGGGCGGGAGCTGTGCGCCCGCCTCGGCTGCATTGCGAGCAGCCTGCGATATGGTTGAGTAGGCAAAAAGTACATAGCCGAACTCGATGATCCCGAACAGCAGGGACAGGAGTACGGGGAGTACAAATGCCATCTCGACAATGGACTGTCCGGTCGTTCGATGTCTCATAGCCGTGCCTCCGAATACTGTTTGCTGCACTCTCAATTATAGGTTTTTGCGGCGGGATGGGAAATAGGCTAAAGGTACCGAGTCTAGAGTCGCGATCCAATAGTTTTCAGGTAAGACAAGGTTCAATCCAGCTTGACAGTTTGGCGACGAGGCGACGAGGCGACGAGGCGATGCCACCGCGTCATCGCCTCACCGCGTCACCGCGTCATCGCGTCATCGCGTCATCGCGTCATCGCGTCATCGCGTCACCGCCTCCTCGCGTCACCGCGTCACCGCGTCACCGCGTCATCGCGTCATCGCGTCATCGCGTCATCGCGTCATCGC
>Ga0194060_10001702_pt1 | contig 15750 bp, 11 predicted proteins | sample SepL225m_MetaG_FD_163427 | JGI IMG/M metagenome (GOLD analysis project Ga0194060, IMG submission 163427) | Anoxic zone freshwater microbial communities from boreal shield lake in IISD Experimental Lakes Area, Ontario, Canada - Sep2016-L222-5m | ecosystem: Environmental > Aquatic > Freshwater >...
GCCCCGCGCCGCCCACCCCGCAAGGTATGTCTCCTTCGTCAGAACATGCTCCCTCGGTGGTGATTGGCCTCTGGCGCGACGATCAGCCTGTGGGCGCTTTGGCCATCATGCTCCCCGCTGGTCGGGCCGACCTTTCGGCCAGCGAGTCAGAGTTGCTGCACATCCTGGCCGATCTCGCCGCCCAGGCCGTGGTCAATGCGATCCGGCTCGCCTCCGCCCGTTCGCATGCGGCTGACCTGGAGGCGATCAATACGCTAGGCCGCGCCCTCGCCGAGACCCTCGACCTGGATCGGATCTACGAACGGCTGTACGAGGTCGCTTTGCAACTGCTACCCGATGTTGGGGGCGCGATCTTTACGCTCTTTGATGCCGAAAATCAGTTGATGATCTGTACCTTCGCCTTCCTCGACGGCGAGCGGCTTGACCCGACCGAGTTCCCGCCGCTGCCGCTGGTTCCGCTGGGCCAGGGCATCCAGAGCAATGTGATCCACACCCGCCAGCCCTTCATTGTGGGTAGCATGGAAGAGATGTACCAGCACGCGAACAAGGCGTTTCTGGTGGGTGAGCCTGGCGACACGACCGAGTCGATGCTCTTTGTGCCGATGATTGCCCGCGAGCGGGTGGTCGGCGTGCTCCAGGTGCAGAGCTTCAGCACCGGCAGTTACAGCATGGCGCATGCCACGATGCTCGGGATGGCGGCGAACATTGCTGCTGTGGCGATTGAGAACGCTCGCCTGGTCAATGATCTGAAGCTCTCGAATCTTGAGTTGCGCCAAGCCTACGATCACACTCTAGAGGGTTGGTCAAATGCTCTCGACCTACGCGATGAGGAGACACGTGGCCACTCACAGCGCGTCACCGACCTCGCGGTACGCCTCGCACGGGCCGTCGGCATGAGTGAGGAGCAGGTGGGCTATGTGCGCTGGGGCGCGCTGCTCCACGACATCGGTAAAATGGGCGTCCCCGACGCGGTGCTGCTCAAGCCCGGCAAGCTGAACGATGAGGAGTGGCGGCTGATGCGGATGCACCCGGTTTATGCCTACAACCTGCTCGCGCCGATCACGTTCCTCCAGCCGGTCTTGGATATTCCCTACTGCCACCATGAGAAATGGGACGGCACTGGCTACCCGCGTGGCCTGCGCGGCGAGGAGATCCCGCTGGCGGCGCGGCTATTTGCAGTGATCGATATCTGGGACGCCCTGCGCTCGGATCGGCCCTACCGCCAGGCATGGTCCGAGGAGAATGTGCGCGCACACGTCAAGTCGCTCGCCGGTAGCCACCTCGACCCGGCGGCGGTGGAGTTGTTTCTCCGGGTGATGGATGAATCGCAGTAGAGCATACGTAACGCTGTCACGCTGAGCGAAGCGAAGCGTCCCGACCGGGATTCTTCGCTTCGCTCAGAATGACAGGACGCACTACCGCAAAACTCGCCCTGTGCGGTGCCGCCCGCCGTGGGGCTGAAGCCCCCGGCTACGGGATCTACCGCCGGGCAGCCCTCACCCCCAGCCCCTCTCCCTCACAGGGAGAGGGGCTGGGGGTGAGGGCCGTGTCCTATACTAGCGCGTCCGTAAGGCAATCGTACTCACCGCAAAGCTGAGCCGCCCGCTATCTTGCCCGCCGTAGTCTGTAGGCCGGAAATTACCGGCCTCCAGCGTGAGCGTAACCGTCTGACGGCCTTTCACGAGGGTGATCGGCACCGTAGCCATCTGGCCGGCCACGACGGGCATTGGCACCATCGGTTGCTCGTCTACCTGAACATCAATCACGCCGCGTGGCCCCGTCCCACCCGGACTCTGCGGGTCGTGGAGGTAGACTGGCGTGATCTGAAGCTGCACGGTCTGGGTGACGGGCGACTCAATCTTCAGGGTCGCGGGGGACGTGGCCCACCGCCACTCCGCCTCGGGCTTGCGCCATCCTGAGCCCAGGCTTAGCCGCAGCGCTGGCGCGGGGGCCACCTGATAAACGGTCGTCAACGCATCATCAACCAGGGGCGTCTGCCCGGCGAACGCCACATCCAGCAGTTGGCGCGAGAGGTTGTAGCCCGGTAGGAAGGCGCTGTCCGGCGGCTGGGTCTTGTCTTTGTGGAGTACCACATAGCGGTAGCCGTTGCGGGCGAGATCGTCCTGAAAGCTGGCGAAGACGGACACTTGATCATCGACCAAGAGGGCGGGCGTGTCTTTGCTATTGAACGTGAGCAAGGCGTTGAAGAGCGGATGGTGCGCGTAGGTGCGCGAGAGATAGCCGCCAGCAATCCCCTTATGGTGGGTCATCTGGTAGAACTCATAGATCGATGTTGTATTTTGGTAGTCGAAATCGAAGGCGAAGCGAGCGTCAGGCATGACTGGGAGATCGAACACACCGTACTGCGCAGGATCGTTGGCGATCTGCTGGTAGAACGGCGGGACAGGGCGCAGCGCCTCGGCGGGGAGCGGGTGCGGCCAGATCTGGAGTAGCAGCAGCGCCGTCGCGATTATGGGTATCGGACGATTCCAGTGCGGCAGGCGGCGTACCAACCATGAGAGACCCAGGCTCGCGCTGATCCCGAATCCGACCACGCCCGCCATCATAAAGCGTCCAGGCGTCCGCATAAACTCCAGCCCCGGCATCTGGCGCAGGTAGGCGTAGGGCAAGGTGATCGCATGGCCGCCGATCAAAACCTCGTGCCCGTTCACAGTCAGCTTCGGCCCAAGCGCGAAGATAATGAAGACCAGTGCGAACAGGAGCCACGGCCATGCCCGGCGCAGCTCACGGGCCAGAGCCAGCCCCACCAGGGCCAACCCGACCCAGGGCAGCGATACCGCCGTCTCCCAGTTGATTTTCCTCACCCCGCGTGACTTCATAATAGCGAGCGCCCAGTCGCCGAACAGGGCGCTGATCCGATCTGGCAGCACGAACTGGATCAACTCGGGCGCATCGCGCACGTTCGGATCCATCGCGATTGACAAGGCCGGGTCACGCGAGGCGCGCATGATGGCGATCAGCAGCGGGGCGCAGATCGCCAGCGCGGCCAACCCGGCCAGCGCGGCACGTCCGACGATGGCGCGGCGATCCTCACGCGGCGTGCTGAGCAGGGTGGTAACGCCCATCAGACCACAGGCCAGGGAGCCGTAGATAAACTGGTAGCCATTGTGGAGCAACAGGAAGAGCAGCGCGAGGCCGACGGCAGGAGTCCAGCGCAGGGTACGGCGCGGATCGAGCGTCCGACGTAGCGCCAGCAGCGCCAGCGGTATCCCGGCGGTAAACGACTTTGCGAGGTGTTCAGGCAACCCGGCCAAGGTCATGGGCGCGGCCAGCACAAAACAACCCGCGAACAGCGCCACTTCCAACTCAAGCCCAACATCGCGGGCGAGCAAAAACATCGCGTAGCCGCTCAGAGTCATGCCGACCAGCAGCGTGCCGTTGAACGCCGCCGCTGGCCCCCAGAACCAGAACGGCAGCGCGAGCAGCCCGGTCACCGGCCCAGTCGAGTGAGTCAGGAGCGTAGCGCCAAGCGGATAGTAGAACAGCGAGGCATCGAACAGCGGCTGCTGGCCCAGTAGCACCTGCTGGGTGTGCCAGAGCAGATACAGCTCGTGGCGCGCATCCCCGCCATTACTGGTGAGCGCAGTCGTAAAGTGCGCCACGGTCGGCCAGGAGATGACGAGGCTGATCGCCAGATAGAAGAGCAGGGCCGCGACATGCTCACTTCTCCGCAGCGATCCCAGAGCGCGGGCCAACCGATCACGCAGGCCAAGGCGCTGCTCTGTTGTGAGATAGGCCATCAATGATTCGGCTGGTACAACAAAAACCTATTAAGGTGTGATGCGAGGGCGCGAGGGCGCGACGCATCGCACCCTCACATCCTCGCGCCAGCAACCTAGAACAGACTTTCAAGACGCTGTACGAGAATGCCGCCTCCTAAATTGCCCTATTTTACACCACATTCCCTACCCGTAAAACCTAGGAGTTTCAGCTTTCAGGGCTGATGCAAAGACACCCTCCGGCCCTCACCCCCTGCCCCTCTCCCTCACGGAGAGAGGGGAGATTCCGCAACAGCCCTCACCCCCCAGCCCCCTCTCCCGCTCAGGGAGAGGGGGCTGGGGGGTGAGGGCTGAGCGGCGACAAACTGTAAAGTACCTGCGAACCTTGTCTTACAATTTGGCGAGGCGGCGAGGAGGCGAGGAGGCGACGAGGCGATACGGAGCGCCTCACCGCGTCATCGTTTCGTCGCTGAACTGTCAGGCTGGGTTGAACCATGCTTTACCGTCGGACGATGAGGCGATAAGTCAATGCCAACAGGATGGTTGCCATGTTCCTGAGGATCCTCGCCTCTCCGCACAACAGTCACGCAGAAACGCCCGATCTGAACATATTCAGAATCGGGCGTTTCCGCATGACTGTTGTGGGGGCTTCCCGCCCGCCGATGAGCATCTGGTCGTAGAAAGGACACTACGAACACCGTAGACGGCACAGCCAAATTGAGACCTTGCCTACAACCGACACGTATTCCTGCTAATCGCGGCCAATCCCAGCCTCGGTAAGCAGGCGAACAAATCGCTCCATCTGTGTTAGTGCGCGGGCCTGGAGGGTGGAGACATCAGCGATGATCGCCTCAACCAGTGCCGGGTTCTGCGCGATGCGTTCACGTGCGTGCTCAAGCTTCTGCTCGGCCTTCACCAGCAGGGTACACGCCATTTCTAGGCTTCCCTCTGCATCCTCACGCTGTCGTAGTGCAACCATAGGCCACCTACCACTAATAGACTTGCCCCTGGCAATTGCCAAGTGACGTCGAACACGCTCCGTGCGGGTTGCCGAGTCGGCGAGATAGCGATCCGTATCGGCGAGTAACACAAGGGCAAGCCCCTGATTTAAGCCCAACTTCGTGCGGGCGCTATCGAGGATGCTCTGCGCCAGGAGTAGACTCTGCGTCGCCTCGCTCGCCGCCAGAATCGCGCTCTCCCGCTCTTCCTCTACCTCGAAGGGCCATCGCCGTGGTATTGTCGGCATAACAACCTATGCTCCTTCGCTCCCGGCTCCCTGTGTAGCGAAGCAGCTCAAGCTGCCGAAGCATGGCTTCGCCGAGCTGCCAGAGGATAATCGGGACACCCGAAGCAAAGAAACTCAGCCATATCACCGTCTCGTAGGTGCGCCAGTCCAGAGTCGTCTTCCGGCGTGCCTCCAGTGCAACTGGCAGCAGCGAGATGACAACACCACCGGCAACCTCCGCCCAGGTGTGATCCGGCTTGATCGGAAACCGACGCTCTAGGCCGCTGAGTACCGCAGCGTAGACGGCGGAGAGACCGATAACCTGTAGCGGGATCTGTAGCGTGATCTGCTCCTGATCCGAACCGATATCCCCTTTGAAAAGACTGATTGACATGATCTGTTCCTTGCGTCATCACCCTGGTAGTATACGCTACTTCCTGGGTATTTGTCTAGTAGAAAGTGTTCCGATTCGGCCATTTGGGGTTGTTATTGGTTCGTTATTGGCGTGTCGTGTTCCCTTCGGCAGCTCCTTGTTGTCGTGCTATGGACACCTGTGCGGATGGTCGATTGCCCTCTCCTCAGACGAAGTCCCCGGAAAGCCCTTGTCTCCGTGTCCTGTCCCGGTGTCCTTGCGGCTACGTCCTCTCGCTCTCTAGCTAAAAGAAACTATACACCGTAGTACGTTTCACCGCAAGTCCTGACTTGGTGAACATTTCTTCACAAATCTCTCCCCAAAACAACCCCGGAACGACACGATGATTTATGTACGAAAATTGCCCGAACCAGCTCATTAGGGTATCGACAGGCTATTTACTATGTGCTATAGTAGCTTTTACTGAGATACGTCTGACCAATAGCAACCCAATAGCAACCCAATAGCAACCCAATAACCGCCAATTGACCTACGCAGAAGCACACCAGCAGAGGTACGCCATGATGCTCATAGGAACCTGGAAACACGAAATCGAGACTCCCGGCTGCCTGAGACTTCCTTCTGCGCTTCACGCGCTCCTTGCCGATGGACTTGTCGTTACTCGCGGTTTTGAGCCGTGCCTCCAGGTTTTTCCACGGGATGCGTGGCGCGCCCTTGCTGGCCGCGTGAGTGCCCTACCCATAAGCGGTGCCGCTGAGCGCCGCTTACGCCGCCTGCTTTTCAGTGCCGCTTGCAGGCTGAGCGATGAGGGCGATGGTTTTGTTCACCTGCCCCCGCAACTTTGCTCCTACGCTGCTCTCACCGACCACGCTGTGATCATCGGAATGGACACGTACCTTGAGATCTGGGCACCCGAGCGCTGGACTACACTCGTCGCCAAAATGAGTGGTGCCGTCAACGGTTGGCCTGATACCGCGATTGGAATGGGTGACGCTGCTATCTGAATTGTGTCCAGGCATGGAGGAGGTATTGATGATGTACCCGTTCAGAATCCTTCGCACAACCGACGCCCCAAGTGGGACACAGAGCGCTGTTGTGGCGAAGCGTCGGCTCCGTGATGCCCTGTTGGTGGATCGCTCCCACAGCAGTGTCCACCGCGATGACTCCGAGGGGTTGCTGATCCGTCTGCTCCAGGAAGATCTCTGCCCCAGGGAGCGGAGGTCGGCGTGAGTGCGCTCGCTACCGCATTGATCACATCGCTGCGCAGTTCAGGGGACTCGCTGTCCGCTGCGGCAACTGTAGCCAAGCAGGCTCCGCTGGCCTGCTTGGCCAGACTGCGCGACCTGGAGCGCCAGCCGGTTGCGGCTGCTTGTGAGCGTGCGGTCAGTCATGCCGTCGCCTGCCTGCGCCGCGAGGTTCTGGATCCCTTCGCAGTTGAGGCGCTGCTCGCCCTGCTGGCCGCTGATTCTCCTGCCGCTGCACAATTTCGCGGTTTGGTGATCGAGGAGTTTTTGCTCGCTGGGAAGCCGAACTTGGCCCCGCTCGTCGATCACTACCGCCGCATCCTGCGGCCCGCAAGCCAGGATCTCCCACCGTGGCGCACGCTCGCCCATGCGCTGAGTCTGCTCTTCGGTCGCCTGCTGCCCGAGGCGATCAGCGCCCAATCGCGCCTGCACGGGCTACTGCCTAGTGCGGCTGACCGCGTGTATCTCGACCGGATCCGGGTCGCCCGCCCCGCCGACCAGATCCTCGACCGTCTGATCAAGGGTGTCCCCAGCCAAGCAATTGTGGCCTCCGGTGGCTCGCATATCGCCCAGGTTCAGCAGACGATTGTTCACGGTAATCTTTACACCTACCCTGCGCCACGCGCCGCCGATCTGACGGCCCTCTTTGTGCGTTACCGGGCCTTCGTCATCGAGTCATTCGGCGCACTCGACTTTCGTGGGATCATGCAGATGCAGTCGGCTGCCCGGATTAGCCTTGACCAGATCTATATCCCGATCTTTGCGCGATCACGCAACGATGCGCGCACGGGGTCAGCCGGCCCCCTGGGGACACCCCTTGTCCTCCACGACTATGTCCGTGAGCAGCCATTTCTGGTGGTACTCGGCGACCCCGGCAGTGGCAAGAGTACCTTGGTGCGCTATCTGATCACGACTCTGGCCCGTGGTGATGCCCAAGAGCGGCTCGACATCGCGACGGCCTGGCTGCCGATCTTCTTCCCGGTGGCCGCATTCGCCGACGCACGTGGGCGGCCTGGGGGTAGCGATCTCTCGCCACTGGCCTACCTGAGCGAGTATTACATCGGCCTCTCCCAGCCCGACTACGGGCCGCTCTTCGCCCGCGCTATGGCGATGGGTCACGCTCTGCTGCTGCTCGACGGACTCGATGAGGTGCGCGAGGATCGGGCCGGGATCATCCGCTGCCTGGAGGCGTTTGTTCACGAGTGGGACGCCCAGGGCAATCGCTTTATCGCCACCAGCCGGATTGTCGGCTATGACGACACGCCCCTTGACCCGCGCCTCTTTGTCAGCGTGGTCATCCAGCCCCTGAGCGATGCGCAGATCGCGGTCTTCGTCAATCGCTGGAGTCAGGCATACGAGGCTCTGGCCAAACCGATCTGGCCCGAGAGTGGCGACCTGTACCACGATCTTGTGCGTGACGCCTCGGCAACCGAGCAGGCTATTCGCGTGGAGCAGCACGCTCGTTCGCTGGGCGCTGCCATTTGCGCCGACGCGAACGTGGCGGCCTTGGCCCGCACCCCGCTGCTGCTGACCATTCTGGCGCTCATCCATAACCAGGGCGCACGCCTGCCCGACCGCCGGGTTGACCTGTACCGGCTCTGCGTCGAAGCCCTGGCCGAAACCTGGAACCGCGCCCGCTCGCTCTCTGGTCGCCCGGTTGATCTCTACCTCGGCGACGAGCGGCTCGACGAGCGTTTTGTGGTCAACCTGCTCGGCCCGGTGGCCCTCTGGATCCACGGCGACCAACCCGGCGGCCTGGTTGACCAGGACGACCTGGAGGTGCGGATTGCGGCGACCCTCGCCCAGACCGACGGCCTGCCGCGTGGGCGCGCCCGGCGTCTGGCCCAGGACTTTATCGACCTGATGCGCCGCGACACCGGCCTGCTCCAAGAGCGCGGATACCGCCGCTTCGGATTTCTGCACCTTACGTTTGAAGAGTACTTGGCGGCGCGTGGCCTGCTCGAATCCGTCACCGTCGATAATCCCGACACCTTTTTCCACCGTTATAGCAGCTTGCCGCGCTGGCACGAAGTCCTCCGCCTCGCCATCACCGCAGCTCCGCAGCGCGAGGCCCAGCGACTCCTGCTGCACCTGCTCGACGCGCCCGCGCCCCGCGACCGCGCCATCATCCTGGCGGGCGAGTGTCTGCGCGATATTGGTCACAACGGGGCCACCCAGCGCGCCTGGGACGCGGTGATCCAGGCGCTGCTGGCCCTCACCGCCGACCCGACGGCCAGCCTTGACGGCAGAATCTCCGCCGGGACGATCCTTGGTCATCTGGGCGACCCGCGCCGGATCGACCCAAGCAGCGGTGGGGCCATCGGCATCCAGCATGGCGTAGCCCCGTACTGGTGCCCAATCGCGCCGGGGCCGTTCTGGTGCGGCGATGAGGGTGCCGCACGCCGCACCCGCGCCGGTAGTCTGCGCTGGGTTGAACTGGCACAAAGCTTCCTGATTGCGCGTTTTCCGGTGACGAACGCCGAGTTTGGCGACTTTGTCGCGGCGGGAGGCTACAACGAGCGGCGCTGGTGGAGCGAGGCCGGTTGGCCCTCCCCAAACAGTCGCCCCACCCACGGGGGGACGGCTGAACACGGAGGGCTATCCCAGCCGGTTGTCGGGGTTTCGTGGTACGAGGCCAGCGCCTACTGCGCCTGGCGTAGCGCGGTTGGCCGACGGGCGGGCTGGCTCAGTACAAAGGAGTGCCTGCGACTGCCCACGGCCATCGAGTGGGAACGGGCGGCCCGCCACACCGACCGGCGGCGCTACCCGTGGGGCGACCAGCCGCCCACCAATGCCCGCGCCGCCTTCGGGATCGCGGCCCCCGTGCCCATCGGCGCATTCCCAAGTGGCGCGGCCACCTGCGGCGCACAGGATCTCTCCGGCAATATCTGGGAGTGGACAGCAAGCCTCGCCGAGAGTTCCGAGTCGCTGAAGCCATGCGAGGACGTGAGTCCCGGCGAGACTCCCGTGATCAAAGGCGGTGGCTTTGACTCCAAGGCCGAGGATCTGCGCTGCGGTGCTTCTTCCTGGCGGCACCCCGGCCAGCGCAGCACTAATCTTGGATTTCGGGCGGTTAGGACAGCGGTTAAAGAGTAACGTTAGGAATATTTTCAATGACAAGCCAAAACGAACCGATCATCCTGCGCCTGATCTTCCGCCCTGTCCGTGGCGGGGCACTGCTCCGCTGGGAGTCCGATGTCCTCGGGGTACGCGAGAGTCGCCTGCCCGCGCCCATCCCGGCCAGCGACATGGGGTTAATCCTGCGCGCCCTCGATGCGCTCCAAGACCCGGCCTACCCAACCGCGTGGAATGCGGTGCAGGTGCGCAGCTTTAGTTTTAGCCCCGACGAGCAGGCACTTCTGAACGCGGCCGGGCTGTGGGGCACCGGTCGCGTGCGCGCCGACGCACCCTGGCGCATTGGTCGGCGACTCTACCGCGCCCTCACCGCTGACGCCGCCGGTGCCCAAGCCCTCGGCACCGTGCGCGACCACGCAGCCGCCGTCGGTCGGCCTGTTTCGCTGGAGCTCTGTTTCCCGCCCGACGCCACCGATCTGGCCGGGCTGCCGTGGGAATTGCTCTGGGACGAGGGGCCGACCCCGGTGTTGCTCGGGCGCGGGGCCACGGCGGCCTGCGTGCGTCGGCTTGATCTGGCCCAGGCGCTCCCGCCGCCGCGTCAGGCATCCGGCCCGCTGCGCATCCTCGCCGTCTCGCCACGGGCCGGGGTTCCCGATGAGATGCGGCAGATTGAACGTGCGGCCCGCGCCGCCGCGTGGGAGCCATTGATCAGGCGCGGCCTGGCGCATATGGAAGAACTGAGTCCCGTGACCCGCAAGACCCTCGCTGACATGATCGCAGGCGAACGTCCGCCCGACATCATCCATTATTACGGTCACGGTCGCTACAGCGGCGGTGAGGGTGCCCTTTTGCTGGATGACGACGGTGCGGCGGCCTGGACACCGGCGGCGGCCCTAGCCCCACTGCTCGCCCCCGCCGGTATGGTAGTGCTTCACGCCTGCCAGGGCGCGATGCTCGGGATCGAGGGAACCCTTAGTGAGAGCGCCGACATGCGCAGCGCCATCGCGCCGGCCCTTTGCGCAGCCGGGGTGCCCATTGTCCTCGGTATGCAGTTCACAGTGCGCGCCGCCGCCGCAAGCCGCATGGCGGCGGTGATCTACCAGGCTCTCGCCGAGGGCCGCAGCGTCGAAGAGGCGGTCGCCTTCGCCCGCCGCGCCCTCTACGTTGAGGAACCCGACCGGGTTTCGTGGTACGTCCCGGCGCTCTACCTACGCGCCCGCAGTGGTGGCCCGACCTACCTACGCCCGCCGGTAGCCCACCCGGCCAGCGTGCCCAGCCGTCCGGTCAGCCCGCCGAGTCAGCCCACCGGCGCCCGCCAGTCCGTCGTCGCCCGTGACGGGGGGGCGATCAGTGCCCTACGGGTACACGGCGGCTCCGGCAGCCACCAGGCGGTGATCGCCGAGGGTGGCAGCATCAGCGGGGTTGAACTGTTCGATAACACAAACTAAGACTGAGAGGGAACCATGCAGATCGAACGTGTCCAAATGACCCGCCCCCACTATGAGCAAGGCAAGCCCGAGCGTGTGCGGATGATCGTTCTGCACGCGACCGCCGGTAGCAGCCCCGGCGACCTTGGCTGGCTACGGGTTGGCGGCGACGACCAACGGCCCGTGTCGGTTCACTACTATATTAGTAAGGCTGGCAGGATCGTCCAGCTTGTAGACGACGCGCATATTGCCTGGCACGCCGGACAGAGTCGCTGGGTCGTTGATGGTCACGAGGTAGACGGCTGCAACGCCGTGTCGGTCGGCATCGAGCTGGAGAACCTGAATAGCGGGCGCGACCCCTACCCCCCGGCGCAGTACGCGGCGGCGCTCTGGCTGTGCCGTGAACTGGCCGCCCGTTACAAGGTGCCACACAGCCAACTCGTGCGCCACCTGGATATTGCGCCGAAGCGGAAGACCGACCCGGCTGGTTTTCCTTGGGAGCGCTTTGTTGCGGAGGTGTACGCCGACGCGCCTACCAGTGTGCCGAGTCGGCCCGCAGCCTCTACGCAACTGCGCGCCCGACTCCTCGATCTGGCCTACCGCGCTGCGGGCGGTGCCCTTGCCGCCGGGTGGCCCTTCTTCACCGCCGCTCAGTCCGCCCACCTGGGCATGCCCGTCGCGATACTGACCGGTCGTCCGCACACGGGCACCGCCGCCGGTGCCGCCCAGGATGATCAGGATCGTGCGGTGCGTATGGGCAGCCTGGGCACCTTCCTGGTCGAGATCTACGCCCGCGACCTGCTCTACGCCCCAGCCGACGCGCCCAGCAGTTCGCCCCATAGCAGCATTCAGGTGCGCCGTCTGAGCGAGACCCCCGCCGGGCCACTGCGCGACGGTTTCCTGGAGTTACTCTTTCGTTCAGCCGACCCGGTCAACGGTTTCCACACAGACTGGGCGTTTCACCAGTACTACCTACAGCACAGCAACGACCTGGGCGTTCCCATCGGCCCCAACCAGCGCTTGCGGGATGGAGGGCAAACCTACGCATGTCAGCACTTCGCCCTGGACAGTCTTTGCTCGCCTGCGAGCAACTGGAAGAACACCTACCGCCTAAGCGACCTCGCAGCGGCGGCCGCCGGAACGCGGCGCTTGCCCGAGCTTTCTGCGGCCCAGGCCGCCAGGCTGCGCCTCCTGCTGCTCACCAGCCTCTACCGCGAACATGCAGGTCGCCAGTTCGATGAGGGTGCGTCCCTCGTGCGGTACGCCCTCGATCAGCACTTGGGCGCACCCCTCGGGCCAGCCGAGCAGATCGATCTGGACGACACGCAGCTCCTGCTGATGCCCTTCGCCCTGGATGTGATCTACTGCCGCCTGCCGACGACCGACTGGCCTTATGATCGCCCGTTGCCCGCCGGGACGCCCATCAGCGGATTCGCAGGCACCCTTGGCGCTACCTCAGACGGCGCAGCGATTGGGCGACTGGACGATCTGGCCCGCCCGGTAGGCGACACGACCTTATCGAGCGTGTTGAGCTTGGCGACAACCTCCGGCTACCTCCTGGGCGCCGAGGATGCCCGCCCGGCCATGCATAACCTGTGCAATGATCCGCCGACAGACCGCTCGAACGGGCAGCCGCCCGTTGATACGCTGCTGCTCTGCCCAGTCTCCGGCCCCGCCGCCGCCGATCTCGCCGCCGAGGGGGCCGCCGCCCGATGGCACTACTACATTGATCGGGCTGGCGCAATCACCCGTCTGCGCGACGATAGTGCTCCAACCAGCGTCGCCGAGCAGGTTGGGCGACACGCCGTTGTGCTAGCGTGCGAGGGAGGGCCGCCCGGCGAGCAGGCGCAACGAACCGCTCTCGCGTGGCTCGTGCGTACCCTGATCGTCTACCTGCGCCTTACGCCAAACTGTGTGCAGGTACTTACGAAACCCCTCTATCCCGTCGGCACACCGTTGGCATGAGCGTGGAGAGAGGTTTTGGTCGTACGTGAGGTTCAGGAATGGCCATTCCAGCGTGACAGTTTGTAGCGCGGGCTTCCCGCCTGCGGTGGTACTCCTGACCGCCTGGAAGGCGGCGCTACAGTCACTGCACACTGTCAAGCCGGTTTGAACCATGCCTTATTCGAAAAGTATCAGGTTTAGGGCCAGGGCGTGAGGGATGACGGTCGGCACGGGATCGGCTTATTCGAAATAGTCTAAGGAGTGACATCATGTCAACCCAGTCAGAAAGCACGGCAAGACTGTGCCGCCCACGGATAGGCGGCGTATCCCCGCAGCGCCCTGTACGTCGGCCCAAATTGCAGACGGGCGAACTGCCAGCCGATGCCCCTCCCCCGGTGGCGCACAGTGATGTTGACCTACGCACTCCTTTGTCCATGCTACCTGCGCACGGGAGCGCAGTGCGACAGATCGATATCCGCGTTGTCGGCGTGGGCGGCGCGGGCGGCAATGTGGTTGACCGGCTGATCGTCGGCGAGCTCAAGGGTGCCGATCTGATCATTATGAACACCGACACGCAGGCTCTACGCGGCGCACGTGCCACCACCCGGATCTGCCTCGGCGAGACATGCACCCGTGGCCTGGGCGCAGGTGGCAACCCCCAGGTTGGCCAGGTGGCCGCAGAAGAGAGCCAGGCCCAACTGCGTGCGGCCCTCGTAGGTGCCGACATGGTCTTTATCGTCGCCGGTATGGGCGGCGGCACCGGCACCGGCGCCGCGCCCGTGGTCGCCCAGGTCGCCCGCGATCTGGGCATACTCACGGTGTCCATCGTGACCCGGCCCTTCGCCTTCGAGGGCCAGCGTCGGGCAAAGGTGGCCGATCAGGGGATCGCGCAGTTGCGCACCATCGCCGACACGATCATCATCGTGCCGAACGAGCGGATCATCGAGGCATCATCGCGCACCACCTCGATGGTGCAGGCGTTCGGGATGGCCGACACTGTGCTGCGCTACGGCATCCAGGGTCTGGTTGACCTGATCGTTCAGCACGGCTTGATCAATGTCGATTTTGCGGACATCCGTGCGATTATGGACAACTCCGGCCCAGCCCTCCTGGGGATTGGCGTGGGCGATGGTGCCGACCGCGCCACCGAGGCCGTGCGCCGGGCGATGTCGTGCCCACTGCTCGAAGGGCGCATCGAGGGTGCCCGCCGCCTGCTGCTGCACATCACCGGGGGCGAGGATCTCGGCATTCTGGAGATCAACGCCGCCGCCGAACTCGCCTCACGTGGCATCGATCATGAAGCCAACGTCATCTTCGGGGCTATGATCGACCCCACATTTCCCAAGGGCAAAGTCAAGGCTACCCTGGTAGCTACCGGTTTCAACGCGGTACCGCTGGCCCCCGCCGCGCAGCGCATCCCAACCGAGGCCAGGCAGCTTGTCTATGCCGAACGACCGACCTTGACCCCCGTCGCCCCGGTCATCCAGCAGCCCGTCTATGCCGAGCGACCGATCACAGCCGCCGTTGCCCAGGCCATCCAGCGGGCACCCGCCTTCAACGTGCCATCGTCCGGCCCATCCGAGGCCGACCGGATCGAACTGCCGCCGTTTCTCCTTCGCTTTCGTGGAGCTAAACCATGAGCCTGCTACACCTCTGTCGAACTGACCCCCTCGTCGCGCTGATCTACGATCTATTCAGCGCGAACATGGTGCGCGTCCCTGACTCGCGCATCCGCCCGCTGTCGGTCATCGTCCATCGCGCCGGTCAAAGCTCGTTCCGTGGATCGCTGCTGCCACTGCTCAGCGAGGCTCGCGCCCTCGGCGTGCGTCCGGCAACATCCGAGCTCACCGACATCGCCGGACGCCGCTCGCGGCGGGTCACGCTCGATCTGGGGCTGCACATCCTACGTGGATTCCTCAAAGGGCTGGGCCTGCCTTCGGCGGAGTTGGCCAGTAAACTGGGCGACGCAGCCTACCTCTCCTTCGCCTTCCCCTCGGTGCGCCGCGTCGCCTACGACATCGGTGCCCTGGGCTGGGCCTTGGCGGGGCGCAGCATCGACCGCCAGAACCCCGCCGCCGCGATCCTCTTTGGTCGCTCGCGCTATGAGCTCCTGCTGATCGACTCGATCCTAACCAGCAGCCAGATCAGCGTGGTCTTCTCCAAAGAGCAAGGCCAGCGATTGAACATCGACACCTCCGCTCTCAGCAACACGTTTGCCAGTGTCGGCGGGCAAGTGAACAGCAGCGACGACAGTGAAGTTGAGCTGACCCTGACGAGCCCGCAGGATCTCACCTTCGCCTTCACCTGCGTGCGCCTCTTCTTCGACCTGGAAGGCCACATCACCGCTATGCCCCCCGACAACCGGCTGCGCACCCTCGGCGACGGTGCCGAGAGCGCCACCCAGGTACGCTACAGCCCCGACCGGGTGCTGCTGAGCAACCAGCCGGGGCTGCTTAGTTGGGATCTCTAGTACACCTGGAAGTTCGCACTGGGTTGTGGATGCATCCAGCATGGGTTGATTCGGGATCCGGGTTCCGGTGGCCGACTGCCGGAACCCAGCCACCGGAACCCGGTACGAACGTTCAGAAAACTGTACTATAGCAATCCTACGCAGGTTGTTGAATCCGGGAGGCTAAAGCCAATACTTTTCGAATAAGGAATCTGCCGCCGCTCAGCCCTCACCCCCCAGCCCCCTCTCCCTGGGGCATATCTTTACCCACAT
>Ga0194060_10001705_pt1 | contig 15726 bp, 12 predicted proteins | sample SepL225m_MetaG_FD_163427 | JGI IMG/M metagenome (GOLD analysis project Ga0194060, IMG submission 163427) | Anoxic zone freshwater microbial communities from boreal shield lake in IISD Experimental Lakes Area, Ontario, Canada - Sep2016-L222-5m | ecosystem: Environmental > Aquatic > Freshwater >...
GGGCGTGGCTGCTGGGACAACGCAGCTCTCGCTCTTTGGCGACGCGCCGCCGCCCGCCGCCACGGCCCCGCACGCCCCCGCCCTCGGCGACTACCGCGCCGTCACGACTGATGCCGAACTGGACTCCCTCGTGCGCGCCCTGGAGGTCGCCCCCGGCTTCGCCTTCGATACCGAGTCCACTGGTCTACGGCCCATGCAGAGCGCCCTCTGCGGGATCTCCATCGCCATCGCGCCCGGCAGCGCGGTGTACGTGCCATGCGGCCACGCCGAGGGGCCGCAGTTGCCCGCCGCGCAGGTGATCGCGACGCTCAAACCTTTCTTCGAGGATCCGGCCACGGCTAAGTACGCCCACAACGCCAAGTTCGACATCGAGATGCTGCGGGGCGTGGGGATCACGGTGCGTGGCCTGGCCTTCGACACGATGATCGTGGCGGCCCTCCTGGGCAAAAGTGTTGGGCTGAAGGATCTGGCATTCTACGAACTTCAACTCCCCGATGAGATGACCTCGATTGAGGCTCTCATCGGCAAGGCCAGCAAGCAAATCACCTTCGACAAGGTGCCGGTGGCCTTGGCCACGCCCTACGCCGCCGCTGACGCCGACATGACCTTGCGCCTCGTACACGCCCTGGAGCCGCAACTGGCCGCCAATGAGCGGCTGGCCGCACTCTTCCAGCGCATGGAATTGCCGTTGGTGGACGTACTGGTAAAAATGGAACTGGCGGGTATCGGCCTCGATACGCTCTACATTGAGCAACTCGGCGTCGGGCTTGGCGCACGCATCGGCGCAATCGAACACGAAATCTACCAGATCGCCGAGAGGCCGTTCAATATCAATTCTAGTGACCAGCTCAGTGATATTCTCTTCGGCAAAATCGGCCTGCCTACCAAGGGCGTTGATCTCACCGCGAAGACCAAGAAATACTCGATCACCGCCGACACCCTGGAGCGGCTGCGCGTTGAAGACACCAGCGGGATGTGCGAGCGCATCCTAGAGTACCGCCAGCTCAGCAAGCTCAAAAGTACCTACGTGGATGTGCTGCCCAGCCTAGTCAACCCACAGACCGGGCGGGTGCATACGTCGTATAATCAGGTAGGGGCGGCGACGGGGAGACTTAGCTCAAATGAGCCAAACCTTCAGAACATCCCCGTGCGAACCCAAGAGGGTCGCGAGATTCGGCGCGGGTTTGTGGCCGCGCCGGGACACACCTTCATCGCCGCCGACTACTCACAGATCGAACTGCGCGTCTTGGCCTACATCACCAAAGACCCAAGCCTGGTGCGGGCCTTCCGCGAGGGTCAGGATATTCATGCGGTCACAGCGGCGCAGCTCTTCGGCGTGCCGATTGAGCAGGTGGACAAGAATCAGCGCCGGATCGCGAAGTCTGTGGTATTTGGCGTGATCTACGGCATGAGCGCCTTCGGCCTGGCTCAGCGCACCGAACTGAGCAGAACCGATGCTCAGTCCCTCATCGACGGCCTATTCGCCCGCTTCCCCGGCATCCGCTCCTACATCAACGAGACGCTGGAGCGCGGACAGGCCAGCGGCTACGTCTCGACGATCTTCGGACGGCGCCGCGAGATACACGACCTCCAGACCAAGGGGCCACGGCGGGCGGCCGCTGAGCGCGAGGCAGTCAACGCGCCCATCCAGGGTACCGCCGCCGACATCATGAAAATTGCGATGGTGAAACTGGCCCGCGCCATTGACGAGCGCGACCTGCGCACGCGCATCCTGCTCCAGGTTCACGACGAGTTGATCTTGGAGGCTCCCGACGACGAGGTTGAGATAGCCAAAGATCTCGTGCGTGCGGTGATGGAACACGCCTACGAATTGAAGTGGAGCGACGAAGACGGCGTGGCGCAGCAGGTACCCCTGGGCGTCGATGTCGAGACCGGCCCGAACTGGGAGGAGATGAAATGATCAATAAACGTCCCACCTTCTCAGTGGTCGCGCCGGTATATAACGAGGAGCAGCTGATCGAAGAGTTCTGCCAGCGAACGAGCGCGGCCCTGGAGCCGCTAGGCGAACCCTTCGAGATCGTGCTGGTGAACGACGGCAGCCGCGACCGCTCGCCCGAGTTGATGCGCGAGATCAACCGGCGCGACCCACGGGTGAAAGTGGTCTACTTCTCAAAGAACTTCGGCCACCAACTGGCGATCACCGCCGGCACCGACTACGCCCAGGGCTGCGCGGTCGTGGTGATCGACTCAGACCTTCAGGATCCGCCTGAGGTTATCCCTGAGCTGATCGCCAAGTGGCGCGAGGGCTACGAGGTGGTCTACGCGGTGCGCGCCGAGCGCGAGGGCGAGACCTGGTTTAAGACCATGACGGCGGCCCTGTTCTACCGCCTGATCATCAAAATCACCAGCGTAAACATCCCGGTAGACACCGGCGACTTCCGGCTGATGGATCGCAAGGTGGTCGACTCGCTGGCGCGCATCCGCGAGCACCACCGCTTTATGCGTGGACTATCGGTGTGGGTAGGCTTCAAGCAGGCGGGCGTGCCCTACCGACGCCACGCCCGCAAGGCCGGTGACACCAAATACCCCCTGCGCAAGATGCTCAAATTCGCTCTGGATGGGATCACCAGCTTCAGCTACTTACCGCTCCAACTGGCCACCTACCTGGGCTTCATCACCGCCGCGATCAGCATGACATTCCTGATCGCCGTGGTGATCATGCGCCTGCTCTACACCGGTAACCCGACCGACTCGGCCTTCTACGGGCAGGCCAGCACCCTCGCGATGGTCCTCTTCCTCGGCGCGGTGCAACTAGTCTCCATCGGCATCATCGGCGAGTACGTCGGCCGGATCTACGACGAGGTCAAGGGCCGACCGCTCTACATCGTCTCCGACGCCCTCGGCTTCGATGATGAACACAAACCTTACGGATTACGAACACGGGAATAAGGAACCGATTCGTCGGTTGCCTCTCAGGGCATGAGCAAAGTCGTGTGATCGCCGAGCAGCCCTCACCCCCCAGCCCCCTCTCCCTGAGCGGGAGAGGGGGAGTCGAAGGCATCCTGCTGCGGAATCTCCCCTCTCCCCGTGAGGGAGAGGGGCAGGGGGTGAGGGCCGGAGGGTGACTTTGCTCAGGCCCTGGGTTGCCTCTTCCTAAACTTGCGCAGATGCACCGACCATCGTATAATAGCGCCGGTCATCGTGGGGAGATGGCGGAGCGGTTGAACGTGCTCGTCTCGAAAACGAGTAGGGTCTGAAAAGCCCTCGAGAGTTCGAATCTCTCTCTCCCCGCCACTTCGGTCTGAGAATGTTCTGCGCACCACCAAGGAATTCGTCGCCGGACAGCCCTCACCCCCAGCCACCTCTCCCTCACGGGGAGATGGACTGGAGGTGAGGGCTGTCCGGCGACAAACTGTAAAGCGGCCACGAATCTTGTCTAAGTATTGAGGAAGCGTCCCTCAAGCTCACGCATCGCTGTCACCAGTTGATCCTGGCGGATGGCTGCCGTCATATCGCCACGGGTGCGCTCCAGCACGGCGCGCAGGGCGTCGGTCGTGCGCCGCAGACCGCCGGTCACAGCGTCGGGAAAATCCACCGCCACGAGTTCGCTATAGACATCGTCGATCACCCGCAGCAGAACCTCGCCGCGAGCCGTCTCGCCACGGCGCAGACCATCAAGGATAGCCCGGCGCAACTCGCTGGCCGCTTCGGCGAGGCCGTTCAGGTAGGCAGCCGGCTCCACGCCGATCTCCTCGGCGGAGGGCGGCGTGCGCCCGGCCAGGAAGGCCAGCACCAGGTGGGCCTCAACCAGTTCCTTCAAGGCGTCCTGCGTGTAACCGGCGTGACGGATCTCCGGGCTGTCGGCGGTAGCCGCACGCAGCCGCTCGGCCATGGCCGTCGCCTCGCCCAGCAGCCGCTCGGCCTCAACAAACTCGGCCCGGTGCGCTGCGCGGATACTATTGGCGCAGCTGCGGATCAGCCCCCGCGAGACGCCGATGGCCTGCTCGCGGGCCGCATGACTGGCCTCGATCTGGCTGACGCACGCTGCCACAAGATCTCCGATGCTCATCGTCTCTCCTCTTCTCTGCACATCTCGTACAGCGTTCTGAACGTTCGTACCGGGTTAGGCGGCCTGGGAGCGCGGGCGAGACGCCCGCGCTCCCGGAACTCCGTACGGACTTCGGAAAATCTGTGCTATTTTGAATATTCAAGCACAGGCATCACCGTATTACGCCCAGCCGCCTTAGCCGCATACAGAGCCTTGTCCGCCCGCTGAAGCACCTGCTCCAGCGTCTCGATACCATCGTAGCAGCTTACACCAAAACTCGCGGTCGCCCGCACGTCCCGCTCTATGGGCAGCCTGGCTATCGCCTCGCGCAGTCGATCAGCCACGATGAGTGCAGCGGCGAGGGGCGTCTCCGGCAGCACCACCACAAACTCCTCCCCGCCCCAGCGGATAAGCATGTCCGACAGACGCATCGTGGACTTCAGATGTTTGGCTAGCGCCTGGAGTACGATGTCTCCAACCTCGTGGCCATGCGTGTCGTTAATCTGCTTGAAGTGGTCGATGTCCCACAGACAGATACTTAACGAGTGCCCGCCGCGCTGCGCCAAGGCGATCTGGCTCTGGAGTACTTGGTAGCCCATGCGGCGATTCGGCAGCCCCGTGAGTACGTCGTTAAAGGCCATCTGCTCTAGCAGATCATACTCGACCTGCAATCGCTGCGTGTGATCGCGGTAGCGTGCGATCACAAACAGAAAGCCCAGCAACATGCCTGCCATCACATAGATCTGGATCACTATGACACCAATGCCATTGTCCTGTCCGTATACGTCGGTCATAAGCACCTGGCCCGCCGCTACGGCGAATGAGAAGAGATAGATCCCCAGCGCCATGATGACGCCCCGCCGCCCGCTGTAGAGGTGGATGGACAGCGTGCAGATCACCAGGACAAACCAGATATTGCCACTGATCGTCTCGCGAAACAACGTCGGCAACGTCTGCCCAAACAGCAGCGGCAGCACGCTATTGAAGCAGATCGCCTCGAAGGTGAAGAACCCCAGCATCACACGCTCGATCTGATCCAGCGTCGGCCAACCCAATATAAGCGCCCAGATCACCCAGTAGCTAAAGCCCGCCAGAGCGCAATGGTTTATCGCATAGGTAACACGAAATAGATAGCTCAGGTCGCTGTCAGTGAGTATGGAAAACTGCGCGTATAAAATGAGCAGCATGCCAAGCGCCCCCGACACGCGGTAGGCGATCCGACGCTGTCCATCGAAGCGAATTCGATCATGCGCAATACGCTCGATCATAAGAGGTGACACTTGATGAAGCGAAAGAAATGTCCCCAAGCATAACACACACCTGGACAGATCTCTGCACCTTTTGGCGGAGAGGCGATGAGGCGAGGACGCGATACTATCGCCTCCTCGCCGCCTCGCCTCCTCGCCGCCTCGCCGCCTCGCCGCCTCGCCGCCTCGCCTCCTCGCCGCCTCGCCGCCTCGCCGCCTCGCCGCCTCGCCGCCTCGCAGTACGGTCATGCGAAGAGCGCCCTTCTGAAACCTTGTCTAACCGAGAGCGGGCAAAGAAAAAGATTGTCAGCCAAGCTGACAACCTTCTTCTCTGCCCGCCACTGTATCAGAACGAGGGCGGTTGCCCTAGAATGAGGCCATCATCGTGCGCAGTTGCTGGTTGCGGCTAAGCCGACCCAGCACATTCCGCTTCACATTATAGACATCGTTCACGCTATGAAACAGATCACCGCGCTTGGCGAAGATCGTCCGTGGCGTCAGACTAAGCACAAACGAGCAGTAGACCACCACGCGCTCGATCTCGCTGTTGAGCTGGTCGTTAATAAAGCGCCAGAACTCTTCGCGGTCTACCCGGCTCATCGCCTCTTCGTCGGGTGAGTAGTGCGGGGCGTGGCTGGACGTGACCGTTTCCTCGGGAAGCATTTCCGACCAAGACTGGGCGCGGACGCTGTCAATCACCACGCTGGTGGCGCAGAGTTGGAGGTACTGAAGGAGCGAGGCGAGGTTCGGAAAGGCGGCGAAACGCTCAGGGGAGAGGGCGCGCCAGAATTTGGTGAAGGCACCCACAACAAAATACTCGCTGCTCTCGCCGCTGCTAGTGAAGGCACCGCTCCGCCTGATCCAGCCCTCGACAAGGCCGCTATAGTGCAAGTAGAGTTGCTCCCATGCCAACTCATCACGCTCAACCAGGGCGCGACGGAAAAGCTCGTAGCTGTAGCGCGTATCGTGCTGCTGCCCCCGATAGAATCGCTCGCTCTCGGTGGCGCAGCGTCGCACCAGAAATGCGAGATCCATCTCGATGGGGGCGTCATCGTGAATAATCACTCCTATCTCGCGTCCAGGGCGAGTCCTCGCCACAGCGCTATGGGCTGTCTCCAGAGCGGGTCGGGTGGATGTGTCGATATACTGCGTGATCATGGGGCATCCTCAATTCTTTAGGCAGCCCGCCGGAGTATGCCGGTAGCGCATCGCGGCGCGACATAAGCGATTTGTATCGTGTGTCACGTTGGGAATCTGGCGCGTTCTACCCTCGCCAAACCTTGTCTCTCTAGGCTGATTGTAGACAATGCGGTTAGAGCTGAGAAGATCGGGAGATGAGCAACGGATGACAGATATTACGACCGTTGGTCGTACATCGCAGGGGCGCACGGGGTTAGAGGTTAGTCGCGCACGGAAGGGGGGAGCAGCAACCCGTTCAATAGGTCACGGGTGCGGGTGTGCGCGGCGACAGGGCCGTCGACCGAAGGGGAGCGGTCGATCTGATCGGCAGGCGTACCAACTGAACGGGCAGCCGCCACATTTTCAGCAAGAATGACAGCCTGTATCTGCATATGCCGAATCATAACGCACATAGACGGTGGCAACAATCGGACGAGGGTACGATCTCTGGGACAAAACGGCGGGGTGCGCGAAGATCTTCATTCAGCATTGACGCCCGGACGAGATCGGGTAAGATAGGCGCTATGGAACATAACTTCTTTGTCTACCAGCGCCGTGCGCTGCGCCCCCTGCTGCGATGGGGGATGGGCAGCAGCGTAGTCGGTGCTGCACTCACGCTGCTGCCACACGACTACTGGCGTCAGCTTGGCACGCAGGCCGTCACGTGGGGTGTGATCGACGCTGCCCTAGCTGTCGCCGGGCAGCGTGCGGCGCTGGTGAAGGCCGAGCATAGCTTCGCTGGCGATCTGAGCGAGTCTCAGGAGCACATCGCGGTTGAGCAGTTCCACCGCATTTTGCTGATCAATACTGGCCTGGATGTGCTTTATATTCTTGTCGGGCTATTCACCGCCAACCGCTACGCCGAGATGCCTAAACGCCGTGGCCTCGGGCATGGCATCGCTATCCAGGGCGTCTTTCTGCTTATTTTCGATGGCCTGCTCACCCGCGATGTCCGCGTGCGCTGGCTCTAGCTCTCAATGCAAAATGCGAAATGCGAAATGCAAAATGGGCTTTGCATCTTGCATCTTGCATTTTGCATTTTGCATTTACTATGATCACACGTGCGCTCTTTCCTCTACTCCAGTGCCCCACCTGCCGCTCACGCGACCTGTATGTGGCCGATGATGGCCTGCACTGCGCGTCGTGCGCGAACGTCTATGCGTTTGCCGATGGCTACATCGATCTGATGCCCCGTGGCACCGCTTACGGCTATGTCTCAAAGTACGTCACCGACGAGGCCGAGCTTGCGGAGGAGCTTGATTACCGCGACCTGGCCCCGCCGCTGCTGGCCGCCGGGGTGCGCGACCGCGCCCTGCGCCGCATGTTGCGCTGGCAGCCCGGCGATGTGGCCCTGGATAATGGCTGCGGCACCGCCAAGCACGCGGTCTGGAACGCCAGCCGCGTTGGTTTGATGGTCGGCTCTGACCCGGCAACCCTCTTTGCCGATGAGGCGGTGGCAACGGTGGCGCTGACGAAGGCGGACTCGCGATCCCTGCCATTCGCCGAGGGGAGCTTTGATAAGGCGTTCGCCATCGACATTCTGGAGCACTTCCCGCTCGACGTGATCGACGATTATTTGGCTGAGACGGCCCGCGTGCTGCGACCGGGCGGGCGTATGCTGGCCTTCTCCAACACCCGCGAGATGTCGCCTATCCAGCCAATCATCAACCTGAGCCGCCGCCTCGGGCGGCTGTTTGTGCGCGCCGGGGTCTACGACTTCTCACGCGAGGCCCGCCGCAAGTCCGACCACCTGAAGTCGCTGGAAACCTGGGAGGATGTGCTGGCAGCCTTCGAGCGGGCCGGTTTGCGCCCAGTCCGGGTGATCTTCTGGAACAGTCTGTTCACCACGTTTGTGGAGCATGTGCTGATGAAGCTGGGCGAGGCGGTGATGGGAAGGCAGGAGGCCAAAGGGAAGCCTCAGCCCTCAGCCCTCAGCCCTCAACCCTCGGCAGACGGCATCGCCCGCGAGATTCGCGCCCGTCGGCGCATACGCTCGCAGCTACGGCCCGGCAGCCCGGTCTACTACGCCCTGATGGCTGTCACCCTGCTGATGGAGCTTGACCTCTGGCTCTTCGGCTGGATGCGCTGCGGTAGCTACTTTATTCTGGTTGAAAAGCCACGCTCGCCGGGATAATATGACAATCCGACCGCTCTACATCTCGCCCGTCGGTCGTGGCGGGGTTGACTTTGGCATCCAGAACATCGCCCGCTCGGTGCGCGCCTCCGGCCTGCGCCCGGAGCTGCTGCGCCTGCCCGAGATCTACAACTTCGCGCCCTTCCTCATCTCGCGTGGGCTGCCTGCCGGCTGGTGGCGTGGCTTTGATGTGGTGCAGGGCCGCTCGCGGGTTGCTTTTGCCTTCCGCGAGACGGGCCTGCCGGTGGTGACGACGGTTCATCACCTGACGACCGACCCTGACCTACAGCCCTACAGCTCACTGGCCCAGCGCATCTTCTACCGGCTGGTCGAGTCGCGCTATGACGGACTTTCAATCGCCCGCGCCGACGCGGTGGTGTGCGTGAGCCGCTTTACCCAGCGTCAGGTTGAGCAGACCTACGGGCGGCGCGACAGCGTGATCATCTTTGATGGGATCGACACCGAGGTGTTTGTGCCGACGGTGGGGATGGCCCGCCGTGACGACGGGTTGCCGCCCTCGGATGCGCGCATCCGGCTGCTGTTTGTGGGCAACCGCACACGGCGCAAGGGCTTCGACCTGCTGCCGCAGATTATGGATCGGCTGCCCACTGACTACACGCTCTTCTACACCGGGGGCTTCCAGGGCCAGGACGAGGGGCCGCCGCACCCGCGCATGGTGGCGCTTGGCTCGCCTGACCGGGCTGGGCTGGTGGCGGCCTACCAGAGCTGCGACATCCTGCTCTTCCCCTCGCGCCTGGAGGGTTTCGGGATCGCCCCGGCTGAGGCTCTGGCCTGCGGTCGCCCGGTGGTCACGACCAACGCCAGCGCACTGCCGGAGGTGGTGGACGAGGGGCGGAGTGGCTTTCTGGTGGCCCGCAACGATGTGGCAGGCTACGCGGAGCGAGTGCAGACCCTGGGCGAGGACGCGGCGCTACGCCAGCGTTTCGGCGAGTTTGGGCGTGAGAAAGTCGCGGCGAGCTTCGGCTATGACCAGTTGGGGAACGGATTCGCCGCGCTCTATGCGCGGCTGCTGGGGAGATAAACACAGAGTTGCCGTTCGCTTAAACCTGGACAGGGTTCGGAAGATTGGATAGGCTCGTGTGATGAACGAGCCAACCCACAGGGTCTGGATCCCGTCTGTTATAGGTGATCGACCGTACATTCGTCTGAACCACCTGGGTAGATGAGCGAACGACACGTACAATGATCCGAGAACTAGTATATGAGGTCTTTCGCAAGCGTATTAATCATCGGTTCATACTGTGCCAGCAGCGCCGTTGCGCTCGTAGTACCGGGCATAGCGCTGAGTCGAACGAGGATACAGCCCATGAGCGCCATCTTGACATCGCCTTGTGAGAGGCTGAGTCCGCAGGTTCGGAGTGTGGCAACAACCGCACGAGTTTCGTCAGCAGCCAGATGGAGCATATCGTTCGCCATCAATGGATCGCTCACATCGCCCGCATCCTTTCGGCAGACAATGATCAGGTCGTAGCTTACGGGAACCTTCGCTTGCTGCACAGGCACCGACACTGACATCTCGGCTTTGACAAGGTGGGTCTTTGTTATGACAAATCCCGCTTCGCGGATAGCCCGGTAGAGCGCGGCCCAGCCCTCCGTACGGGTATGGTGGTATGTGAAGATCAGCAACCCATCCGGTTTTAGCACCCGGTGGCACTCCGCGAAAACCCCGCCAAGCCGCTCCGTAAACACGCATGCATCGGTCTGCTGCACCTCCTGGAGTGATCGGGTTGTGGTGCTGGCGAAGGCCAGATCATCCGGCAAGAGCTGGCGCAGCCAGACATAGAAGAAGTCGGCGAGCTGGGAATAATGGACATTATCGAAGAAGGGCGGATCGGTTACCACAAGGTCAACACTCTCAGAATCAATATCAGTAACTGCCGAATCACCTACCGAGAGGTAGACCTGTGCCCCCTGGGTGAACGCCGCATAGTCTATGGCTGGAACTGCATTCAGTGGCGGCGCGAGATCAAAGACCTTCTCGTGGGTCACCTTTGGCTGCGTGGCCCCCATGCGCAACTCAAATGGCCGATCCTTATAGTCAAGGGCGCGCAGGATACGATACTCAAAGAGTGTAGAAAACGAGCCCGATGATCGCTCGGTTCCCCAGAGATTTGCCTCTAGTGGTGTCAGTTCTGGTTTCAAGATATGATGTGCAAACATATGCCGAACCGCACCCGTACCAATCCCCTTAAACGACGCAAACATATTATTGAATTCCAGGGCACCTGAGAAAAGACAAGCCATAAGTGGGCGCACATGAGGGTTGGGGATGGCGGCAACCCCACGCATCAGCGTAGCAAGCGCGACCAACTGGCGGGCATTAAACATCTGATGCCAGAACTGGTAGCCATAGTGGAGAACTTGGTTCGTATTGTAGCCGGGAGTGATTGTCTCCTGCGGGATATGCGGCCAGAGCGCCGTAAGCTGCATGCTGGCCTGCTCGTAGCGCGCCCGATCATCGGCGCTGATTGGGAGGAAATGTTTATCGCCTGTAGGGCCGAGGGCCATTTTGGCATAGAGCCGATGTGTGGGCGGGATACCCTGACGACGCACAGCATCAATCAGGATGAACGTTGCATGGCAATGCGGGCAACGTACATATGACCGATCAAACACCCCCTGCTGCGGGTTATAGCGCATCGCGCACTGGTGGCAGATCGCCGTAGTCGCATCGTGATCCACCACATTGATTGCATCGCAGGATGGGCACAGCGATTGCGATGCCGGGTACTGCTTAGGGTAGGCGTGCTTAGCAAAGATACGGCTCTTGAACAGATCGATCTGCTGGGCGCAGAGCGGGCAGGCGATGACTTTCACCCAGAAATAGTAGAGCCCTTCTGCCGGTGTACCATCAGGCAAGGCGCAGGCATAGAGTGACGTGATCTGCGGTGCGACCGTCTGAGTCAACTGATCGTAGGCAGCAATTACTTCGGCCCGATCATAGGGTTGAATCGCTGCGCGAACCATCGCATAGGACACCGGGTTAATATCGCGTCCGATCACCCGGCAGCCAAGTTTCACTGCCTCGTGAATGGTGACTCCGCTGCCCATAAACGGGTCATAGATCACTGTGTCCGGGAAAGCTGCGGGCGTCCACAGGAGATCGGCCACGTCCTGATGTCCGTCGGCACACCCAGCCACGATCATGGCGCGAAAGACCGAGCCGAGTCGACGTGCCCACCACTTGTGGATGTATGAGAGTGGTCGATAAATTTCCTTGCGCCATGATTCGTGCTCCGCAATGGTGCTGACGAGCGCGGCAGGGAATCCATTCTCAATGGCACGGGCGATCTGGGAAGTAGCGACGGAGATGGGCTGCGTCATATCTCGACATCGCTTTCATCCGACCTGGATGGGGTGATGGGTACAACAAACTTCCCTCGACCCTGGGTAGCCTCAACCCGGCGGATTGGTCGTGGGAACGGGTCAATCAAGTGTTGCAACTCCCACCCTGGCGGCACATCATCGTGAAAACGATAGACCGCGAAGACGTTTTGCTGCTTGGGATCGTCGGGCAACGTTCGCCCGATCTGATACACCATTGATACCGCAGTGCCCTCCGATTCGATGCGATTGCGGCTCACGAGCGATGCTGCGTGGTCGAGTTGAGGGGCACCGAGTGGGTTGGCAAAAATAAGCATGGGTCGTTGACGGTTAAGGCCGTCCGCATATGAGCCCATGCCGAGACCTTTCTTTCGCTGACCAGTGATACTCAGATAGAACTCGAAGTCGGTATTGAGCGCATCACCATCGCAGAGCGCCATTGCCGTGAGTTTGTAGGCATCTGGGCCGGCAGATTCCTGGCAGACAAACAAATAGAAGCCGGGAATATCAAGGACGGTTTGTGTCTGATCATAGACGCGCATCGTGCCGCATGGTGGTGTGGTGTTGTAGTCCAATCCTGTTGAGCGGGCAACTTGGCCACTCGCGGCGCGTTCCAATTTTTTGACCTCAATGCCAACGATTCGTGAGAGATCTACGCGTAGTCGACGGCGGCTGGTCTGGATGCATGAATCTGGGCGAAACACCACCATATCAGGGCTTGTGAGCGACCCCGGTGCGCGATGGCATGTGGCATCTTGTAGATCTGCGTGCAGGATGCCCGCAATATATTCATCGAGCGGGTCATCCTGTGTATTGCGCTTCGCACGGAGGCCAAATGGTATGGGGGTGCCGTCGTTAGCAAAAAAGGCAGTGCGTAAGATGAGAAAGACTTCTAGGGTCAGATCGCTCAGAGACATAGGCATGATTGGTGAAGGCTCATCATGGGCACATTGGATGTCGGAGGGTACTACTCACACCGCATCATACGCGAGATAAATGCTACGACAAGGTTTCAGGTGCCAGGTTTCAGCTTTACAGTGTGGCGAGGATGCGAGGATGCGACGAGGCGATGCTATCGCATCCTCGCGTCCTCGCGTCTCCGCCACACTGTAAAGCTGTTCTGAACCATGTCGTAGGGCTACAACTCGATCTCCAGCCCCTCGTAGGCAGCCTGGGTTGCAGAGAAGATCTGCTGGGCCTCGCGTTCGATCTGCGCAATCTTGGCGTCGTCGTAGCGCGGCTCGTGGTGGAAAAGAACCAGCCGACGGGCGTTGGCCATCTTCGCCACAGCGCAGGCCATCTCCGGGGTGCTATGACCCCAGCCCTGCTTGCCCGCATAGTCATCGGCGGTGTACTGGGCGTCGTGGATGATCAGGTCGGTATCGCTGGCGAAGTGAACGAGGCGCCGATCACTTTCGATATAGCCCTCGGTATCACTGGCGAAGACCAGTGAGCGGTTGTGCCACTCGATCCGGTAGATATAGGTACCGCTGCGCGGATGGGCGTAGCTCTTATGGATGCGTACCCGCAACGTATCGGGGCCAGTAACGATCTGCTCGTGGTAGATATTGAGGATACGTGGCTCGCTACCCGGCCCGTCGATCAGCACCGTCTCCGTCTCACGCAAGCTGCGCACCACCTTGAGCGAGGGCAGGTCGTGAAGGCTCACGGGGAAACTGGGCGGCAGCACTGCGTGGTTCAACGAATCCTCCAGATCCTCCTCGAAGGTGCGCGGCCCGAGGATATACAGCACACTGGTGCCGATGTAGGCCGGGGGGAAGTAGGGAAACCCCTGGGTATGATCGTGGTGCATGTGCGTGAGCAGCAGCGTCGCACGGATGGGCGCGCCGCCCTGCTCCCGTGCCCGCCGCAGCAGATCGTAGCCGAGGTTGATAATCCCTGTGCCGGCATCGATGATCAGGGTATGCGGGCCGGCCTGAACCTCGACACAGGTGGTGTTGCCTCCATAGCGCACGGTGGTGGGGCCGGGCACCGGAAAACTGCCGCGCGTACCCCAGAAACGTACGAGAAATGCGTCATTATTCATCCGGAGCCTCGTTCCCTATTGCCTACTCCACATACCCACGCAGCAACTGAACGAGCAGACGCACGCCAATCCCGGTGGCACCCTTTGTGTAATAGGGGCGAGTCGCCCGCTCGACCCAGGCCGTCCCGGCGATGTCGAGGTGGATCCAGGGGTAGTCACCCACAAAACTAGCCAGGAATCCGCCCGCCGAGATCGCGCCGCCGTAGCGCCCGCCGGTGTTTTTCAGGTCGGCGATGTCGCTCTTCATCATGTCGCGGTACTCGTCCCACAAGGGCAGTTGCCAGACGCGCTCAGCCGTCACCTCACCGGCCCGGCTCAGCCGGTCGGCCAACTCCTGGCTGGTGCCCATCATGCCGGTGGCGTGGGGGCCGAGGGCCACCATAATCGCCCCAGTGAGGGTGGCTAGGTCAATAATCGCCGTCGGATTGTAGCGCTGGGCGTAGAAGAGTCCGTCGGCCAGAACGATCCGGCCCTCGGCGTCAGTGTTCAGCACCTCAATCGTCTTGCCGCTCAGGGTGCCGATAATATCGCCGGGCTTGTAGGCATTGGAACTAGGCATATTCTCGGCTGAGCAGATGATGCCGACGACATGCAAGGGCAACTTCAGCTCGCCTACGACCTGCATTGCGCCGAGAACCGCCGCCGCGCCGCCCATGTCCATCTTCATCTCGTCCATCTTGTCGGCGGGCTTGATGCTGATGCCACCGGTGTCGAAGGTGATGCCCTTGCCTACCAGGCAGATCGTGGGCGTGCCCTCGGCGGCGCTGCCATGCTCGATCACCATAAAGCGCGGCTCCTGGGCCGAACCCTGGCCCACGGCGAGGATGCCGTGGAAACCTTGCGCAGTGAGTTGCGCCTTGTCGAGTACCGTCACCGCAAAGCCATAGCGCTCACCAAGGACGAGTGCCGTCTCGCCGAGTACCGTGGGGGTGATGGCGTTGCCGGGGCCGTTGACCAGATCGCGGGCGAGGGTAACGCCGCCCGCAATAGATAGGCCGACAAGAGCGCCGGCCTGAGACGCATCGGCAGCAGAACCCACATACAAGGTCGCCGACGTCACATTCACAAGCTCGTGCGGGTCAGTTTTATAGCGCAGATAGTGGTAGAGTCCCAGCTTAGCACCCTCCGCGAACGCCTGCCCAACAACGGCGGGGTCCAAGGCCAGGTTGGTAGGCAGGGCCAAGGCGAACGAGGTTGCCTTCAGATCCTGGGCCTTCTGGGCAGCGAGCGCCGCTGTCTGGCGCACCGTCTCCGCCGAAAGTAACCCGGCTTTGCCCAGGCCGATGAGGAGCAGCCGACGCGGGGCGATGGCACCACGCGGGTAGATCAGCAGTGATTGCTTGGCTAGACCGCGAAAGTCATCGGGTTCCAGCAGCCTGGCGACAGACATGGGCAGCGGAGAATCCTCAATCACTGCCAATACTGCCAGGTCGGCAGACTCGCGTAGCATATCCCCGACACGAACCGTGATCTGCATAACATTCCCTTCGCACACATTGAGTGACGTATGTGGGTATCGAGAACCCTGTACGAGCAACCATCGGAACATAACTGCGTACATTCTACGCCGCGCCCATGGGAACGTCAAACGCGCCGCCGGTACCTATCGGGGCATGAGCAAAGTCAGCTCCAGCCCCCTCACCCCCTGCCCCTCTCCCTCACGGGGAGAGGGGAGTTTCTTCATCAGGATGCGCTCGGCTCCCCCTCTCCCGTTCAGGGAGCGGGGGCTGGGGGGTGAGGGCTGTCCGGCGACCACACGACTTTG